>OMNU01000073.1_pt1 | contig 40524 bp, 37 predicted proteins | sample 1673511 | NCBI WGS metagenome assembly OMNU01 (sample SAMEA103958113, study PRJEB25191) | human gut metagenome | reverse complement strand
GCACGTTGCGGAAAGCGCGGAAGAAAGATGCAATACGTGAAAGTATTTTGGAAGAAAAAATCCAAGAAATTTACAGCCAGAACAGAAGGTAAATTTGCTGTAAACGGCGGTTTTTTGGACAAAAAATTTGTTGAGAATTACTTTAAAAAAGCAAAGAGTCAACACGGTAAAGTGTTGATAAATGCAAAAGGGTGTGGTATAAAAAGCGAAGCAGGACTCCTGCGGAAACTATCAAGCAAAGTGAAGGAGACGCAGTATGAAGAAGATGTGGGGCACACGGGTGCTGGCCATGCTTTTGGTGCTTGCGCTGACGGCTGGATTGGTACCGGCGGCGCTTGCGGCAAACAGCGAATCATCGGTCGCATTCAAGCAGGTGCCGAATGACACGCTCGATACGCTTATCCGTCCGGATCTGGCGGTGGGCGAAATTGAGAACGCGGAAATGGGAGAGGATACGGCTGCCTATCAGGCGCACGATCTGGTTCGTGTTTCCATTATCCTGGAGGACGCATCCACACTGGAAGCCTATTCCGACGCGGCTGCGGAGGGGACACTGGCCGAGGATGCGGCTGCCGTGTCTTACCGCGCAGCACTCCAGCGCAAGCAGGACAGCGTTGTCCGGAAAATCTCGTCCACGATCCTCGGACGGGAGGATCTGGATGTTGTCTGGAATCTGACGCTGGTCGCCAACATGATCTCTGCCAATGTGGAATACGGCAAGATCGAGCAGATTAAGCAGCTCCCGGGCGTCGCGGATGTGGTTCTGGAGCAGCAGTATGAACCTGCCGCGTCCGAAAACACCGTGCAGCCCAACATGGAGATCTCAACCGGCATGACCGGCACGACCACGGCATGGTCTACCGGCTATACAGGGGCCGGAATGCGGATCGCCATTATCGATACGGGCTTGGATATGTCGCACCAGTCGTTTGACAATGGCGCGTATGAATACGCGCTTGAGCAGAACGCGGCGCGCGCAAAGGAATCCGTCGAAGCCTATAAGGCCTCTCTCGATCTGCTCGATGCGGACGAGATCAACGAAAAGCTGAGCCTGCTGCATATCAAGGAAGGCGTCAGTGCGGCGGATCTGTACCGGACAGAAAAGGTCGCATACGGCTATTGCTACATCGACAAGGATCTGGACGTAACGCATGAGACGGACACGGAGGGCGAGCACGGCTCCCATGTTGCCGGTATCGCGGCGGCCAACCGGTATCTGCCGGACGGAAACGGCGGATATGTCTCTGCATTGGACAGCGTACATATGCACGGCGCAGCGCCGGATGCACAGGTTCTGGTCATGAAGGTCTTCGGCGACGAGGGCGGCGCGTATGACTCGGACTATACGGCAGCCATTGAGGATGCAATCGTGCTCGGTGCGGATACGATCAACCTCTCGCTCGGCTCTGCCAGTCCCGGCCCGAGCAAGGCGAGAACGGAAGCTTATCAGAAGATCTTCGACGATCTGGAGAACGCTTCCTCCGTTGTGACGGTTTCTTCCGGCAACGCCGGCTATTGGGCCAAGAACGCCGATCCGATCGGCTATCTTTACAGCGACGGCGTCAGCATGCAGACGGACGGCCAGCCGGGCAGCTATGCAAACAGCCTGACGGTCGCCTCGGTCGATAACGACGGTTTTATCGGCAACTACCTCCTGATCGGACAGGATCCAATCGCGCCGTCCGAAACCACCGGCTTTACGAACAAGCCGATCTCCACGATCGTGGGAGAGCACGAATTCGTGTTTTTCTCCGAGGATGCAACGAAGTATGCCGTGGACGCAGCCGGGAACAACCTGCTGCTTGCCTATGCAGATGCAGTCAAGGACAAGATTGTCTTCGTTTCCAGAGGGCAGTCCTCGTTCTACCAGAAGCATGACGCCGCAGCCGCCGCAGGCGCGCTGGCGTGCGTGGTCTACAACAACCAGTCCGGCTCAATCAACATGGACCTGAGCAGCAGTACCGCAACGATCCCGTGCGTATCGATCACACAGGACGACGGCGAATTGGTTCGCACGCAGGCCGAGCCGGTTTATGCAGAGGACGGCACGACAGTCCTGTATTATACCGGCAAGATCGAAGTGCGCGGCAAGGAACCGGTTCGGTTCAACCGCGATTATAAGACCATCAGTGAATTCAGTTCCTGGGGTGTTCCGGGCGATCTGACGCTGAAGCCGGAGATCGCTGCGCCCGGCGGCAATATCTACTCGCTCAACGGCCTGCACAACAGCACCAGCGGTATGCAGGGCGGCCACCAGGACTATGAACTCATGAGCGGCACCTCGATGGCTGCGCCGCAGATCGCCGGTATCGGCGCACTGGTCAAGCAGTACATTGAATCCAAGGGCCTTTCCCGCAGCGATCTGACCGACCGCGCGCTTGCCCAGTCGATCATGATGTCCACGGCAGAGCCGGTCGTCAACAATGAAAACGACGCATATTACCCGGTCATTCAGCAGGGTGCAGGCATGGTCAACGCTGCGGCGGCGACCTCTGCGGACTCCTACATTAAAATGCAGGCTGATGCGACCGCATCCTGGGCTGACGGCAAGGTCAAGGCTGAACTTGGCGACGACCCCGCACGCACGGGCAGCTATGATTTCAGTTTCACCGTCAACAACCTCGACGGACGGACGCACGCCTATGCGCTGAGTGCCGAACTGTTTACGCAGGCTCTGCTCGACTATGAGGGGCAGAGTTACATGGACACGCTGACGACGCCGCTGAGCGCCGCTGTGACGTGGACTGTGAACGGCAGAGCGACCGACAGCCTGAGCCGCGATTACGATTATAACAACGACGGCCGGGTCGATCTGGAAGACGGCCAGCTGCTGCTGGATGTCGCGTCGAAAAAGCCGGGCGCAAAGCTTCTCAACGCCAAGGCCATTGCCGATTTGAACGGCGACGGCGCTGTGACGGCCTATGATGCACACCTGTTCCTGAATCTGCTTCAGGAGGCGACGATCCTTGTTCCTGCAAACGGTAAGGCTGAGGTCGTCTGCCACATCCGCCTGCTCGACCGCAGTGCGCTGAATACTTCGTATCCCACGGGCGCCTATGTTGAGGGCTATGTCCGCGTGCAGGGCCTCGCCACAGACGAGGGCGCCGCCGGCACGAGCCATTCCATCCCGGTGCTCGGCTACTACGGAAGCTGGTCGGAGCCGTCGATGTATGATGTCGGTTCTCTGATCGACAGCATTTACGGCACGGAAACGCGCGCGCCCTATCTCGGCACGACGAACAGCTATGGCTACACCGTTTCCAACTTCCTGAACATTCTCTATGCCGGTGAGACGGAGTCCTCTGCAATGGTCGGCAACCCCGTTGACTTTGACGACGAGTATCTGAGCGTCCGCAACGCCTTCAACAACCAGGGCGGCAACAGCATCAGCACGCTTGTCTTCTCGCTAATCCGTAACGCGGGCAACTCCCGCCTCCAGATCGTCGATTCCAACACGAAGACAGCGTATCTGGACGAGGAAGTTGGCGCAGCGACTGCTTCGTACTACTCCGAAAATGCAAACGCATGGCAGCATACCCGCCTCCAGCTTGGCATTGACTGGAGCGGCACAGACGCCTCCGGCAATGCGCTCCCGGAGGGCACCAGCGTGGATCTTACGCTGACGATGGCCCCGGAATACTATGCAAATGCCGATGGCAGCTATCGTTGGGATGAACTCAAGGACGGCGCAAAACTGAGCACGCACCTGACCATCGACAACACCGCGCCGGAACTCGTCTCCGTCCGTCAGGATCTGACGCAGAAGACGCTGGCCGTAACGGCCATGGATAACCGCTATGTCGCGGCTGCCATCCTCTGGAATATGACGGATACCCCGACGCCGGTCAGCTATATCCTGCCGAATCAGCCGGAAGACGCACTCGGCAAGACGACCGACTGCACGTTTGATCTCTCCAAGCTGAGCGGCGGCGAGAAGCTTCTGCTTCAGGTTGTGGACTATGCCTATAACGCCTCTGCATATCAGCTGATCAGCGGTGAGGAACCCGCAGAGGCGCTGACTTCCGTCACGCTTTCCCCGGAGAGCGTCTCCCTGCTCACCGGTTCCAACTACACACTTGAAGCTTCCACAGAGCCGTATTACGCCGACGATAAGCTGGATTGGACGTCCTCCGCGCCTGCGGTCGTGACGGTCAACAATAACGGTCAGATCAAGGCCGTCAGCGCCGGCACCGCAACAATCACGGCAGCTTCCCACAAAAACCCAGAAGTCCATGCTTCCTGCACCGTACAGGTGCTTGCGCCGAACTACACGTTCCGCGGACTTTTGACAGCAGACAATCAGGTGCAGACCTTCGAGTGGAATCTCGCAGACAGCGAGACGTGGGAAAAGGTCGCAACGGTTGACGGCATCGGCAGCCGCGTGACCTCGGCAGGCGCTTCCAGCGCAAACGGTATTTATGCGTTTGACGTGGCCGGCAGCGCATATGAGATTGATTTCGCCACCGGCAAGATCCTGAACACCGGCAGCGCACCGTTCTCGGACGAGATCGGCCCCGTCGCATACGACGACATTGCCCTTTCCCGCAAATATACCGGAACGGAGTCGCTGCATGGCGATCTGCTGACCGGCGTATACTCCATGAACATCATCCCGATGCAGGATCCGATGAACGGTAGCGCCAGCAGCTACATCAGCGTGTATGACCTGTTCGGCTATGACGCGGACGGCTTCTCCGGCATCACCTCGCTGGGCTCCATCACGTTCAAGGATCCCGACAGCGGTGAGGATGTGGACGCCGAAGCCTATTATGTCATCGACAACGCAGGCGGCATCTGGCAGCTTATGATCTATCCGCAGGACGGCGACTATTACGCAGCCTATCAGTACATCCCGACGGATCTGGGCTTCCAGTTCCCGTATGACCCCAACTGGGCGACGCTTTGCTCGCTGAACGTTGCGGATGACGGCGAACTCTTCCTTACCTCGTACAGCACACAGGGCGAGGGAGCTTCCCGCAAGGAAAGCACCACACTGTACTGGCTGCACTACGACGAGCAGGCGAACCGCTTCCGCACGGCCATTATCGGATCCTTCGGCGATATTGCGCCGGTCAGCGTGACCGAGGTCCATACGAATGGAACCGCAGCAGATACGCAAAAGACAAGCATCTTTGAAAAGGCACTGCGTCCGGAATCGCTCAAGACCGCAAAGGCCCAGCCGATCAGCCAGATGAAGGCGGCAAATAAGCAGACCGCAGGTACGCTCAACAGCGTTAGTCAGCCGCAGAGCACCGGCAGCACAAGCGCGCAGCGCAGCACCGTGACGCTTGATCTGACCGCCATTGCGCCGACGGCAAGCAGCATCATGGAGATCTCGTACAATACGAAAGAACTGACACTCTCCTCCGTCACAGGCGCAGCGACGCTTACCACCTGGTATGAGTCCGTGCCCGGTACGATCGTCTTTGCCTGCGCCGAACGCAGCGAGGCCGCTGTGGGCGAACTGCTCGGTCAGCTGAGATTTGAACTTGCGGCAGGCAGTTCAAGTTCAAAGGTCACGATCAAGACGAAGCAGCTGAACGAAACAAGCTTCGCAGCCGGACAGGAAAAGATCCGGATCGTGGTACTGGGCGACAGCCTGAGTCCAATCCTCCCCGCGATCATCTCCTCCGGTGAAAAGGACTGCCCCAGCCGCAGCTTCCGCGATCTGGATACGACCAAGTGGTATCATGAAGCAATCGACACAATGCTGCGTGAGGGCCTGATGAACGGTACTGGAAATGGTCTGTTCGAGCCGAACGGCACGCTGACCCGTGCGATGCTGGTCACGATCCTCTGGCGTTCGGAGGGCAAGCCCGCAGCTTCTGCCCAGACGTCGTTCACGGACGTTCCGGCAGGCGCCTATTATGCGGAGGCTGTCCGCTGGGCAGCGGCCAACGGCGTCGTCAAGGGCGTCAGCAGCACGGAGTTCGGCCCGTCCAAAAACATCACGCGGCAGGAACTTGTCACCATTCTTTGGAGACTGGCCGCGAAGAAGGGCCTGAATACCTCCAACGCCGGTCTGACCGTTCCGGAGTTTGCCGACCGCAGCCAGATCGCCGCGTGGGCAGCCGAGGCCATGAGTTGGGGCTGCACCAGAGGCATTCTGACCGGCAAGAGCGCGAACCGCGTTGACCCGACCGGCACTGCAACCCGCGCAGAAGCAGCAGCCATGATCGTCCGCTTCCGGAATCTCGGTACAGCAGGCGAAAAGCAGTAAATCCACACTATACAGCAGCGCGAAGCTTCAGCCGCTGCTGCATAGTGGTCTGAAAGAGACAGCGCAAGACGCGCATTGCATGCCATAAAATGAAGAAGGGAGAAAGAACCTGACGGCTCTTTGCTGCCCCCTGACAGGGGTAACAACGTTGGCGGGGGTTACCCGGCTGGTGCTTCAGGCACCAGCCGGGTTTTTTGTTGGTGTATGGCCGAGGATGGTTCAGGATACCTGCGGGATCTCTTTGCGCTGTTCGGGTTCAGCTGTTTGTCTGTTTTCCATGCAGCCAATGTCGGCATAGTGGATCTCTACGGTCTGCGGCGCGTGTTTGGACCACTTCATACTAATAACTTTTTAAAAAGATTGATAATTTGACGCCGTTGTTGTACAATGAAGATGGTGATGAGAAATGAAAAGATACACTTTCACGCTTGAGGAAACGCAAGAAATCAAGGCTGCGAGGAAAAAGAATCGAGACAAGAATGTTGAAAAAAGACTGGCAGCACTTGAGATGCGAGCAGAAGGGAAGCAGAACAAAGAAATTCGTGAAAAAACCGGCTTCCACACGCAATATATTACCGTGCTGGTTTCCCGATATAAAGCCAACGGTCTTACAAGTATCACAGAAAGCAACTATCACGGAAACCACCGGAATCTGAGTTATGCAGAAGAGGAAGCGCTCCTGGAGCCGTTTCGTCAGGCTTCATACTAAAACCTAATTAAGCGCTTTAATAATCCAATCGCGTTCAGTAATGCTGAAAATGGTATTAGGGGTAAGCGAGCAAATGGTATCGCAGAGACGATCAACGGCTTTCGCCAAGGTTGCAAAAACCTCGTTTCGAAAACCGCGCTTTCGTATCTCCTTCCAGATCTGCTCTATCGGATTCATCTCTGGTGTGTATGGAGGGATATGGAAAAGTACAATATTCTCAGGCACTTCCAGTGTTCCCGATTTGTGCCATGCAGCTCCATCGCAGCACATCAGAATGGTATCCTGCGGAAATTGTTTGGATAATTCCCGCAGAAACAGATTCATACACGCAGTATTGCAATAGGGCATGACAAGGGAACCCCTGATTAAATCGGCAAGAGCTGTGAGCGAGAGATTTTTCGACCAATCGAGGTGCTGGAAACGGCGGAATACTGTATGTATTTCCCGTTTTCAGCACCGAAGAGTGAGCGGAAAAGATCCGCTCACAGCCGCAGACGATTTATTTAGAGGTTCCCAAGAAAACAGGATTCCCCAGTCAGCGGCTCGACCGCACCATAGGCATACCGGTATTCCCGAATATGGTGACATGGAACGCTGGGTCGGATGCCTTTTTCGCACCAGCAGTACTTGGGATGGTTGATGCGGCCGAAGCCTGCCTCATCCTGGAACATAAGGCGCACTTTTCCACAGCCCCTGTGGAGATTTTTCAGTTCACCGATGGTGGTTTTAATTTTTTGAGGTCTCAATGACCTCCTCGCTTGCCTTTTTAGGGTGCCTACTGCGGGGCATGACCTTTCTCCAGCCATGTCGGTGCAGAACGTAGTAAATCTGACTGGTGCCAATAGAGTGGCCTACCGCCTGTTGGTATGCCCTCTCAATTTCGCTGGTTTCCACAAGCTCACCTTTCTCGGCCCTGGCCTTAAAAGGGGCAAGTATCGCAGCTTCTTCCTCAAAGCTCATATTACGGTGATTACCGCCATAATGATTCCCAGAGATTGCTTCCAGTCCATGATCCCGATATTTCGCCACCAGTTGGCTCACATATGCTGCATGGAAGCCCGTTGTCTGCGAAACCTCACTGAGTTCCATACCCTCTGCTCGCAGTTCAAGTGCTTTCAATCTTGCCTCCGCACGTTTGTCCTTTGTCTCTCTGCGTGCTGCCTTTATTGCGGCTATTTCCTCATTGCTGAATTTATAGTTCGATGCCATTATTCATCACCCAGATACAGTTTAGCATATCTGGTAAGACAATTAAAGTGTTTTACTAGATTTTAGTATCAGATGGTTATTCTTTCGAGCATTCCATTCCGCATCCACCAAAAGACCGAGCCGGTCCTCAAAGGTCATGTTTTGGAACTGCGGATCGGCAAGTTGGTCCTTCAGGGCATTGGCCATAACACTCAGCCGCATTTCACGCAGCTTGGATACTGTTGTTTCAGTCAGCATCACTTATTCCCCCTTCCGTAGTAGTCAGCCCCACGGGTGAAACCGTACTGGGAAGAGGACGCAGTAGCCGTACTCTGCTCAGGGATGGCTTTATCCTGGCCGGATGCCAGAATAGCCTGGATATTCTTGAGAGAAGGCCGGGGTGTGTATTCCAATGCCCGTTTGCAAGCATTCTCCAGCCGTTCCGGAGTGTACTTGTCTGCCAGTTTCAGCAGACCCATGCAGGGCTTGTAGCCCTGCTGTTCTACTTTGTAGTTGCCGAGAATAGCCCGGACAACGACCTGCGTGTTGCTGCCGACCTTACCGGCCCAGTGAATGAACCGTTCACCGTTCCACTGGACATACTTCTGGTGCTCTGGCGGCATATGCTCCTGGATCGTGCTGTATTACCAAAACGATTTTCTCCCAATTCGGATAATAAATATCCACTAATTGTTGAATACAGTAGGCAAAATCTTTCCGTTTTCTGGAGCTGCGAACCTCCACATGGCGCTGCCCAGTCAACGGCTCAAACATCATGAAGAAGTCCACAACACCTTTTCGGCGATACTCATAATCGACTTTCTTGCAAGCTCTGGGCTGAACCGGCAGGGCAGTTCTGGTTTCCTCGATCAGCTGGCGGTTGGACTCATCCAGACAGACAACAGGGTACTTCGGGTCATAGGGCCGCTGGTAAACTTCCAGAACATCTTCCATAGCTGCCACAAATTCTGCACCGGCACTGGGGATGCACCATTCGTCTACAAGCCATGGCTTGAGCTCGTTTTTTTAAGAGTTGTTCCTACCGCTGTTGGGGAGATAGAGTCCACTACCTGCAATTCCACCAGTTTATCTGCAATCAGCTGCAATCTCCATCTATCCCGTCCTTCAGGAGCGTCTGAGCAGGCAATGGCAATGATGTGGGCTTCCACATCTCCTGTAATTTTATGGTGCCGATTTAACTGCTTTTTGCGATTCAGAGCACTTTCCAGACCTTCTTCCACAAAACGCTGGGCCACAGTGCATACTGTGGTGCCGTTTGTGTGATATGCCTCAACGATTTCGTTGACTGTCCAGGGCTTTTCATTGTGGTTCTCGTCCAGCTTGAGAAGAATTTCAGCATGCCGAATTTTCTGTGCACTCGCAGTTCCTTTGCGTGTTAGTCCTATCAGACTTTGACGTTCTTCGTCAGTTAGTGTTACATGATATTTCCGTGGTCGCATGTTACTCATCTCGGATATATCATAACATAGTTTTGTTTGATATTCAAACTTTTTGCATCACTACGGCGTTGTTTTATACGATGATAGGTTTGACGGTTACTTTACTTTGTGCGTTTTCGGTAAACAATCAGCCCGTCATGGCCCCGGATACAGTCAAATGGCAATCGAAGCTATGTACTGTACTTCCACCTCATGCCCCGGGGCGGTCCGGTCAGCACGCATGAAACTCATATTCCGTATGGGCGTCATCTTCTTATTTATTTGGCGGATTTTAGAAGAATTGGAGATATTTGTCAAGTCCGGAATCGGCTCTCTTGCGGATTCGAATAGGATTTGCTACACTATACGCGGAAAGTGTTGGGAGGAGGCGTATATGGTGGATTGGAGGAAGCAATTCAAACCCTGGATTCTTACGCGGGGGCAGGAATACTTTGAATGTGGACAGGTGGCGATTCTGCGGGAAGATGGTGCCATAGCCGAAGCGGAGGTCAGCGGGAGTAATATATACCATGTTGTGGTTCAAAGAAGAGGAGAACGTGTGACCAGTCTGTCCTGTGATTGCCCCTATGCGTCCAGAGGAGAAAACTGCAAGCACATGGTAGCGGTTCTGATTGCACTGGAAGAGGAATCCACAGCTCCCCGGATGGACTGGCAGACCGCACTGGAACAGATGCCCCCGCCCCAGCTTCGCGAGTTATTGCGATGCCTTGCGGCGGAGAATGGAACTCTGCAGGACCGCATCGTGCGCATGGTTTCCGGGCCGGGAAATACAACATCTCGGTGGCAGGCGGACCTGAACCAGATTATTTCGGACTATACGGATTATGATGATCGAGTGGAATACGACCAAGCCTACTACTGCATGGCAGCGATTGCGGAATATCTGGAGGAGTGTCTGCCGTCGCTACTCAACGCAGAAAAGGTGATGGACGCGGCGAAGCTGGTAATGACCGTGTACGAAACAGCCTTTGGATTGGATGTGGACGACTCCGACGGAGGCATGTCAGTTGTGTCGCATACCTGCCAGGAGGCATTGAAACAGATACTTGCGCTTGCAGACACACAGCAGGAACGGGCAATATTCTATTTGCTTCATAGCTTTTTGGGAGAAAATTGTACATGGGTTTATGGTTCCAGCGATTTGGAATCATTGATTCTGTCTCTCGACTGGTCCTATGAACTTCAACAGAAGCATTTGGACTGGCTGGACGAGAATTTGGATGATTGGCGCATGCAGCAGCGGGCGGAACTGATGGAGCGCATGGGAGCGACTCCACAAGAAGTGATCGCATGGTGGGAGCAGTACCGTGAGACTGACAGCGCATATCGTCCGCTGTTGCGGCTATATGAGGAAAATGATTTGACCAAAGCCGTCGGGCTGGTTCGGGAAAAGCGGGATCAGGAAAAGCATACCGGCTGGCAGCTTGTGGAATATACAGAAACGCTGCTGCGACTGTTGGAGAAGGCCAGCGAACAGGGGCAGTATGAAAACGAACTGCGATATCTGGTGCTGAATTTGAAATGCCAGGAAACAGAGTATGTATCCCGGCTGAAACAGGTTACATCATCCGGACAGTGGCCCCATGTGTTCGAAGTGCTGCTGGCGAACGCGAAACATCCCAGTGGGCGGATGCGGCTTTACCATTTTGAGGGAATGTACTCTGAACTACTCACGGAACTGGTGCAATATCCATCCGTCAGCGCTTTCCTGAACTACGAGGAGGACCTGCGCAGCTGGAACCCGGAACGGACGTTGAAACTCTATGTGGAGCTTCTGAAACGGGAAATGGACGTGGCCTCTGACCGAAAACAGTATCGTCATATTGTGTCGCACCTGCACGCTCTGAAAGCGTATTCCGGTGGACAGGAGGCAGCGAAATCCCTTGCCGCTTACTGGTATGCCTATCATAAAAATCGCCCCGCAATGAAGGATGAACTTCGAAGGGCGGGATATGTGGAATAGTGTTTTGAAAACGGACGATTCAGCTAGCGGGGTTCCCGAGGACCTTGAAATGTCATAAAATTGCGACATATTTCTATTGAAATGTCATTTATTTTGTGATAATATCATATTGAAATGTCGCAGCAAAGGAGGGGCGCAATGCTTTATCGGAAAATCGAAGTGTTAATCGAAAACCATCTGAAATCCAATTCCCCGAAAATCCTGCTGATTGATGGTGCTCGTCAGGTTGGCAAGACCTATATCATTCGACACGTTGCCAACAAACTGTTTGAGAATGTCATCGAAATCAACATGGTAGAAGATTCCCTGGGAGATCGGTTATTTGCCGAGACCAAAACTGTGGAAGATTTTTATCTGCAGGTTAGTATGCTGGCAGGTGCAAAAATGAAGCAGCGAAATAATACGCTGATCTTCATCGACGAGATTCAGGCATATCCCCATCTGCTTACTCTGCTGAAGTTTTTATCTCAGGACAATAAGTTTACTTATGCAGCCAGCGGCTCTTTGCTGGGGGTTACGCTTGCGGACACGCCATCTATTCCCATGGGCAGTATCCGAAAAGTGAGGATGTATCCTCTGGATTTCGAGGAATTTCTGTATGCCAACGGTATGAATGAGGTCGTTGTCAACGCTATGAGGAAGAAGTTTGAGCGGCTGGAAGCACTGGATGAACCGATGCACAATAAAATCATGGATTTGTTCCGAAAGTATCTACTGGTAGGTGGTCTGCCGGATGCGGTCAATGTATATCTGGCTCAGAAAAACATTCAGGCAGTTCGTGAGGTTCAGCGAGAAATTCATGACTATTACGCGGCAGATGCATCAAAGTATGACGACGAAAAGAAACTGATGATCCGCCGGGTGTATGACCTGATTCCTTCCAATATGGAGAACAAAAAGAAACGGGTCATTGCACAAAAAATCGAAAATAAACGTGGAAAGTCATTCAATGATTATTCGAGTGAATTTGAGTATCTGGTCAGTGCCGGCATTGCGCTGAAGGTGCAGGCTATCTCCAATCCCACTTTTCCGCTGATCGAATCTGCTGGAAAGAATCTTCTGAAGCTGTACCTGAACGATGTGGGCATCCTCACGGGCATCTTGTATGGCAATAACATCCGTGCTGTATTGGGGGACGAAAAATGTATCAATCTGGGTTCTGTCTACGAAGCTGTTGTGGCCAGTGAGCTGATCGCTCATGGGTATTCGCTGTTCTATTATGACAACCGCAGCAAAGGTGAGGTGGATTACCTGATCGACGATTATGCTTCGCTGTCCACAGTTCCCATTGAGGTGAAGTCCGGAAAGGATTACACTGTTCACAGTGCCCTGAATGCCTTTACGCAAAACGAGGATTATCACATTCAAAAAGCGTTCGTCGTATCCAATGAGCGCCAAATCATCACAAAAGGAAAAATTACCTATCTTCCCATCTACTACATTATGTTCTTCTCCCCGGATTCGGGGCAGAATATGGACCTGCAATTCTGATTTTACCGCTCTACCGACATTTACACTGCATATTACCGTGAAAGCGCAGCCCAGGCAACAGGGCTGCGCTTTTTTGTTCTGGGGGCGTTATTTCATTTGCAGCCGCACGGATCCTAGCTGTGGTCAGACAGTGATAGCCGCTATGTATCGCACATCCACTTCATGCCCCGGGGCGGTTCGGTCAGCACGCATGAAACTCATGTTTCGTATGGTCGTCATCTTCTTGACCATCTGGCCGCCGACGGAGCCGGCTTCGCGGGAGGTCAGGTGACCGTTGTAACCGTTGGTCAGGTTCACGCCAACCTCGCTGGCAGCCTGCATCTTAAACTTGTCCATCGCTTCCCGAGCCTGGGGAATGTTGATCTGATTGTTGCTCTTCATACCGTTTTCTCTCCTTTTTGCTTTCTCGCGGTTTTGTTCCGCAACCATAGCTTTGCCAATATTTTTTGGAGTATTAGCGTGAATTTCCGGAAGGAAATACAGAAAATGACAGATTTTATTGACACCCCCTTCAGATTCTGCACAGATTTTCCCGCGCGGTTGCATTCAATCGGGATTTGTGATATAGTAAGGCAAAATGGATAAAGACATGGGTGATATTTATGAAAATCATGATTATCGGCGACGGAAAAATCGGCAGTGTCCTTGCTGAGCAGCTGTCGAAGGAAAAGCATGAAGTGACACTGGTGGATCGCTCCGGGGTCAGGCTGGATCAGTCCAACAACGAGCTGGACGTGATGGTCGTGGAGGGCGACGGCGCTTCCCGGGAGGTTCAGCTGGAGGCCGGAGCGGATCAGGCAGACCTCGTCATTGCCTGTACCGGCGCGGACGAGCTGAACCTGCTGTGCTGCCTCATCGGCAAGAAGCTGGGCGCGCGGCACACCATCGCCCGGGTGCGCAACCCCATGTACGTGGAGGAACTGAACCTCATCAAGGACGATCTGGGGCTCAGCATGGCCATCAACCCCGAGGAAGCCTGCGCCACGGAAATGGCCCGGGTACTGCGGTTCCCCTCGGCCATCAAGATCGACACCTTTGCCAGAGGTCATGTGGAAATTCTCAAAACCGGCGTGACGGCGGGTTCCCCGTTGGACGGCATGGCGCTGAAGGACATCGGAAAGTTCCGGGCCAACGTGCTGATCTGCGCGGTGGAGCGGGGCGAGCGGGACGTCATTATCCCCTCCGGTGAGTTCCAGCTGAAGGCCGGGGACCGGATCTCCGTGGTGGCAAGTCCTCAGGAAGCGCAGCGGTTTTTCCGGCAGGTCGGCGTGGCGAAGACCCGGGTGCGGCAGGTCATGCTGATCGGCGGCGGACGGATGGGCTATTATCTTGCCCGGCAGCTGCTGGCGACCGGCATGGACGTGAAGATCATCGAATCGGACGCGAAGCGCTGCGAGGAGCTGAGCCAGCTCCTGCCGGAGGCGACGATCCTCCACGGCGACGGCACGGATCAGCGCCTGTTACAGGAGGAAGGCATCGAGCACATGGATGCCATTGCGGCGCTGACGGGCATTGACGAAGAAAACATCATCATTTCCCTGTTTGCCGGGAGGACGACCCGCGCCAAGGTCATTACCAAGGTCAACCGCAGCTCCTATGAGCCGCTGGTGGGCAGCCTGTCTCTGGATTCCGTGTTCTATCCCCGGAATATCTGTGCGGACAACGTGGTGCGCTACGTCCGGGCCATGCAGAATTCCGACGCTTATGCCAGCATGGAGACGCTGTGCAAGATCGTCAGCAATAAGGTCGAAGCGATGGAGTTCCGGGTCACGGCCAGCGCCGATTTCTGCGGCATCCCATTGCAGGATCTGCACCTGAAGGACGGCCTGCTGATCGGCTGCATCTCCCGGGGCGGCAAGACCATTACCCCCCGCGGCAGCGACACCATCGAGGTGGGGGACAGCGTGATCGTGGTCGCAGCCCACAGCGGACTGAGAAGCCTCAACGATATCTTCACCACCCGGCGGTAAGGGGGAACGGACATGAATTATCCCTTGCTTCGCTATCTTTTCGGCATGATCCTGCTGATCGTGGCGGCGTTTCTGGTGCTGCCGCTGGCGGTCGCCGTGATCTACGGGGAAAGTTCCGGCATTTACTTTTTGTACACCATGATCGCGGCGGGACTGCTGGGCTTCCTGCTGACCCGGTTCAAGCCCGCCAAGCGGGACATGTACGCCCGGGAAGGCTTCGTCTTTACGGCGCTGACCTGGGTGGTCATCTCCCTGATCGGCGCGGTGCCCTTTACTCTGTCCGGACAGATTCCCAGCTACTTAGACGCCGTGTTTGAGACGGTTTCCGGCTTTACCACCACCGGCGCCAGCATCCTGACCGATGTGGAGGCGCTGGACAACGGGATGCTCTTCTGGCGCAGCTTCACCCACTGGTTGGGCGGCATGGGCATTCTGGTGTTCATGCTGTCGCTGGTGAACATGGGCGGACAGGCAAACCACCTGCTCCGGGCGGAAAGCCCCGGCCCCACCGTGAGCAAGATGGTGCCCAATATGCGCAAATCCGCCGCCATTCTTTACGGCATTTACATCGTCATGACGGCGGTGGAGGTGGTGCTGCTGCTTATCGGGGGAATGCCCCTGTTTGACAGCCTGTGTACCGCCTTCGGCACCGCCGGCACCGGCGGCTTCGGCATCAAGAACAGCTCCATGGGCTATTATGACAGCTACTATCTTCAGGGCGTTGTGTCCGTATTCATGGCGCTGTTCGGCGTGAACTTCAACGTTTACTTTTTCCTGCTGATGAAAAAATATGCCATGGCCTGGCGGAATACCGAGGTGCGGGCGTATTTTGCCATCATCGCCGGGAGCACGCTGATTATTACCCTTAACATTCTGGGAATGTTCCCCACGGCATTCGACGCGTTTCACCACGCCTTTTTCGCCGTCTCGTCCGTCATTACCACCACGGGCTTCAGCACAACGGATTTTGACCTGTGGCCCCAGCTCAGCCGGTGTATTCTGGTGCTGCTGATGATCGTGGGTGCCTGTGCCGGGTCTACCGGCGGCGGCGTGAAGGTTTCCCGGCTGGTGATTTTGTGCAAAGCCCTCGGCTCGGAGCTGCGCAAGCTGCTCCATCCCCGCTCCGTGCGGGTGCTGACGGTGGACGGAAAGCCCGTCAGCCGGGAGACGGTGCAGGGCGTTCAGAGCTACATGACCCTGTATTTTCTGGTGACGCTTGTGTCCGTGCTGCTGGTGGCGCTGGACAATCTGGATTTTGTCACCACTTTCACCGCCGTGTTGGCGACGCTGAACAACATCGGCCCCGGCCTGGGGCTGGTCGGCCCCACGGGCTGCTTCGCGGCCTTTTCGCCGCTGGCGAAGATCGTCCTGACGGCGGATATGCTGTTCGGGCGGCTGGAGCTGTTCCCCATGCTGATTCTGCTGATGCCCTCCACCTGGCGGAAATATTGATAAAAACAGTGACTGGAGCGTATCGTTACCGATACGCTCCAGTTTCGCTATAAGATAGCGCCCCGGTGGATCCGTTATCCGGCGGCGCGTGCCAGCAGCAGGCTCAGGCCGTAAATCACGACCAAATGGGCGGGGTAATACCAGTAAAACAGCGGGCCGATATTCCATGTGCCTTTTTTGCCGTTGTACAGCGCCAGAAGGGGAACGCTCAGAAGCCCCCACCACTGCGCCCCGCCATATTGCAGACCCAGCAGGCTGACACCGACGGCGAACAGCGCCAGTTTTCCCCATTTTCCCCTGCCAAAATACACCAAAACCGGCAGCATTACGCCCCAAAGGCCGTAATCCACGTCGAAATCCGTGTGAATCAGAATCCGGGGCAAGCCCTCGGTGACGAAAACCACGGCGGCAACAGCGGCAGCAGCCGACAGCACCGACACGGGAGTCCGGCGGCGGACGGCGTTATCCAGTGCGTATATCAAACAGACGGAGAGGGAAAAGGTCACGAAAATGCACTGGTAGAGCGAGCGCATGGCGGCAAAATAGGCGATCTGGCACAGCGCGGCCATGCCCAGAAGTCTCCCCAGATACCGTCCCCGGTCATGGGTATAGCGGCAGCCCTCGGCGATCATATAGGCGAAAAGCGGCGCGGCCAGCCGCCCGATGATCCGCAGAATGATGAATTGGGGCAGCAGCTGCAATCCCACATGGTCGCAGGTCATGGCGATCAGGGCCAGAAGCTTCAGCTGATTCCCGGTCAGCCCGGCAAATTTTTTCGTTTGTATCTGCATAGGCACTCCTGTGTGACATTCCGGATAAAAATATGATACCACGTTTTCGCCGGAATTGTCAATCCGGGCGGCAAAAAAGCGCCCCGGCCGGGCGCGGAAAGAAATGAAATGACCCTTGACTGCCATGCCTTGTGATCAGCACGTTTTTTTGCAGCCAAGGGTCATTTCTGTTCGCTCTTATTATCTAACATCTGTTGGTTAACCTCTCTTTCTGCGGATTGACGGGCGTATGCGATCCGTTTTTCTGTTCCGATACCTTATCCATTCTCTGTCTGTCTCTTCCGCGAGACGCGCTTATAAGTCGGAATCGCCGGGGACCTCCCTGCCCGCCTGCATTGGCTCCGTTCTGATTCAGAGCCTTCAAGGATTTACCTGTACATCGGTATCACCTCTTTGTATTTATAAGATAGCATAAATATATCTGCTGTTCAAGACGGAAAATTAGACAATATTACCAACTCACAGCTGTGGAAAACACAGAATTCCCTTCGACATGGGCGGCCGCGGATTGACAAAGGGAGGGAAGGCTGTTATAATAATTCTGTTCGGCGGCTGTGCGGCCGCTGTTTTTCGTGGTATTTTTGCAGCCGGTATTCCCGGCTGAGCAAGCGCATACAAAGGAGAAACACAATGAAATACGACTTTACTTCCATTCTGGACCGCCGGGGAAAGGACGCCGTCGCCATTGACGCCGTGGGCGCCCCCGGTTCTCCCTATCCCGCGCCCCGGGAGGGATTCGACGTGATCCCCATGTGGGTGGCAGATATGAATTTTCCCGTGGTTCCCACCGTTCAGCAGGCCATGATCGAACGGGTGGAGCATCCGGCCTTCGGCTATTTTGACCCCCCGGCGGAATATTACGATTCCATCATCCGCTGGCAGGAAAGCCGCAACGGCGTCACCGGCCTGAAGCCGGAACACATCGGCTACGAAAACGGCGTACTGGGCGGCGTGATCTCCGCGCTGAACGTTCTGTGCTCCAAAGGGGACAACGTGCTGCTCCACAGCCCGACCTACATTGGCTTTACCCACTGCCTGACGGACAATGGCTATCACATTGTCCACTCTCCGCTGACAAAGGACGAGCAGGGTGCCTGGCGGATGGATTTTGCCGACATGGAAAAGAAGATCGTGGAAAATCACATCCACGCCGCCATTTTCTGCTCCCCCCACAACCCATGCGGCCGGGTCTGGGAGCGTTGGGAGATTGAGCAGGCCATGGCGCTGTACAAAAAGTATGACGTCATGGTGGTTTCCGACGAGATCTGGAGCGACATTCTGCTGACCGGATATTGCCACATCCCCACCCAGTCCGTCAGCGAGGACGCGAAAATGCGCACCGTGGCGCTGTACGCCCCCTCCAAGACCTTCAATCTGGCGGGACTGGTGGGCAGCTACCATATCATCTACAACAGCTGGCTCCGCGACCGCTGTGACAAAGAGGGCTCCCTCAGCCACTACAACGCCATGAACGTCATGAGTATGCACGCCCTGCTGGGCGCTTACAGGCCCGAGGGCTACGAGTGGGTGGAGGAGCTGCGGCAGGTCATCACCGGGAATGTGGATTTTGCCTGTGATTACATCGCGAATCACTTTAACGGCGTGGATGTCAGCCGCCCTCAGGGAACATACATGCTGTTTCTGGACTGCGGAGAATGGCTGACGGCTCATGGCAAGACCATGGACGAGCTGCTTGCCGCCGGATGGGACGTGGGCGTTATCTGGCAGGACGGACGGGCGTTCCACGGTCAGACCCACATCCGCATGAACCTCGCGCTGCCCCTGAGCCGGGTGCAGGAGGCTTTCCGGCGGCTGGATACCTACGTTTTTAACGCTTGACACGATACTCCGGGGCGGATTTCCGCCCCGGAACCTTTGCTTTATGGGACAAAATTCGCCACTTTACATGGATTTTACAAAGTGCCTGTTGTAATTCTTACGGTTTTATCGTACCATCAACAGTGAGATAGAATAAGTATTGGGGGAATCCGAGTGATTTACTGCGTAGAGGACGACGACAGCATCCGGGAGCTGATGCTGTATGCCCTGCGGGCGTCCGGCTTCGAGGCGGAGGGCTTCCGGGACAGCGTGGGGCTGTTCGACGCCCTGAGCCATTCCCAGCCCCAGCTCATTATGCTGGATATCATGCTGCCCGGAATGGACGGCATTGAAATTCTCAAAGCCCTCCGGGACAATCCTGCCACCGCCCGCATCCCGGCCATCATTGCTTCCGCCCGTGGGACGGAGTATGACAAGGTGGTGGGGCTGGATCTGGGGGCTGACGATTACCTCGCCAAGCCCTTCGGCATGATGGAGATGGTGTCCCGCATCCGGGCGGTTCTGCGCCGGGCTGCCCCTGCGGCTGCTCCCGGACTGCTGCAAATGGGCAATCTGCGGATGGATTCCGCGTCCCATACAGTCTACGCCGGGGACGCCCGGGTGGAACTGACGCTGAAGGAATTTGAGCTATTAAAGCTCTTTCTGGAGCATCCCGGCCGGGTCTTTACCCGGGATCAGCTGCTGGAGCGGATCTGGAGCACGGACTACGTGGGGGAGACCCGGACGGTGGACGTACACATCGGCACCCTGCGCACGAAGCTGGGGCAGTGCGGTGAATACATCCGCACCGTCCGGGGCGTTGGCTACCGGATGGAGGCGTAGGCCATGACGAAGCGGGTTTTTCGCTCGATTTTTCTGGCGTCGCTGGCGGTGCTGCTGGCAGCGGTGGTGCTGATCCTGGGGGCGCTGTACACCTACTTTTCCGACGTTCAGGCGGAGCAGCTGCGATTGCAGACGGCGCTGGTCGCCCACGCGCTGGAAACGGAAGGGGTTTCCTATTTTGACGATCTCGATACCTCAGACCGCCGCATCACATGGATCGCCGCCGACGGCACGGTGCTTTATGACAGCCGCTCCGATTCCGGCGTGATGGAGAATCATCTGGAGCGGGAAGAGGTAAAGGCCGCGCTGGCCACCGGTTCCGGCACCAGCTTCCGCTATTCCGACACGCTGATGGAGCGGTATATTTACACGGCGCAGCGCCTGAGCGACGGCACGGTGCTTCGCCTTTCCGCGGCGCAGAACACGGTGCCCCATCTGGTGTTGGGGGTGGTGAAGCCGATCATTCTGGTCATCGGTATTGCCGTCGCCTTGTCGGCGCTTCTTGCCGGGCAGCTGACAAAAAACATTGTCGCGCCTCTGAACGAGCTGAATCTGGACGACCCCATGTCCAACCGGGAGTACGTCGAAATTCAGCCCCTTCTGCGGCGGCTGGACTCCCAGCAGGTTCAGCTTCGGGCGCAGTCCCAGGAGCTGCGGCAGAAGCAGAAGGAATTCAACACCGTCACCCGTTCCTTAAGCGAGGGACTGGTGCTGATGAACAGCAGCGGCACGGTGTTGAGCATCAACCCCGCTGCCACGCGGCTGCTGGAGATCACCCCCAACTGCTTAGGTGCGGATTTTGGCGTCGCCAACCGGAACGCGGCCATTTCCGCACTGGTGGAGAAAGCCCTCACCGGGGAAAAGGCGGAGGAAAATGTCGCCCTGACCGGCGGGGAATATCTCGCCGCCGCCAGCCCGGTCAAATCCGACGGGGCGGTTTTCGGCGTGGTGCTGCTGCTGTTTGACGTGACCCAGAAGCGGAAGGCGGAAGCCCTCCGCCGGGAATTCACCGCCAACGTCTCCCATGAGCTGAAAACCCCGCTCCACGCCATTTCCGGCTACGCCGAGCTGATGAAGGACGGGCTGGTTCCCCCGGAGGACACCCGGCACTTTGGGGAGAAAATCTACAGCGAAGCCCAGCGCATGATCGATCTGGTGGAGGACACCCTGCGTCTGTCCCGGCTGGACGAGGGCGCGGCGGACATGCAGTGGGCGCCCATTGACTTGTATGAAACGGCGAAGTCCGCCATGCAGGAGCTGACCGCCCCGGCGGAGCTGAAAAACGTCAGCATCCGGCTGGAAGGGAAGAAGACCGTGATTCAGGGGATCCCCCAGCTGGTTTCCGGGATCGTGTTCAACCTCATGGACAACGCCGTCAAGTACAACAAGGACGGCGGGCTGGTCATCGTGCGGCTTGGGGAAGAAAAGGGGCAGGCCGTTCTGACGGTGACAGACACCGGCATCGGCATCAGCCCGGAGCATCAGGAGCGGGTGTTCGAGCGGTTTTACCGGGTGGACAAGAGCCACTCCAAGGAGATTGGCGGCACCGGTCTGGGACTGTCCATCGTCAAGCACGCGGCGCTGATTCTGGGCGCGGCCATCGAGCTGGACAGCACCGTCGGCAAGGGGACGATCGTCACGGTGCGGTTTCCTATAGAGAAGAAGTAGAATGAATGGGAGGGGCGGCGCCCCTCCCGTATTTTCTGCCGGATTTACGCAGATTTTACATTTTTCTGATAATGGATTTGACCTTGCGCTGATAAAATTGAAATATCAAAAGATACGAGAGGCTGGATTCTATGGATATTTTCAACGTTCTGACCATGATCGGCGGGTTGTGCCTATTCCTGTTCGGCATGAACCTGATGGGAGACGCGCTGGAACGGCGGGCGGGTTCCTCCTTGCGGGTGCTTCTGGGGAAGCTCACCACCAACCGGATGCTGGGCTTCCTGACGGGTCTGGCCGTCACGGGCGTCATTCAGTCCTCCTCTGCTACCACGGTCATGGTGGTCGGCTTTGTCAACTCCGGGCTTCTGACGCTGGGACAGGCCATCAACGTCATCATGGGCGCGAATGTTGGCACCACCGTCACCGCCTGGATTCTGAGCCTCAGCGGCATTGAAAGCGGGAACGTCTTCGTCCGGCTGCTGAAGCCCAGCTCTTTTACCCCCATTCTTGCGCTGGTGGGCATTGTGTACTACATGTTCATGAAGGACGGCAAGAAGAAGGACACCGGCATGATCTTTCTGGGGTTTGCGACCCTGATGTTCGGCATGGAGACCATGTCCGGCGCGGTCAGCAGCCTGAAAAATGTGCCGGAATTCCAGCAGATGTTCCTGATGTTCACGAACCCTGTTCTGGGCGTTCTCGTGGGCGCGGTGCTCACCGGAATCATCCAGTCCTCGTCGGCCTCCGTGGGCATTTTGCAGGCGCTGTCCTCCACCGGCTCTGTGACCTACGCCGCCGCCATTCCCATTATCATGGGTCAGAACATCGGCACCTGCGTCACCGCGCTGCTGTCCAGCGTGGGCACCACTAAAAACGCCCGACGGGCGGCAGTGGTGCATCTGATGTTCAACATCATCGGCACCGTTGTGTGCCTGACCCTCTTTGTGCTGGCGGACGCCCTGTTCTCCCCTGCCATTCTGGGAGAAAGCGCTTCTTATCTGGGCATCGCCATCTGCCACACGGTCTTCAACGTCATCTGCACAACCTTGATGCTGCCCGCGGCAGGTCTGCTGGAAAAGCTGGTGTGCAAGATCGTTCCCGACGGGAAGCAGCCGGAAGCGGTCTGCGAGTTGGACGAACGCCTGCTGACCACCCCCTCCATCGCGCTGGAGCGCTGCCGTGTGGTCACCAATGAAATGGCGGACGTGGCCGCCGAAACCCTGCGGAGCGCCGCCGCAGCCCTCCAGAACTACACGCCGGAGCTTGCCCAGGCCGTGCGGGAAGGGGAGAGCAAGACCGATCATTACGAGGACATCCTCGGCACGTATCTCGTCAAGCTCAGCGCCCTGAAAATCAGCGAAAGCGACAGCAGCGAGGCCGCCATGCTCCTCAAAGCCCTCAGCGATTTTGAGCGTATCGGCGACCACGCTCTGAACATTTTGGAGTCCGCCGAGGAACTGAAAAGCAAGAATCTGGCGCTGTCCGACGCCGCCCGTCATGAGCTGTCCGTTCTGCTGCGGGCTGTGGACGAGATCGTGGACATGACCTTTCAGGCGTTCCGGGACGACGATCTGGAAAAAGCCTACCGGGTGGAGCCGCTGGAACAGGTCATTGACGATCTGAAGGAGAAAATGCGCATCCACCACATTCTGCGGATGCAGCAGGGCAGCTGCAGCATTGAGTCTGGGTTCGTCTGGTCGGATCTGCTGACCGCGCTGGAACGGGTGGGCGACCACTGCTCCAACATCGCTGGGTGCATCATCGACCTGCACCACCACAACATGAACACCCACGAGGCCATCCGCTCCGCCCGGATGGAGAACGAGAATTTTGACGACGAATACAAGGCGTATGCGGTGAAATACAGTCTGAAATAAACGAAAAACGCCCGGCAGGAATCAACCTCCTGCCGGGCGCTGCGTTATTTCTTCCACTTTTCAATCAGACTGATGATCTGCCCCGTAAGCTTGGCGTTGTCTTTGTTGGTATTCCCGCGGCGGGTCTTGACCAGCGCGAGAAGCGCTTCCGCAGCCGCGACCATATCCTCGTAGATTTGCTTCGCCCGCTGGGTGCCCTTGAAGACGGCCGCCCGGTCGATCTTCACGCCCTCGGTGTAGGTGGTGAGCTTGCCGGTGATCAGGTCGTATTCCGTGCCGCTGTAGGGAGCGTCGGCATGGTAGCCCATGGATTTCAGGGTCGCGCAGAAGGCTTTGCAGCTGCCGTCGTCGCCGTGGTTCACGAACACCATCTTGGGCTTTTCCCGGAAGCCTGCCAGCCAGTTCAGCAGCCCCTCTTTGTCCGCGTGGCCGGAGGTGCCGTGGAGCATGGCGATCTCCGCGTTCACCGCGATGTCCTCGCCGAAGAGCTTCACGGACTTCGCGCCGTTTTCCAGCTTCCAGCCGAGAGACCCCTCCGCCTGATAGCCGACAAACAGGATGACGCTTTCCTTGCGCCACAGGTTGTGTTTCAGATGGTGGCGGATTCTGCCCGCCTCGCACATGCCGCTGGCGGAGAGAATGACCTTGGGCTGGGGGTCGGTATTGATGAGCTTGGATTCGTCGGAGGAAACGGACAGCTTCAATCCGTCAAACCAGATGGGGTTGACGCCCTGTTTCAGAATGGCCCGGGTCTCGTCGTCAAAGTCCGTGGGGTCGCATTGCAGGAAAATTCCCGTCGCTTCCACGGCCAGAGGGGAGTCCACGTACACCGGGAAATGGTCGTGTCCCGTCACCAGACCCCGCTGCTTGATCTCCCGGATGGCGTAGAGCATTTCCTGCGTCCGCCCCACGGCAAAGGCGGGGATGACCAGATTGCCGCCCCGGTCCAGCGCCCGCTGGATGCAGGCGGCCAGCTCGCCCACCACGTCGCCCCGCTCCTTGGGGTGCAGACGGTCGCCGTAGGTGGACTCAATGACTAAGTATTCCGTCTCCGCAACAGGCTGGGGGTCGCGGAGCAGGGGCTGATTGACGTTGCCCACGTCGCCGCTGAACACGATCTTTCGGGTCTGCTGCCCCTCCGTCAGCCACATTTCGATGGCGGCGGAACCCAGCAGATGGCCGATGTCCGTCATGCGGATGATAATGCCCTCCGCGGCCTGAACGGCGGCGTTATACTGGCAGGGGCGGAGCAGCCGGAGAGCCGCCGCCGCGTCGTTGGTGTCGTATACCGGCTCCACGGCCCGTTCCCCGGCGCGCTCGGCCTTGCGGGTGCGCCACTGGGCTTCCGATTCCTGAATGTGCGCCGAGTCCATCAGCATGATGCGGCAAAGATTGCAGGTGGCCTCCGTGGCGTAGATCTGCCCCCGGAACCCGTCCTTGCACAGCTTGGGGAGCATACCGGAATGGTCGATATGGGCGTGGGTCAGGAACACCGCTTCGATGGCATTCGCCGGGACGGGCAGCGGGACATTCTGGAAAATGTCCTCCCCCTGCTCCATACCGCAGTCCACCAGATAGTACCGGCCGTTCACTTCCAGCAGCGTACAGCTGCCAGTGACCTCATGGGTCGCGCCGATGAATTGAACTTTCATGTCTGCACCTCCAAGATTGACGTGATGCCCCGGGAAACCGGCGCAATCCTTTTGATATACTATACCACAATTCGCCGAGCAGTGCAAGGTTCTGACCTTTTTGGATACACGAACACGCCCGACTCTTTGCAGAATCGGGCGTGTTTTGAATCAATCTTAATACTCGGTGGGCTTGATGTGCCAGATTTCCTCGGCGTACTGACGGATGGTGCGGTCGGAGGAGAACTTGGCGGCGGAGGCCACGTTCATCAGGCACTTGCGGCCGAAGGCAATGCGGTCGGCATAGTCCCGGTTGGCCTGGAGCTTGGTGTCGAAGTAGGAAGCGTAGTCCAGCAGCAGGAAGTAATGGTCGGCCTGATGCCAGTCGGTGCCGTCCAGCAGAGAATGGAACAGCTCCTTCTGGGCGTCGTCCGTGGGGACGGTGCCGTCCACCAGGGTGTTGATGGCGCGGCGCAGGTCGGCGTTGGAGTCGTAAATGCTCCGGGCGTGGTAGGTGGGCTTGGCGGCGTTGATCTCATCCACGGTGTGGCCGAAGATATACTCGTTCTCCCGACCGGCCTCCTGCGCGATCTCCACATTGGCGCCGTCCAGCGTACCCAGGGTTACGGCGCCGTTGAGCATCAGCTTCATGTTGCCGGTGCCGGAGGCTTCCGTACCGGCAGGGGAAATCTGCTCGGAAATGTCGGCAGCGGGGATGATATGCTCGGCGTAGGAGCAGTTGTAGTTCTGAACGAATACCACTTTCAGCTTGTCAGCCACGGTGGGGTCGTTGTTGATCATCTTCGCGACCCGGTTGATATAGCGGATGATGGCCTTGGCACGGGCGTAGCCGGGGGCGGACTTGGCGCCGAAGAGGTAAACCGTGGGATGGAAGTCCGGCAGGCGGCCTTCCTTCAGACGGAAGTAGATGTCCACAATGGACAGAATGTTCATCAGCTGGCGCTTGTACTCGTGCAGACGCTTGACCTGCACGTCGAAGATGAAGTCGGGGTTCAGCGTCACGCCCTCGTGCTTGGCGATGACGGCGCACAGCTGCTCTTTCTTCAGACGCTTGATGTCGTTGAATTCCACCACGGTCTCGTCGTAGATCTGATCTTTCAGCTCACCGATGAGGTCGAGGTTCTTCAGGAAGTCGCCGCCCACCTTTTCCCGCAGCATGGCGGTCAGTTCAGGGTTGCACAGACCCAGCCAGCGGCGGGGGGTGATGCCGTTGGTCTTATTCTGGAATCGCTCGGGGAAGGCGTAGTACCAGTCCTTGAAGCAGTCGTTCTTCAGGATCTGGGTGTGGATCTCCGCCACGCCGTTGATATAGGAGCCGACGTAAATGGACAGGTTCGCCATGTGGGCGGTGTTGTCCTTCACGATGAACAGACCCGGATGCTCCCACTTGAGCTTCTGGTCAATGCGGCAGATGATGTCCACGATCTCGGGAACCACGCTGCGCATCAGATCCAGCGGCCACTTTTCCAGCGCCTCGCCCATGACGGTGTGGTTGGTGTAGGAGAAGGTCTTCTGGGCGACGTTGAAGGCGTCGTCAAAGCTCATGCCCTCCGCCATCAGCAGACGGATCAGCTCGGGGATGGACATGGCGGGATGGGTGTCGTTGAGCTGCACCGCGTAGAACTCGGCAAAGCGGCTCAGATCATCGCCATGGGCAATTTTGAAGGTGCGCAGCATATCCTGCAGGGACGCAGACGACAGCACATACTGCTGCTTGATGCGCAGGCGCTTGCCCTCCCATGTGGAGTCGTTGGGGTACAGGACGCGGGTGATGTCCTCGGCCTTGTTCTTGGCGTCCAGCGCCCGCAGATAGTCCTGATTGTTGAAGGCGTTGAAGTCCAGCTCCTCCTCGGCCTCGCACTGCCACAGGCGCAGTGTGCCCACGTTCTCGGTGCCGTAGCCGATGACGGGAACGTCGTAGGGAACGGCCAGAACGGTATGGTCGGGGAACTTGACCTTCACGGTGTGGTTATAGCGGCGGAAGGACCAGGGGTCGCCGAACTTCGTCCAGTCGTCGGCATTCTCCACCTGGCTGCCGTCGGCGTCAAAACTCTGCTTGAACAGACCGAACTTGTAGCGCAGGCCGTAGCCGGACAGGGGAATATCGGTGGAAGCAGCGCTGTCCAGGAAGCAGGCCGCCAGACGGCCAAGGCCACCGTTGCCCAGAGCGTCGTCCTCGATGTCCTCGAGAACCGCCAGATCGACCCCGTGCTCGGCAAACAGCTCCTTCATCTCGTCCAGAATTCCCAGATTAAACAGGTTGGAATACACCAGACGGCCGATCAGGTACTCGGCAGAGATGTAATACGCCTTGCGATTGGGCATACGGGTCTTCTTGGAATGGCTCCAATCGTCGGAAATGGCCATCATAACAGCCTGACCCAGCGCTTCATGCAGCTCCTGAGGGGTCGCCTCCTGCAAAGAAACGTCGTAGGTGTACTTGAGCTGTGCCTCCGTCCATTTCAGGATGTTCAGACAGTTGTTGTTCATGTTAGCTCTCCATTCTTAAAGCGGGTGCGCCGCCATGGCTTATTGATACGGTTCCTTCTAGACAGACTTTTGATAGTATATCATATTCCGATCAGCATGTCCAGTTGAAACCGCCCCGAAAACGGCAAACAGGAAACTTTTTGCCGGTATCCGTCTGAGCGTGGGTTCTCCGGAGGAACTCCGGGGGAAGACACCCCTGCGGCGGTGGAAAAACGGCAGTTTCGGAAAATTGAAACGTTTCCAATTCTTGCAGATTCCTATTTAGAATAATACTATTTTCCCATTTTGTCAAGTAAAACCGGATGTAATATCAGACATAACATTTTTTTGCCGGGTTTTATGGATTCTGCCCGTTTTGGAAGGCCCCTATACCCCGCCCCCCGGCAATGTTAAAGGCACGTTCACATTTCGTCTATTTACTTTTCCCCGGAAGGATGGTATAATGAAAAACCATAGCGGAAAGGAGGCGGTTGTTTGAGCCGGTTTTTGGATGAATTAAAGGACTTCTGGAAAAAAGGCGACATATTTCTGCTGATCCTGTGCCTGATCGTGTCCGGTTTTGGCTGCGTTTTTATTGCCAGCGCCACTTCCGCCGACAAGTTTGGCGGCAATCTCAAATATATTATCATTCAGCTGGCGGCTACCGGTCTGGGCGTCATGATGTACGCGCTGGTGTCCTCCATCGATCTGGACTTTCTCTCGGAACACCGGATGGTGATGGTGGCTTTCAACTGTGCGCTGCTTCTCATGCTGATAAGCCCCCTGGGAACCGACCACGGCTCCGGTAACCGAAGCTGGATCAACCTGGGCTTTATCAGCGTTCAGCCCGCCGAGGTCTGCAAGATCACCTATGTCGTTATTATGGCCTCGGTCATGTCGGCGCACCAGAACCGAATATCCAGTCTGCCGTCTATTATGCACATGTGCCTTCATCTGGGACTGCTGGTGGGACTGAACATGGTGCTGTCCGGCGACGCGGGCGTTTCCCTGATCTTCGTGTTTATCTTCATCGGTATGGCCTTCGGCGGCGGCGTCAGCCTGTGGTGGTTTGCTTTGGCCATCGGCCTGATCGCGGCGGCGTTCCCGATCCTGTGGCAGTTCCTCGGCGAGTACCAGCAGAACCGGTTCCTGATCCTGTTTGACGACACCATCGACCCCACGGGCATCAACGAGCGCTACCACTCCATGATGAACCTGCGCTCCCTCACCGGCGGCGGCCTGACGGGACAGGGACTGTTCAACGGCAACCGTACCCAGAGCGGCAGCCTGTTCGCCCAGCACACGGACTATATTTTCTCGTCCATGGGCGAGGAGCTGGGTTTCGTGGGGTGTCTGGCCATTATGATCATGGAAATGGCCATCATCGCCCGGTGCATCTATGTGGGCATGCACTGTCAGGATTATATGCGCCGGCTGGTATGCTACGGCGCCGCGTCGGCGCTGATGTTCCAGGTGATGATCAACACCGGCATGTGCATCGGCGTCATGCCCGTTATCGGCCTGACCCTGCCGTTGATCAGCTACGGCGGTTCTTCGGTGGTTACGATCTACGCCATGCTCGGCCTTGTCTCCGGTGCCCACGCGCGACCACAAAGTCTGAGCCATGAACGATACGTGCAGCCATACAGGTAAACAAGCCTCATGCGCCCCGTCCTTTTCAGGGCGGGGCGCAAAAAGAAAAAAGGAAATTCCGGAAAAAGTGGTTGACTTTCCGGAAAAACGTGGTATAATAAGCTCTGCTTCGGTATGGAGGCATAGCTCAGCTGGTTAGAGCGCATGCTTCACACGCATGAGGTCACAGGTTCGAGTCCTGTTGTCTCCACCAGGTATTATATAGAGGATTTGTGTAACGGTAGCACACCGGACTCTGACTCCGTTTGCGGGGGTTCGAATCCCTCATCCTCTGCCAGGTCCACTGTAGTCGCAAGATTACAGTGGATTTTTTTGCATCAAGGGCGCTCCGCATTCATCGGAGCGCCCTTGATGCTTTATTTGATTGCCGCGCTGTTGTTCAGCAGCAGCGTGCTGTAGAGGAACAGCACGTCCTGACCGTGAAAGTCCAGAAACTGCCCCAGATAGTCGCTTCGGATGTACCGAAGGTCTACCAGCGTCACTCTGGCGTAGTCGTTTACCAGCAACGGAACGAGGCTGCTTCCGAAGGAATCCCGGAATACGATCAGCTCCCGGCCGGTGGCCGCGTTGGGGTTTTCGATGGTCAGCAGACTCCGGGCACCGGAGAGATACACGTCGTACAGATCTCTGCTGTCCAGCTTGGTCATGTCGTAGACAGCGGTGGTTTCTCCCGTTTCGTAGTCGTACACCCGACAGTCGTCCAGAAGGTCGCTTTTCAGCAGGTACATGGTGTCCGGCTGCATGGGCAGCGCCGCCTGACCGTAGTACACGCCGTAGAAGGGCTTTTCCAGCGGGGTGACGGTGTAATCCTCCTGCCGGGGAGAAGACACCCCCAGCGCCTGACACAGCGTCTGCGCCGCCGGGAGCAGCCGCTCCTGCCGCCAATGGGTATCGGTGCGGTAATAGTCCTGAATGGACAGACTGTCCGTCAGACTCACGGGAGCCGCCCACGGCATCCCGTCCTCCACCATGGCAAAGAGCCGGTCATAGTCCAGAGACAGCTGCCCGGCGGACTGCGCCAGATAGTAGCCCTTGTCCGGGACGATGGCAAGGTAAATTTGGGAATCGGTGGAGGAAAGATAGGTTTCGTATACGCTGCTGAACCGCTCCAGCGCGTGGTTGACCGAGGCTTCGCTCAGAGGATATTCCTGTGCCGCAGCATGGCCTTGGGAGATATAAATGCCGCTTTTGTCGCTTTGCCGCAGGACGAAGCGGTGGAACAGGGATTTCGCCTCGCGGAAAGTATCCCGCAGGGGGAACTGATCCAGACTGGCGTCCTCAAAATCTGTCATGAAGCTGCCGTCCAGCAGGGCTTTTCCCTGAATGGCGGGCTTCTGTGCCAATTGGCGGCGCTCCGCGACGGAAATGTCCCGGCTGGGCGCCAGCCATGCCCACACAGCCAGCACCGCCCAGACGGCCGCCACGGTGATCGCGCAAATTCGATTTTTCATACTGCAGCCCCCTTAAAACCGGAAATACAGGAACGGGCTGAAGGAGCCGTCCACCAGATAGGCCGTGCAGACGATCAGCAGCGCCAGCATTGCCGCGGCTTCCAGCACGACGCCCGCCTTCGTTCCGTCCATGCGCCGCGCCGCGTTTTTCACCACCGGCGTGGAGCCGAGAATGCCCAGCACGAACAGGACGGCATAGCTTTTCAGATAGTACAGCGTTTCGGCGGAGGTCAGGCTCAGGCTGCCGAAGCCGAACAGTCCGGCAAAGTCCTGCCCCGCCTGCGCAAGACTGTCCGCGTTGAACAGGACGAAACTGAGGACTACCGCCAGCAGCACATACCCATGGCGCAGGACGCCCGGCAGCCTTTGCAGGGCGGGAATCCACTTTTCCGCCAGCAGAAGCGCGGCAAACAGCAGCCCCCACAGCACGAAATTCCACGCCGCGCCGTGCCACAGCCCCGTAAGCATCCACACGGTGAGGATGTTCAGAACCCACCGCCAGCGGCTGACCCGGCTGCCGCCCATGGGGATATATACATAGTCCCGGAACCAGCTGCCAAGGCTGATATGCCACCGCCGCCAGAACTCCGTGACGCTTCTGGAGAGATAGGGATAGTTAAAATTCTCCACAAAATGGAACCCCAGCACCCGCCCAAGACCGATGGCCATGTCGGAATAGCCGGAAAAGTCGAAGTAAATGTTCAGGGTGAAGGCCACGGCGTACATCCAGTAAAACAGGACGGATTTTTCGCCGCTCTGTCGGAACAGCCGGATCAGCAGGGCAAAGTTATCCGCAAGGATGACCTTTTTCCCCAGCCCTACCAGAAACCGCCGCAGACCCACCGCCGCGTTTTCCCAGCTGTGCTCCCGGTGCTCCAGCTCCCGTGCGATGTCCGCATAGCGGACGATGGGTCCTGCAATCAGCTGGGGGAACAGGGCGACATACGCGCCGAAATTGACGAGGTTCTTCTGTGCCGGGACGCTGCCGCGATAGACGTCGATGGTGTAGCTCAGGCACTGGAAGGTGTAAAAGCTGATGCCGACGGGCAGCGCAAGATGAAGCAGGGGAATTTTCAGGCCGGTGACGGCGTTCAGACTGCCGATGAAGAAGTCCGCGTACTTGAAAACCCCCAGCAGCCCCACGCTGATGACGATGGACGCCAGCAGCCAGAGCTTTTTCCGCTTCCGGGAGCGTTCGATGCCCAGGCCGCAGACGTAGCACAGCAGGATGGTGAACGCCATCAGGGGCAGCAGCCGCAGCTCCCCCCAGCCGTAAAAAATCAGGCTGGCAAGGAGCAGAACGGCGTTTTTCCCCTTCCGGGGCGTGAGAAAATACACCGCCAGCACCGCCGGGAGGAAATAATATAGGAAGGGAATGCTTGAAAAAACCATAGGCGTGTTCGCTCCTGAGAACTCTTATAAAAATGGCAGCGATGGAATCGCTGCCATTTTGGAAACCTTAAATCACAAATTCGGGTTCGCCGACGACCTTGCCGAAGGCGTCCACAAAGGACTGGGCGGTGAGGTCGTAGCTGGTGTCCAGCATAATGAGCATCACCACGTCACGGTAGCCGGTGACCAGCATGTCGTCCGCTTCCACGCAGACCCACTTGCGGGGGTTGATGCCGGACTTCATGGCTTCGGCGACGGACTTGATGTCCTCACCCGGGGCGACCCGCACCATGACCATGGAAAAGGCGATGGAGCCGATCATCGGCTCGAACACCGCGGCCTCCGTCAGCACGCCGGCGTTGTCCAGACCGGTGCTGCTCTTGATGGCCCACTGCCCTTCCTCGCTGGTGTCGGTGAGGTCGATGGTTTCGACGCCGCCGTCGAACTCCACCGGCTGCTGGGCAACGATTTCGTTCAGCAGCTCCTCCATGGTTCCCTCCACCTTGTCGGGGGAGGTGGTTTCCGTGGGCTTGGATCCGGCACAGCCGGAAAGCAGGGACAGCGCCATGGCTGCCGCCAGAATTGCAGTTAAAAATCTTTTCATGTTTCATTTCCTCCTGAAATTATTTCGGGTAAATCGTCTCTTCCAATAAGCATGCCCCAAAAACAGCAGGAGCATACCGGCGGCCGCGCCGCAGCTGTCAATGCACACGTCCCGGATGCCGGGGCTGCGGCCGGGGACGAAGATCTGGATGGTCTCGTCGATGCAGGCAGCGGCCACGCCCAGCGCGAACGCCGGAAGCCGCTTTTTCCCCAGCATCCCGAACAGCCACCCAAGCAGCAGTCCCAATGCGCCAAATTCGGCAAAATGGGCGCACTTTCGCAGCAGGCCGTCGCCGCCGGAGGGAACCGCTTCGCCGGGGGTGAACACGCCGTCCAGCAGCGCCTTCAGCGTGCCGCTGATCTGTCCGGAGACTTCCGCCGGGAGCAGGGAATTGCCCCAGATAAAGACCAGATTGCAGATAAGCAGCACCGTACACACCGTCATGCGGCGTTTTGTGTGCTTCACGCCAGAACCCCCAGATGCTCCAGCAGGATTTTCACGCCCAGCAGAATCAGAATGACGCCGCCGGCAAACTCGGCCTTTTTCTCATACCGGCTGCCGAATACGTTGCCGATCTTCACGCCAAGGGCGGACAGCAGGCAGGTGCAGATGCCGATAAACGCCGCCGCCAGCCAGATGTTCACGCTGCCGACCATGGCAAGGGAAATGCCGACGGCCAGCGCGTCTATGGAAGTCGCCACGGCCATGAGAAACATGGTCTTGACGGACAGGTCGGCGTCCTTTTCCGGGTCGTCGCCGGATTCGTCTTCCTTCTCCAGCGCTTCCTTCAGCATGTTGATGCCGATGATGACCAGCAGACCGAAGGCAACCCAGTGGTCGAACGCTTCAATGGCTTCGGCAAACAGCGAGCCAAGGAAAAAGCCGGTCACGGGCATCAGCATCTGGAAGCCGCCGAACCAGAGTCCGCAGGTCGCCTCCGCCTTCAGCGTTGCCTTTTTCATGGCAAGACCCTTGCATACGGATACAGCGAAGGCGTCCATACTCAGCCCCACCGCCAGCAAGAACAGTTCTCCGATTCCCATAAAAAATCCTCCGTACCGAATACATGTCAGCACAGAGAAACGAAGAGACTGTGCCGGCCTGCAAAAGTCTCGTCATTTCAGGCTGAACCGGGGCCTCACCAGTATGTCGATTCAGTCCCGCATTGTGCGCCGACTACTCCCTCTTCACGGCGCATTATAACAAAGATTCCTCCGCTCGTCAAGGCGAAGCGGAGGAATACACAGTTATTTTACAAATGGCTCATTGCCCATTCCACCACCAGCACCGCGGCGCTGCTGCTGAGGGCGACCACGATCAGGCTCTTGCCCCGGTAGGCCAGAATCACCGCTACCACCAGCGCCGCCGCGCCGCTTAAGATAGAAGCGGTGCTGCTGAGGATGGAGGGGAACGTCATGGCCGTCAGGCAGCAATAGGGAACGTAGTACAAAAACGAGCGCAAAAAACGGCTCTTAATGGGCTTGCGGAAGATCGTCATGGGCAGGACGCGGATGAGGTAGGTCGTCAGCGCCGTGGCGAGGATGTACAGATAAATGTTCATGCCGGTGCCTCCTCTTCCTTCACCGGGAACAGCGCGGCGCAGATGGCGGCGGCTGCCACGGTGCAGATCACGATGGACAGTCCCGGGGAAACGGTTTTCAGCCCCGGCGTCCAGGAAAACAGGCTGCTGAAGATCAGCGCCAGCACCACCGCGACAAAAATGTCCCGGTTCTTCTTCGCGGGGGGCACCACGATGGCGATGAACATGCCATAGAGCATGACCCCCAGCGCCGTCCGGATGGAGAGCGGCAGGATCGACCCGGCCAGTGCGCCGCACAGCGTCCCCAGCGTCCAGCCGATAAAGGGCAGCGTCCCCAGCCCCAGCAGGAACGGCACCGTCAGGGGTGCTTCCCGCGCCATGGCCAGGGCGAAAATTTCATCCGTATTGAAAAACGCGATCAGAAGCCGGGGCAGCAGGCCGATCTTCTCGCCCATCCGCTGGCTCAGCGCCAGACTCATCAGGGCGTAGCGGCTGTTGATGACCAGCTGCGTCAGCACCATTTCCCACAGCGTGGCGGCGGCGACGATGAGGGTCAGCCCCGCGAACTGCCCCGCGCTGGTCAGATTCGTGGCGGAGATCAGCACCGCGTCCAGCGTTTTCAAGCCCTGAGACACGGCCATAGCACCGAAGCCGAAGCTCACCGAAAAATATCCCATACCCACAGGCAATCCACGGTTGACGCCCACGCGGTATTCATTGTTGTTCATAAATAACACTTCTCTATGTCTCTTTTTTCCGGCAAACGCCGCCGGATGGTCAGCGGACGCCCTGATATTCCATCAGCTCCAGAACGTCCTGTCCCCGTTTGGTCAGCGCCATGCTGCCCCGGACGGGGCTGGCGTCGTAGGCGGGGGTATGGTAATCTTTCAGGGGTTTGTCATAGTCCAGGGAGATCAATCCCTTTTTCTCCAGGCATTGCAACAGAAGCCCTTTTCCCGGTTCCTCCGGGAAAACCGGCGCTTCCTTTTCCTGAATCACCGGCAGAAAGGCGCACTCTCCCAGCCGGTGCAGAAAGCTGATCTCTTCTTCCGTAAGCTCCAGCTCCAGACCGCACCCGGAACAGCCGCCGCTGCATCCGCCGCAGGATTCACATTTGCTCATATTGGTGTCCTCCTTTTTTCAGGGTATCATAGCAGATGGGCGGCAAAATGTCAAATTGTCTAGGGAACCTCTGAATAAATCGCCTTCGGCCGTGAGTGGATCTTTTCCGTCCACTCTTCGGCATCGAAAACGGGAAATACATACAGTATTCCTCCGTTTCCGATACCTCGATTGGACGAAAAATCTCTCACTCACAGCTCTCGTCGATTTAATCAGAGGTTCCTCCGCTCGACGCGCCCCTTGCGCTTTTTTCAAAATTAGGGTATACTATAGGCACAGAAAAATACCAAGGAGGAATTATTATGTCCGTCATGCACATTACGAAGGCCAATTACGACGAGCTGGTGAAAAACAGCGATAAGCCCGTGCTGCTGGATTTCTGGGCGCCATGGTGCGGCCCGTGCCGGATGGTCGGCCCCATTGTGGAGGAGATCGCCCAGGAGCGGGAGGATATCGCCGTGGGCAAGATCAACGTGGACGAGGAAGTGGAGCTTGCCATGGAATTCGGCGTCGCCAGCATCCCCACGCTGGTGGTCGTGGAACACGGCGAGGTCATGAACAAGGCCATCGGCTACATGCCAAAGGCAGAGATCGAGGAACTGCTGGGCTGACATGGCAGACCCCATAGGAACGTTCAGGCGGCGCTTTTAAGCGCCGCCTGAATTTTTTACTTTTTGTGCTGGTAATAGTACTGCTTGATGGCTTGGAACGACTCGTCGCTGATGACGTGCTCGATCCGGCACGCGTCGTCGGTGGCGGTCTTTTCGTCCACGCCCAGACGGATCAGCAGCTCCGAGAGCACCGTGTGGCGCTCGTAGATCGTCTCCGCCAGCTTTTTCCCGGAATCCGTCAGCGTGATCGCGCCGTCTTTTTCCATGAGGATATACCCGCCCTCCCGGAGAATGCCCATCGCGCGGGAAACGCTGGGCTTGGAATACCCCAGATATTCGCTGACGTCAATGGAGCGGACATACCCGCTTTTCTTCGCCAAAACCAGTATAGCCTCAAGATACATTTCACCCGATTCCCGGACAGTCATTCGGCTCATCTCCTTTTGATAAGGATATCACACTTTCCCGCTGAATGCAAGCGGCGGATTTCCGGGAAAAGGGAAGTCCCATGGGACGTTCGGGGTGAACTGTGAAATGTTCACAAATTTTCGCCGGTTTTTTCTACGTTTTGCCGAGGTGCTTCTGCTCATTTTCGGTTGATGGCCAGCAGGACGGCGCCAAAATACTTGCGTTTGCGGAGGAACTCCGCAAGGCTGCCGCCGTAATTGTCCGCGCAGGTGGAGTTGCGGTAGGTGTTGTAGCCGACGAAGCCCCCGGCGGTGTTGCGCAGCGCCACGAAGTGCGCGCCGAAGCGGTATTTATTCCGCCAGTGGTAGAACAGGATGCAGGCGTCCGCGTTTTTTGCCGCTTCGTCAAAGCGCTTGGTGTCCACAATGAATTTCACGGGGAAGCCCCACTTCCGGAAGCACGCCGCAGGCCCCCAGAAGGAGGTGCCGGTATTGCCGTGGATCAGGGGCAGCTGCCATTCGTAGTAGCGGATCAGCGCCGGGATGTCCGTTTTGTACCCCAGAATTTGCAGGGCGTTCCAGGTGGCGACCCATCCGCAGCCCACGTCTGCCGAGGCACGCAGGCCGTAGCGGTACTGTTCCTTGGGAATGTCGTGCTGATTGTAGATAAAGTCGTTCATAGCTGCTGCTCCATAACCGGATGCTCCGCAATGTAATCGTCCAGAATGCCCGCCGCAGTCATGACCATATGGGCGCAGGGGCGGGTCTTGTAAAATTCCGCCGTGCGGGGTGTGGGATTGGGGTCGGATGGCGGATTGTCCAGAATCTCCCGGCAGATAATGCTGCCGATCTTCTCCCGGAACTGCCCCGCAAGGTTCTGCACCAGCCGGTAATGGGCTTTTTTGTTCACGTCGTTCTCGCCGGGGTCGTCATAGCCGTACAGAAGCCCCGCCACCATCAGCATCCCGCTGACCGCACCGCAGACCTCCCGCATCCGCCCCATGCCGCCGCCGAAGGAGGACGCCAGCTTCGCCGCGAAGCCCTTTTCAAGCCCCGTTACGTCGCCGAAGGCCTCCAGCACCGCCTGGGCGCAGTTGCAGTCGGATAAAAAGAGTTCTGCCGCCAATTCCCTGTGATCCATCGCTGTTTCCTCCGTATATTTGATAGAACCAGTTTACCGGGAGAAGGGGCAAATGTCAAGCCGGGATTCGCGCACAGATGGGCGACATGTGCCGGATTCGCCGAAACGGGGCGGTTCCGCTGCTGCTCGCTTTGGAAGATTATACAAAAAATTCGGATGACGGAAAAAAACTATTGACAATCAAAAAACGCGATGCTAGGATACACTCAAAATTGAATCGCTTGATAGAGGCGCGGTACTCATCAGTACCCTCCGGCAAGGTCGTGCAGCCGCTGAAGGAGAAAGGGATCACCGCCGAAGTGTGGGAAATCTGCTCGGGTTTTTCATACTGGGTCGTCAGAGAACATCTGCCGGACTGTCACAAAAAATCTTTGTGAAGCGCTATCATTGGCTGTTCGGATCACTCCTTTCTTTTTGTGGGGTCTCCGCATTTCCATGGACCGCTTTCCGAAGCGGTTCATTTTTTAATGCAAAAAAGAAAGGTCGATCCCAAAATGAAGAAGTTCGTATCCGTTATCCTGTCCCTGCTCATGGTCCTGTCCATGACCGCCTGTGGAAGTTCTGCTTCCGACGCTTCCGCCGCACCCACTGCGGCCAGTTCCGTGGTTCTCTCCGGCGTGGAGGACGGCGTGCTCACCGTGGGCATGGAGTGTGCCTACGCCCCCTACAACTGGACCCAGATGGACGACTCCAACGGCGCTGTTCCCATCGCCAACAACCCCGGCGCTTATGCCAACGGCTATGACGTCATGATCGCCAAGAAGATCTGTGAGGCCAACGGCTGGGAGCTGGAGATTATGGCCATCGGCTGGGACGGTCTGGTTCCCGCGCTGAACGCCGGTCAGCTGGACGCCGTCATTGCCGGTCAGTCCATGACCGAGACGCGGCTTCAGGAAGTGGACATGGCAGGCCCTTACTTCTACGCTTCCATCGTCTGCGTCACCCGGAAGGATAGCCCCTTGGCCTCCGCCACCGGCATTTCCCAGCTTTCCGGCTCCTGCACCGCTCAGACCGGCACCATCTGGTATGACACCTGCCTGCCCCAGATCGAAGGCGCGCAGCTGATGCCCGCTTCCGAAACGGCTCCGGCCATGGTCATGGCCGTCACCTCCGGCACTGTGGATTACATCTGCACCGATATGCCCACCGCTATGGGCGCCTGCGCCACCTACGACAATCTGGTGATTCTGGACTTCTCCGGCAGCGAGGACAATTTTCAGGTAGACGCCGGTGAGATCAACATCGGCATCTCCGTGGTCAAGGGCAACACCACCCTGCTGGACGCCATGAATGCGGTCCTCAGCGGAATGACCGTGGAGGACATGAACCAGATCATGAATGACGCGATTGCCGTTCAGCCCGCAATCTGAGGTGCCTCATGGATAAGCTTGCAAAACTCACGACCGACATCGGAAAGCTGTGGGAGACGTACTCCGGCGCTTATTTTACCGGTATCCGGAACACGCTGGTTCTGGCGGTGGTCGCGACCCTGATCGGCTGCGTGATCGGTCTGCTGTGCGGCATTCTCAACACCATTCCCTACACCCGGCAGGACCCACCGGTCAAGCGCTTCTTCCTGAAGCTGCTGCGGGTGCTGATCCGGATTTACGTGGAGGTGTTCCGGGGAACGCCCATGGTCTTACAGGCGGTGTTCATCTTCTACGGTCTGCCCTACTTCACCGACGGCGCGGTGGCCTTCAAGGGAATGGGCGGCATCTGGGCGGCGGCCATCATCGTGGTGTCTATCAACACCGGCGCGTACATGGCCGAATCCGTCCGGGGCGGCATCATCTCCATTGACCCCGGCCAGACCGAGGGCGCGAAGGCCATCGGTATGACCCATGTGCAGACCATGGTGAACGTCATCATGCCTCAGGCGCTGCGGAACATCATCCCCCAGATCGGCAACAACTTTATTATCAACATCAAGGACACCTCCGTGATGTTCGTTATCGGCTTCGTGGAGTTTTTCGCCACCCATCGGAACATTGTGGGCGTCAATCTGCTGTATTTCCCCTCAGCCGTGATCGAGATGGCGGGGTATCTGATGCTGACGCTGGCGGCGTCTTTCCTGCTGCGCCTACTGGAAAAGCGGCTGGACGGCAGCGACAATTACGAGCTGGTCAGTACGGACTCTTTGGCCATGAGCGCCGGTACCTATTCCCACCCCAGCCGCAAGACGCCCTTCGACGAGCGCAGCGGCGAGTTTGATTCCGGAAGACCGAAAGGAGAATATTAATATGGAAGACGTGATTTTACAGGTCAACCACCTTTCCAAGTCTTTTGGAAGCCACGAGGTGCTCCGGGACATTGACTTTACCGTAGCCAAAGGCGACGTGACCTCCATCATCGGCGCTTCCGGCTCCGGAAAAAGCACGCTGCTTCGGTGCATCAACCTGCTGGAAACGCCCACCTCCGGCGAGGTCTGCTACCACGGCAAGAACGTGGCTGGGCGGGGCGTCAACGCGCCGGCCTACCGCGCCCATGTGGGTATGGTGTTTCAGTCCTTCAATCTGTTCAACAATATGACGGTGCTGGAAAACTGCGTGGTCGGTCAGGTGAAGGTGCTGAAGCGGAGCCGTGAGGAAGCCCGGGCTCACGCGATGACCTATCTGGAAAAGGTGGGCATGGCGCCCTACATTAACGCCAAGCCCCGGCAGATCTCCGGCGGCCAGAAGCAGCGGGTAGCCATTGCCCGGGCGCTGGCCATGGACCCGGAGGTACTGCTGTTCGACGAACCCACCTCTGCGCTGGACCCGGAGATGGTGGGCGAGGTGCTGAACGTGATGCGGTCTCTTGCGCGGGAAGGGATGACCATGCTGGTGGTGACCCACGAGATGGCCTTCGCCCGGGACGTGAGCAATCATGTGGTGTTTATGAGTCAGGGCGTCATCTGTGAGGAAGGCGTACCCTCCGAAGTGTTTGGAAACCCGCAGAAGCAGGAAACAAAGGATTTCCTCGCCCGGTTCCGCAGCGCCTGATACTATTTCCTGATTAAAATCTTTGATTTTAATCAGGAAGGCATCGCCTAA
>OMNU01000071.1_pt1 | contig 40991 bp, 30 predicted proteins | sample 1673511 | NCBI WGS metagenome assembly OMNU01 (sample SAMEA103958113, study PRJEB25191) | human gut metagenome | reverse complement strand
TCACCAGCGTCTCCCGGTCGCTGAGCTCCTTCACAAAATGGGTGGGAATGCCGGCCTTTTCCATAACGCCCATCAGCAGATTGGTCATCCGGTTGTTGATCGAACCCTTGCCCTCGATCGTGCCTTTTTTCAGGCCGTTGAAAGCGGTGGCGTCGTCCTTATAATCGACGATGTACAGCTCGGGATCATCGGTTTTAAAGACCTTTTTCGCTTTGCCCTCATAGAGCATTTCCTGTTTCTCCATACTTTTGAACCTCCATACAAAATGATGCAGACAGTCTTTTTGAAAATATATATTATTATACAGCAAAACCGCCAACTTGCCAAGGAGGAAGCGGCGGTTTTTTCGCTTTTTGTCGCAGTGTAGCAAGAATGGGGGAGAAACCCCTGCAAAATTGGATATTATTCGACCGTGACCGACTTGGCAAGGTTCCGCGGCTTATCAATATCGCAGCCGTTGCAGTAAGCGACGTGATAGGCGAAAAGCTGCAGCGGAACAACCTCCAGCGAGGCGGAGAAGAGGGGGTGGGTTTTCGGAAGAAATACAACCTCGTCGGCTTCGTCCAAAAGCTCCCGCTTATCTTCGGCGGCAAGCGCCATAACGGTCGCGCCGCGCGCCTTGACCTCCTTGATATTGCTCATCAGCTTGTCAAAAAGGGCAGAGTAGTAGGCCAGCGAAATAACCAGCCGCCCCTCGTCAATCAGGGAGATGGTGCCGTGCTTAAGTTCCCCTGCGGCGTAGGCCTCCGAATGAATATACGAAATCTCCTTCAGCTTGAGTGACCCCTCAAGTGCGGCGGCATAGTCGATGTTCCGCCCGATGAAGAAGAGATCCTGCTTTTTGTGATACAGCTCTGCGAGGCGTTTCATCTCTCCGTTGCAGGAGAGCAGATTCTCCACTTTGGCCGGCAGCGCCTCCAACTCGGCGATCAGGGTGTGCAGCTCCTCCTCACTCCTGGTTCCGAGCAGGGAGGCAGCGTAGATGCCGAAGAGGTAGATCACCGTCAGCTGGGTGGAATAGGCTTTGGTCGTGGCAACCGCAATTTCCGGCCCGGCCCAGGTGTAGAGGACGTCGTCCGACAGCTTGGCAATGGTGCTGCCGACTACGTTGACGATCGACAGCGTGCGGGAGCCGAGGCGCTTGGCCTCCTTCATGGCGGCGATGGTGTCGGCCGTTTCTCCTGACTGGCTGATGACGATGGTCAGGGTCTTTTCATTGATGATGGGATTGCGGTACCGCAGCTCGGAGGCGAGATCAACCTCCACCGGGATGCGGGTCAGCTCCTCCAGCACATACTTGGCGACCATCCCGACGTGGTACGCCGAGCCGCAGGCCGTGATTAAAATGCGGTCGATCCCGAGAAGCTCCTCTTTGGACAGGTCGATGTCATCCAGCACAATCTTTCCATCCCGAATACGGGGGTGAATTGTATTCTCGATGGCGATGGGCTGCTCCATAATCTCCTTCATCATGAAGTGCTCGTAGCCGCCCTTTTCGGCCGAGTCAATGCTCCAATCAACTGTGGAGATTTCCTTTTCTATCCGGTGACCGTCCGTGTCATAGACCTCAACCCCCTGCCGTCCGGCAAGCACGATTTCGTTGTCCTCCAGGTAAATCACCCGCTTGGTGTAGGAGATAAGCGCCGTCACATCGGAGGCGATGTAGCTTCCTTTATCCGACACGCCGACGATCAGGGGACTGGCCTGCCGCACGGCGGCAAAACGATCCGGCTCATCGGCGCAGACGATGCCGAGGGCATAACTTCCCTCCAGCCGGGAGATGGCTTTGGAGACGGTGCGAAGCAGATCGCCGTCATAATAAAAGTCCAGCAAATGTGCAATCACTTCGGTATCCGTTTCGCTGAGGAAGGTGTATCCGGCGGCTGTCAGCTCAGCTCGCAGGGCGATGTAGTTTTCGATAATGCCGTTGTGCACGACGGCAAACCTGCCGTTTTTGCTTATGTGCGGGTGGGCGTTGCGGTCGGACGGCTCTCCATGTGTGGCCCAACGGGTATGCCCAATACCGACGGTGCCCGAAACGGTGGAAACATCCCCGATTTTATCCCGCAGGCACTGGATGCGTCCCTTTGCCTTGTGTATATCAATCTTATGATCGTTGATTACCGCGATGCCGGCAGAATCGTACCCTCTGTATTCCAGCTTGGAGAGGCCGTCGAGCAGGATCGGCGCTGCCTGCGCCTTCCCGACAAAGCCAACGATACCACACATAAGAATCACTGCCTTTCAAATTTAGAAAATCGTTCGTAAAATCGTCCGTAACGCTGCGGACGGCAATCTCCCGCGCCGCAGCTTGTAAAAATTCCTGTAAATCGGGATAAGGCGCGGAGATTTTTCTTAGCGCGCCCCGTTCCGTATTTTCCCCGCTTTGGAGCAAAGCCGGATTTTATAAAAATGGCCGGCCGTCTTTCCTGCTTCGCATATGTAGATTATAATAGCCTAAACCATGGGATTTGTCAAATAAAATCCTGTAAAGGCGCGGCGCGCGGCCTGCCTTTTGGCGTTTTGCCGTTTTCACAAAAAGAGAGGCCTCATGCGAAATGAAAAATATGTTTGCAAAAGGCGTGCATATGTACTATTATGTATATAATAACGAGGAGAGATATTTTCCGAAAACGGGAGGATATTCTTCAAAAACTTTGAGGGAAATCTGGAGGATTTATGCATATGGCGGAAAAAGAGTATGTGATTATAACCGATTCTACCTGCGACCTGACGCCCGAATTGATAGAGGAGCTGGACATTGTGGTCATCCCGATGGAGTTCACGATGGCGGAAGGGGAGGTATATAAAAACTATCCCGACGGCAGAGAGCTCGGCTTTCAGGCGTTTTATGACCGGGTGCGCGCCGGTGCGCAGCCCAAAACCAACCAGATCAATGCCGCGACCTATATGGAGGTTGCCGCGCCCTATCTTGACAAGGGGCAGGATGTGCTGATCCTCGCCTTTTCTTCGGCGCTGTCGGGCACCTATCAGTCGTCGGTTCTGGCGGTTGAAGAGCTGCGGGAGAAATATCCCGACCGGCAGATTTACACGGTGGATACCCTCTCCGCCTCTATGGGAGAGGGGCTGCTGATCTATCATGCCGCCAAAAAAAGGGAAGAGGGTCTGTCGGTTTCCGAGCTGGCCCACTGGGTGGAGGAGAACCGTCTGCGCCTCTGCCACTGGTTCACGGTCGATGATTTGAATCATCTGAAGCGGGGCGGCCGGGTTTCTTCGGCGGCCGCGCTGTTCGGCACCATCCTCGGCATCAAGCCGGTGCTGCATGTGGATGATGCCGGTCGTCTCATCCCGAGGGAGAAGGTGCGCGGCCGCCGTTCGTCGCTGGAGGCGCTGGCCAAGCATATGCGGGAGACGATCGACCCTGCCGAGGGGGAGCAGACGATTTTCATCAGCCACGGCGACTGCGAACAGGATGTAAAATATCTGATCGATCTGATCCGGGAGCAGGTCCCTGTGAAGGAGATCAAGGTGGGTTATATTGGCCCGGTGATCGGTGCGCATTCCGGCCCGGGTACGGTGGCGGTTTTCTATCTCGGTACGACGCGGAACTGACAGGGCGCTTTTTTTGCCGCCCCGTCTGCAAATTGCATATATAAGATACGGACAGCCCGCGAGGAAAAATTCGTGGGCTGTCCGTCTTTTCGCAAAAAAGGAGGCGCCCCGGCACATGGGTATATGCCGGGCGCCTCCTGCTGTTTTAATGAATGGTCGACAAATCAAAGGGCATGATCAGGCTGATATAGGTTCCGTAGGAGAAGGGTGCCTCCAGCTCGTCTCCGCCCGAGCGGCAGCCCCATTTGGTCCCCACCAGGCCGAGATTATTGCGATTCTCCCACCCGGTGGTGATGTTGAGCGCCAGCCACTCGTCATAGGCGGTCGTCTTGGTGGTGTCGATGAATTTGTACAGCCACCGCGCCAGAATGCCCTTGAAGCCGTCCAGATCTCCGCCCAATTCATCGCAGATGCAGTTGTTTTCATACTTGACCTGCACAGTGTAGTCGGCGGCAAGCTTTGCATCTCTGCGATAGGTGAGGCTGCCGGTCAGCTGGTAGAGCATGGTGCCCGCCCCGATGAAGGTGCCGAGGTTGTAGGTGAACACGGTCGTGCCGAGCGTTCCATCTACGGCGAGATTGTCATAGACCTCGCCGGTCTCGGTATTGAAGAGGTTGGCGCGCTCCCAGGCGTAGATGGACTTTGCGTACTCCAGGTAGGCTGCACCCTCCGCGCCGTCGCACAGCTGGGAGAGGTAGCAGGCCGCAATGGTCATCGGCCCGTTGATGCAGGCGTTCTTGCTACCCTTTTCCGTGCTCCAGTAAACGCCGCCGCCCAGCACCTCATCATAGCCGCGGTTGTAAACAATCTGGAAGTTGGTCTTTGCAGTGTTCAGATAGTCGGCCTTGTGGGTCAGCTGATAGGCGCGGCAGCAGGAGATGACCATCCAGATCAGGTCGTCGTTGTAGTCGTTGGAGCTCCAGTTGGCGCCGTGCGCGTTGACAAACCCGCGGTAAAAATCCTCATAATCGGTCAGGTATTTCTGCTTGCCGGTGGCCTCGTAGCAGTCGAGAATCATCTCGGTCAGCTCGGCCGTTTTCCAGAAATCGCTCGAACCGATGAAGTACGCGCCGCCGTTGCCGTCGTCGCCCCGGAACTGCTGCATGAAGGTATCATAAACCCTTTCGGCTCACGCGGCGTCGAGGGTGGCTGTCTCGGCCGTGGCGGGGACAATCCGGAACTGCTTGTTCTCGGTATCGCTGCCGTCCTCCATCCAGAAAGGCCAGCCGTCGGTGCGCCCGGCCGTGTCGGTCAGGCCGGCGAAGGGGATGCCCATATAGCGCTCCTCACCGGTCGCTTTGATCAGGATGTTCCAGTACCCCTCTTCTGCCGAGGGACGGAATTTGACCTTCTGAGCGTCGGAGCCGGTGTATGCAGCCATCTCGAAGGGCATAATATCTCCCGACGTGTTGAGCGTCAGCACCTTTCCGGTGGTGGGGGACTGAAGAAGGTAGTAACCGCCGCCGGTCGGGACAATGTTCCAGAGCTGGCTGAGGGCGCCGACGTCTCCCCACTGGCCGAGGCCGGTTTTGACATCGGAGGGGCAGACGATCTTGTTCGAGAATCTGGCGGTGATTAGGGCGCGGATTTTCCCCTCTGCACAGTCGGCACCGACAACCTGCGTGCCGAACAGCACCCGGACGCCGCTGTTGGTCACCAGCCGGTCGTAAACCCGCTTGAGTCCTTCGGCGTCGATCGGCACCCAGTCGAGGTCGCCGGTCTCAAACAATGCGGCGGGAGTGCTGCCGCTGACGATGGCCTGCCGCAGCGCCACCACATCGGAGACTGTCACATAGTTGCCCCGGTCAATGTCGCCGAGCAGATAGCTTTCGGCCAAAGCGGCCGGCAGACTGCACAGCAGCAGGGAGAGGGGAAGGAGGCTGGCCAGATTTTTTTGCAGAATCTCATGGTGGCCGTATTTCTCCTTGAAAAAATACGGTTTTTTACGGGCTGCGGTTCATCAAAGGCCGCTTATCCGGGGAAGAGAAGCGCCGCCTGAAACGACGCGCCTTTTTCCCGATATGTCGATCAAGCGGACAAAAAGGACAGGCTTTTTGAACAAAATCCTTTTGGACAACAGTATACAATATATATCGCCTGCGCGACAGGGCGTTCACGAAAAGTTTACAATTGCTTATTTAAAGTATGCGCCCTTTTCCCGCAGTCGGGCGCGCAGGGCGGCGATGTCCACTGCGTGCATGTCGCAGTTGCCCCGCGCCGCCATCGCGGCGGCGGTTCCGGCCGCCTCCCCGGTTGTGAGGCAGTTGGGCATGACCCGCAGGCTGGCCAGCAGCCTCCGGTCGCAGGAGATGATCCGTCCCGCCACCGCCAGATTGACGATTCCCTTCGGGGTCAGGCAGCGGTAGGGAACGCCGTGCGACTCCCCCTTGCCGTAGCGGGCCTGCACGGCCGACCGGTCGGGGCAGGCGGCTTTCTCCTCCGGCGTCATGTGCACGTCGATGTAATAGCAGTTGCGGCTGATCTCATCCGGGAAGGAGGCGCGGCTCTGATAATCCTCCGCCGTCAGGGTGTAGTCCCCGACGATCCGCCGACTCTCCCGCACGCCCATGAGCTGCGCCGTCGCGCAGAGGTAGGTGTTTCCGAACGCCTCCGGAAAATAATCGGCCAGCGCGTCCTTATACTCCTTCGCGATTTTCCGGCCGAGGATCATGGCCGCCGACACCGAGAAGGGGTCGGTGTTGTCCACCTGCCACAGATGTCCGGCGTTAAAGCCGACAACGTCCGCGCCGAGGTAGGAATTGCAGAGATGCTCGTCGGTGATGTCGGGGTAGCGTTCATCCTTTGCAAAGGCGTAGGCGATGCTGTTTTTGTTGTTGGGATGGAGGCCGCCGGTCGTGCGCTGCCCGTTTTTGGGGTCGTTGAAAAAGGCCTCCATATTCACGCCGGCAAGGGTGAAGCAGTGGGTCGAGGGCATGAGCGTGCCATCCTCTGCCCCCATGTGGAACTGCGCGCCGGCCGCCGCGGCCAGGTCGCCGTCCCCGGTGCAGTCGATGTAAACCCCGGCGGTATAGGCGGCCAGCCCGTCCTTGTTGGCGGCGATTAGGGCGCGGATTTTCCCCTCTGCACAGTCGGCACCGACAACCTGCGTGCCGAACAGCACCCGGACGCCGCTGTTGGTCACCAGCCGGTCGTAAACCCGCTTGAGTCCTTCGGCGTCGATCGGCACCCAGTCGAGGTCGTCCCTGCCGACGATCGGCATCTCAGCCTTGGCGGCGGTAAAAACCTCCTCCGCGATGCCGCGGTAAAGGATTTTCTCCTTATCCGAGAATGGGCACCAGGCCGGAACCAGTCCGGCGGTTCCCATGCCGCCCAGCACAAAGGTCGATTCGATCAGCAGGGTTTTAGCCCCATCTCTCGCGGCGGAGGCTGCGGCGGCACAGCCGGCCGGGCCGCCTCCGGCGACGATAACGTCATAGCCGGTGTAGTGCGGGATGGATTGCTCAGGCAGTGTGTACATAGCGTTTCTCCTTATTTGATGATGAAAACAGGCTGCAACATATGGGGATTGTTGCAGCCTGCGTTTCGTGCCGGTGTCCGGCATCTGTTTTTTTTAAAAAAGACGGTCAGATTTTCAGCTGTGCGTCGTTCAGCTTGGCGTTGTGCTTGTCCAGCGCAGCCTTGATCCGGTCGACCGGGTCGAGCAGCTTGCTGATCGAGTTGTCATAGTTCAGCGTGTCGATCAGATAAGCGATGTATTTGGACATGTCGACGCGGGTGTACCACTCCCGCTCGAGCAGCTCGTCCTTGGCATAGACCAGGTTGGTTGTGAAAACCTGATCGAGCAGGCCGCGCTTATAAAAATCGTCAAATTTTGCAAGCCCTTCAACAAACAGGCCGAAGGTCGCGAACATGAAGATGCGGGCGGCCTTTTTCTCCTTTAGCTTGACCGCGATGTCCAGCATCGAATCGCCCGAGGCGATCATGTCGTCGACGATGATGACATCCTTGCCCGCGACGTCGTTGCCGAGGAACTCGTGCGCCTCGATCGGGTTGCGGCCGTTGACCACGACGGAGTAGTTGCGGCGCTTGTAGAACATGCCCATCTCCAGTCCCAGAACCGAGGAGTAGTAGATGCAGCGGCCGGTGCCGCCCTCATCCGGAGAGATGATCATGGCGTTTTCCTTATCCAGCTTGATATCCGGCTCGGCGCGGAGCAGCGCCTTGATCATCTGATAGGTCGCCTGCACATTGTCGAAGCCGTTCAAAGGAATGGCGTTTTGAATCCGGGGATCGTGCGCGTCAAAGGTGATGATGTTGGATACACCCATCGCGACCAGCTCCTGCAAAGCGAGGGCGCTGTCGAGCGACTCACGAGTGCTGCGGCGATGCTGCCGCCCTTCATACAGCATGGGCATGATGACCGTGATCCGGCGCGCCTTGCCTGCCATGGCGGCGATAATCCGCTTGAGATCCTGATAGTGGTCATCCGGGCTCATCGGGACGTCGCTGCCGTACATCTTATAGGTGACGCCATAGTTGAACATGTCGCACATGATGTAGACATCCAGCCCTCTGGCGGTATGATGAACGACGCCCTTTGCCTCTCCCGTGCCGAAGCGGGGACAGGTGGTCGGGATGATAAAGGTTTTATCCTCCGGTGTGCCGCGCCACTGCTGCAAATAATTGTCCACCTTTTTGGAGATTTCTTCACAGCCTCGCATACTGACGATGGCCAGCTCGCCAAACGGGGTGTGCTTGAAATCAATTGACGCCATATAATCCACTCCTGTTTATTAAATTTTTCCATATGTTTTATCACAAAAGCCCGGGAAAATGAGCCTTTTTGCAATCCCTGATAACAGCTGGGCCGGAAATGCCCGTTTTCAAAAGACGCCTCAGCCATATTTCTGCTTGCGTCACGCTATGGGGCGTCTCTATTTTACCACGCCGGCGCTGCAAAAAAAAGGGTTTTATATGGAAAATTATAATTTTTTAAAATTTTATGGTTATGCATTGCTTAAAGAAGTCGGTTTTGATATAATATTACCAAATTGGCCGGCCGGACAAATCGGGCGGTTTCAACTTTCATTATTGTACAGGAGCGTGCCGAACATGCCGAAGGTCACTTTGATTACCCATACCCCCCTGCCGGAAAAGACGGTGGCCGCCGCCGCCAGGCTTTGCTACTCCCCCTCGTCGATCGAGACGGTGATGGACGGCCTGACGGAGGAGAAAACGGCCTCCTTTGTGGAAATGCTGGCCGAAATCGGGCACGAAAGCCCGATTGAGCACGCTTCCTTCACCTTTGGAATCGAGGGGGTCTCCCGCTCCCTTCTGGCGCAGATTACCCGGCACCGGATGGCCTCCTTTTCGGTGCAGAGTCAGCGCTATGTGCGGGAAAAACAGTTTGAATATGTCCTTCCGCCCGAGATTGCCGCAGTGCCGGAGGCGAAGGCGCTGTATATTGCCGAGATGGAGCGGGATCAGGAAACTTACGAAAAGCTGACCGCCCTCCTCCTCGAGCGGCACAAGGCCGAGATGCTCGCCGCCGGGATGGAGGAGAAGGCCGCCGCCCGCGCGGCCGAGAAAAAGGCGATCGAGGACGCGCGTTTTGTCCTGCCCAACGCCTGCACGACCAAGATGCTGCTGACCATGAACGCCAGAAGCTTGCAGAATTTCTTCCGCCACCGCTGCTGCAACCGCGCCCAGTGGGAGATTCGGGAGGTTGCCTGTCAGATGCTGGCGCTGGTGCGGGAGGTTGCGCCCAACCTCTTCAAAAATGCGGGGCCGTCCTGCCTCACCGGCCCATGTCCGGAGGGGAAGATGTCCTGCGGCCGCGCGGCCGAGGTGCGCAGAAAATTCGGAAAGGGCGAGGAAAGCCATGGGTAAGCTGATTGTGCTGGAGGGGCTGGACGGCTCCGGAAAATCGACCCAGCTCGAACGTCTGCCGGCGGCGCTGCGCGCGCGGGGGATAGAGGTGCGCACCATCTCCTTCCCCGATTACGACGACCCGTCCAGCACCCTTGTAAAAATGTATCTGGCCGGCGATTTCGGAACCGAGCCGGGGGCGGTCAATCCTTATGCCGCCTCCATCTTTTACGCGGCCGATCGGTATGCAAGCTTTGTCCGCTACTGGCGTGCGGATTATGAAACCGGGCGGGTCATCCTCGCCGGGCGGTATATCTCCTCCAACGCGATACATCAGACGGCCAAGCTCCCGCGGGAGGAATGGGCCGGCTACATCGACTGGCTCTACGGGCTGGAGGTTGGAAAAATCGGTATCCCCAAGCCGGATCTGACCCTTTACCTCGACATGCCGGTCGAGGTGAGCGAGCAGCTGCTTTCCGGCCGGTACGCCGGGGACGAGAGCAAAAAGGATCTCCACGAGAGGGACGCGGCCTATCAGCGCGCCTGCAGAGAGGCGGCTGCCTTTGCAGCCGACCGGCTGGGCTGGACGACCGTTCCCTGCGCGAGGGCGGGGCGGCCGCTTCCGATGGAGGAGATTACCGAAATACTGGCGGATCGGATTGCCGCCGCGGTAAAGGAGTAATGAGATTTATGCTGTATCTGTTTCTGGCCGACGGTTTTGAGGAGATTGAAGCGCTGGCCACGCTGGACGTTCTGCGCCGCGCCGAGCTGGAGGTTTATACCGTCGGGGTCGGCGGAAAGGTCATCACCGGCGCGCACCGGATTCCGGTGACGGCCGACGTGATGGAGTCGGAGATTTCCCCCGATCCGGAGATGGAGGGGATCATCCTCCCCGGCGGGATGCCGGGCACGCTGAATCTTGAAAAATCCGCACGGGTGCAGGGCTTTATCGACTATGCAGCCGAGAACAACAAGCTGCTGGCCGCCATCTGCGCCGCGCCCTCCATCCTCGGACACAAGGGGCTGCTGGAGGGGAAACGGGCAGTCTGCTTCCCCGGGTTTGAAGGGGAGCTTGCCGGCGCGAAGGTGCTGGACACGCCGGTTTGTGTGGAGGAAAACATCATCACCGCCCGGGGCGCCGGCGTGGCGCTCGACTTCGGGCTGGAGATTGTCCGGCATTTCCAGGGGATCGAGGCCGCGCGTCGGCTGCGCGGTGCAATGCAATGTGTATGAATCCGGTCGACCTGCGGGAATATAAGCAGCAGCTCCGTCGGGAGGCAAAGGTGGACCGCCTCTCCCTTCCGGCGGAGGAAAAGGCCCGCATGGACGCCGGCATTTTTGAGAATGTCCGCCGCCTGTGGCAGTATAAACGCACCGGGCGGATTTTCTTCTACCTCTCCACTCCGATGGAGGTGGAGACCCGCCGCCTTCTGCGCCTTGCGCTGGCGGAGGGGAAGGAGGTTGCCGTGCCCCGCTGCATTCCCGGCACGCGGGAGATGCGGTTTCACCTCATTTTGTCGCTGGAGGCGGTGCGCCCGGGCGCCTTCGGCGTGGACGAGCCGCCCGAGCAGCTTCCGGTGGCCGACCCTGCTGACGGCGGCCTGATGCTTGTCCCGGCGCTGCGGATTGACCGGAAGGGCTATCGCCTCGGCTACGGCAAGGGGTACTATGACCGGTATGTCGCCGGCTTCGCGGGGCAGACCGTCGGCCTGTGCTACGGGCGGGAGTTCGTGGGCAGTATTCGGCATGGGCGGTTTGACCTTCCTGTGGATGTCGTGGTAACGGAAGAAAAAATCTGCACCATTTCTCAAAAAGAGCGACGGATTTAAAAAAAGAGCGACGGGCGTAAAACCGGCGGTTTGTCAGCGCAGCGCTTCGGCGGAGCGCAGCCTTTCCTTTAGCAGTGTTCAAAGGCCCGCATACCCTGGCGGGCAGGCGGGCCTGTTTGAAAGTATGCGGATTGCGTATGCTTTGTTATATGGGAAAGGGTCAGCACCCGCAGCCGTTGTTCTGGCTGCAGCCGCCACAGCCAAGCAGAACGATCAGGATGATCAGAACCCAGGTAATGCTGTTGCCGCCGAACAGTCCGTTGTTACACATATCGTTTCACCTCACATACATGGATTTAGTACATAGTATGCGTTTTGCACGAAAACGGTGACCGGCAGTGTCGCCCGACCCGGATGGAGGTTTAGTATGAAATTTGAATCGGATCTCGGCCATACGCGGGAAATGCCCGCGATTGACATGGACGCTTTCAAAAAGGAGAGCGACAGGATGCTGCCGCTTTCGGAAGGGGGCACCGCCTCCACGCCGCAGGGAGAACCAGGCGGTGCAGTGAGGGGAAACGACATATATACGCGGCAGCCCCTCGAAGGTTTGAAAGAGGCGGCCGGCGCGCCGACCCCGGCGGGAGGCAGAGCCCCTTTAAACCCCGAAAATGCAGGTGCGTCATCGGCCTCCGCCCCTTTTTCGGAGGATGATTTTGTCATCGGCAAGGGCTTTAAAATCGAGGATAAGGGCGAAAATATCACCCTGAATACGGGAGAGCGGCAGACGCCCGAACGCAAGACGACAGCCGCGCCCCCTCCGGGCGGACGGCGGAGCGGCCGAAAGAAGAAAAAAAGCGGCTGCCTCGGCGCGTTTGTCTGGATCATCATTTCCCTCGGAGTCTCGGTCGGGCTGGCGGTGGCGGCCATCTTCGGCGCTTCGGACGTGTTCGGCATCGGCAAATCCGGCACGAGCGAGGTAAACATTCCGCAGGGCTCCTCCACGGTGCAGATTGCCGAGTCTCTGAAGGACGCCGGCGCAATCCGCTTCCCCACGCTTTTCCGGCTGTATTCCAAGGTCAAGCATACCGACGGAACCTATCAGTACGGCCTCTACACCATCAATAACGAGGGCGGATACGACGGAATCATCGACCAGCTGCAAAAGGAAGGCGCAAAGGCCGAAACCACCCAGGTGCGCATTGCCGAAATGTCGACGGTCAAGAAAATCGCCGCCGTGTTGGAGGAGAACGGGATCTGTACCGCCTCCGATTTTACCTCGGTTGTGCGGAATGCCACCTTTGATTATGACTTCGTGAAGGAGATTCCGACCGAGATGGTGGCCGTCCGGCTGGAGGGGTATCTGGCGCCGGATACCTATGAATTTTATGTAACCGATAATTCCAAAACCGGCGCCGAAATGGCCATCCGCCGGATGCTCGACCGCACGGCCGAGATCTGGACGGCCGATCGCCGCGCCAAAGCGGAGAAGATGGGCTACAGCATACATGAGATTATGACCATGGCCTCGATCATCGAGCTGGAGGCCGGCGGTTCTTCTCAAACCGATATGCAGAACGTGGCGGCGGTTTTCTACAACCGACTGAGCTGGAATGATCGCAAGCTGCTTGGATCTTCGCCGACGGCGGCCTATGCCCAGCTGTACGGCAACGACCGGTATGATACGAACAAGACGGAGGGTCTGCCGCCTGGGCCGCTCTGCGCCCCGAGCGAGGCGGCCATCGAAGCGGCGTTGAATCCGACGCCCGACTTCCAGTATTATTATTTTGTGACCGACGCGTCGGCCACCTTCCATTACAGCAAGACGCTGGCCGAGCACAACAGCACCATCTCCCGCCTGCAGAGCAGCGGGAACTGGCTGGGCGATGGGGACATGACCCGTATGTTCCAGTAGGACAGGGTAAAGAGTGGCCTGCCGCCTCACGCGGCGCGGAAAACGGTCGGCTTCCCGGCGCCCTTCGCCCCCCGGCTTTTTCAAAAAAAGGCCGGCCGCCGCTTGAGCCGGAGGAAAACCTTGGCAGAGCGCGATAAAAGAGAAACCTTTAAACAACCGGGACGGTCATCCGGTCATCCGGTCATCCGCTTATCCGACCAACCGGTCATCCGGTCGGTCGAGATCGGGTGCGATCGGGTCCGCTTTCGGTGACAGCTTTAAAAATCGGGACGGGAGATCGTCCCGATTTTTTAATAAAACCCACAGCCTGCCAAAGCCGACGGAAGCTTATCTTCCATCGGCTTAAGGACGGCATACAGGAGGAATCTTCATGATACAGACAAGACGCCCCGAGCTTCTCTGCCCGGCCGGCGATCTGACGAGGCTGCGGGCGGCGGTCGATTTTGGCGCTGACGCAGTTTATCTGGCCGGGGAATCGTTTGGCATGCGGGCGGCTGCGGCCAATTTTTCTCCCGACGCGCTGCGGGAAGGGGTCGCCTATGCCCACGCGCGGGGCGTTGCGGTGCATGTGACCTGCAACATCCTCCCGCACGAGGGGGAGATGGCCGATTTTCCCGCCTTTGTCCGCATGGTGGCCGCGGCCGGTGCCGACGCGGTGATTGTGGCCGACCTCGGCTGTATGGAGATCGTCCGGCGGGAGGCGCCGGGTCTTTCTATCCACGTCTCGGTGCAGGCCGGGGTGGTCAACAGCGCGACCGCGCGCGCCTTTTATGACCTCGGCGCGTCGCGGGTGGTGCTGGCGCGCGAGCTGTCTTTGGAGGAGATTGCGGCCATCCGCGCAAATACGCCGTCCGAGCTGGAGCTGGAGGCCTTTGTCCACGGCGCCATGTGCGTTTCGGTTTCGGGAAGATGCTTGCTTTCCTCCTACATGACCGGGCGGGACGCCAATCGGGGCGACTGCGCCCAGCCCTGCCGCTGGAGCTATGCTTTGATGGAGGAGAAGCGCCCGGGTCAGTATTTTGAAATCGGAGAAGGGGAGCGGGGCAGCTACATTCTCAATGCCAACGACCTCTGCATGGCCGCGCATTTGGATCGGCTTGCGGCGGCCGGCGTCGACAGCTTCAAGCTGGAGGGGCGGGCAAAATCGCATTACTATACGGCAGTGGTGACGGCCGCTTACCGCGGGGCAGTCGACGCCTATCTCGCCGATCCGGCGCACTATGCGCTGCCGGACTGGGTGGCGGAGGAGCTGGAGAAAATCAGCCACCGCCCCTATTCGACCGGGTTCTATTTCGGCCGGCCGGCGCAGGGGCAGACCTATCCGGATGCGGGGTATATCCGTGCCTACACGGTTGCCGGTATCGCGGAAGGCTGCCGGGACGGGCTGCTCTGTTTCCGGGTGAAAAACAAATTTTATAAAGGGCAGGTTTTCGATTGTCTCCAGCCGGGGGAGAGGCCCTTCCTCCTCTCTTGCGAGGCGCTGTACAACGCGGAGGGCGAACCGATCGAGTCGGCTCCGCACCCTGAAATGCCGGTGTACATCCCCTGCGATCGGCCGGTTCGCCCCGGCGCGCTGCTGCGGATGAAATGCGAGTAGAGGCGGCCACCCGGCCGATCGTATGCCTTCCGGAGACTGCCGGCCGCCCGAGCGGTGCATGCCGGCCGGGATTTTGTGGCAAAGGCCCAAAAACCTTTCCTCTGCAGGGGGTTATTTTTGGGGCAAAACGGGCAAACTTTCAGTTGACAAAAGGAATAAATTGCCGTAAAATATTGGTTCGCAAGCTAACAATAGGCGGTGAATATATGGAACGCGACTACGGTATGTGGATCAATATTCTTGCGCACAAGATGAAAAAACGCTTTGACGCGATCCTCTCGGATTTGGAGATTACCGGCGTGCAGAGCAGAATCATGCACTATATCATACGCCGCTGCGGGGAGGCGCCGGTTTTTCAGCGCGACGTGGAGGAGGCCTTCAGCCTCAGCCGATCGACCGCGACCGGAATTCTCCAGCTGCTGGAGAAAAACGGCATGATCCGCCGGGTTCGGGTGGAGGATGACGGCCGGCTCAAAAGCCTTCTCCCGACCGAGCGGGCTGTGCAGATCGACGCGCGGGTGCGCGCCGGCATTGATGAGATGGAGGCGCTGATGACCCGGGGAATTTCTCCCGGGCAGATGCAGCTTTTCCTGGAGACGGCGGCCAGAATGTCCGAAAATCTGGATGGATGACAGCCTTTTTTAAATTTGTTCGCAGCATAACAAAAAACCTGAACGAAAAATCTGCCGTTTGCGGCTTGGGGCCAAACGCCTTTTTCCGACGACGGCAGCCTTGTTTTATCTATAATAAGGAGGATTTGCTTTATGATCAAAACGCTGGCGAAAAGCATACGGGAATATAAAAAGCCGTCGCTGCTTACGCCTGTATTAGTGGCGGGGGAGGCGCTGATGGAGTGTATCATCCCCTTTGTCATTGCCCGGCTGGTCAATCAGATCAAGGCCGGCTGTTCGATGCAGTCGCTGCTGCGCTACGGCCTGCTGCTGGTGGCGATGGCAGCCGTCTCCCTGATTTGCGGGGCGCTGGCCGGCGGGTATTGCTCGACCGCGAGCTGCGGCTTTGCGCGGAACCTGCGCAAGGATATGTTTTACAAGATACAGGGCTATTCGTTTGAGAATATCGACAAATTTTCGGTTTCCAGCCTGGTCACCCGGCTGACGACGGATATTACGAATGTACAGATGGCCTATATGATGATTATCCGCACCGCGATTCGCTGTCCGCTGATGCTGATTTTCTCCTTCATTATGGGCATCGCGATGGGAGGACGGATGGCGCTGATCTTCCTGCTGACCATTCCGGTGCTCGGCATCGCGCTCATCCTCATCACCCGCAGCACCATGCCGCTCTTCCGCCGCGTCTTTCGGAAATACGACGCCCTGAACGCCTCCGTTCAGGAGAATATCCGCAGTATGCGGGTGGTCAAGTCCTATGTCCGGGAGGATTATGAGAAGAAGAAATTCTGTGCCGCGGCCGAGGATGTGCAGGCCGATTTTACAAAGGCTGAGCGGATTCTCGCCCTCAACAACCCGGTGATGCAGTTCTGCATCTATGCCGTGATGGTGTTTGTGCTCTCCTACGGCTCTTATATGGTCATCACCAGCCGCGGGCTGAGCCTCGACGTGGGGCAGATGTCCTCTCTGCTGACCTACAGCTTTCAGATTTTGATGAGTTTGATGATGCTTTCGATGGTGTTCGTCATGATCACCATGGCGAGTGAGTCGGCGCAGCGTATTGTGGAGGTGCTGAATGAGGAAAGCGCCCTGCAAAGTCCGGAGAATCCTCTGCAAAAGGTGGAGGACGGCTCGATTGATTTTGATCACGTCAGCTTCAAATACGCCAAAACGGCCGAGCGTATGGCGCTGTCGGACATCGACCTCCACATCCGGTCGGGAGAGGTTATCGGCATTATCGGCGGCACCGGCTCCTCCAAAACCAGCCTGGTGCAGCTGATTCCGCGTCTTTACGACGCAACCGAGGGAGTTGTGCGGGTCGGCGGCGTCGATGTGCGGGACTATGATCTGGAGACGCTGCGAAACCAGGTGGCGGTCGTGCTGCAAAAGAACGAGCTGTTCTCCGGCACCATCCGCGAAAACCTCCGCTGGGGCAATGAGGAGGCCACCGACGCCGAGCTGGAGGAGGCCTGCCGGCTGGCGCAGGCGGACGAATTCATCCGCCAGTTCCCCGATGGATACAACACCCATATCGAGCAGGGGGGCAGCAATGTCTCCGGCGGGCAGAAGCAGCGGCTCTGTATTGCCCGTGCGCTGCTGAAAAAGCCGAAGATCCTGATCCTCGACGACTCGACCAGCGCGGTCGATACCCGAACCGACGCGCTGATCCGGCAGGGACTGCGCGACTTTATCCCCGAAACGACCAAGATTATCATCGCGCAGCGGATTGCCTCGGTTCAGGACGCCGACCGCATCGTCGTGATGGACGGCGGCGCGATCAACGCGGTCGGCACGCATGAGGAGCTGCTCCAAACCAATGAGATTTATCGCGAGGTATACACCTCGCAGAACAAGGCGGGTGAAGAAGATGGCAAATAAAAACAAGAGCCGGAGCGGGGCGCGAAAGGGCGTGTTCGGCCGGCTGATCCGCACTTTGTTCGGCTTTTATCCGGTGCTGCTGCCGGTGTGCATTCTCTGCATCCTCTTCAACGCGGTGGTCAGCTCGGTGCCGTCGGTCTTTATGCAGAATGTTATCGCCGCGGTCGAGCGCAGCTGGCAAAGCGGAGATTGGGCCTCCGTTTCGGGGGAGATCTTGCGGCTGGTCGCGATTCTGGCCGTGTTCTATGTGCTGAGCCTGCTGGCCGGCTTTGTCTATAACCAGCTGATGGCCGTGATCACGCAGGGGTCGCTTGCCAAGCTGCGGGAGAAGATGTTCAGCGGCATGCAGAATCTGCCGATCCGGTATTTTGACACCCACAACCATGGCGACGTCATGAGCTACTACACCAACGACATCGACACCCTGCGCCAGATGATCTCCCAGAGCTTTCCGCAGCTGATTATTTCGATTGTCACGGTTGTGACCGTGCTTTTTATCATGCTGTATTACAGCCTGTGGCTGACGCTGGTGGTTTTGCTGGGCGTGGTTTTCATGTTCTTCGTGGTGAAGAAGGTCGGCGGGCACTCCGCCCGGTATTTTATCCGACAGCAGCAGGCGCTCGGCCGCACCGAGGGCTTTATCGAAGAAATGATGAACGGCCAGAAGGTGGTCAAGGTCTTCTGCCATGAGAAAAAGGCCGAGGCCGCCTTTGATGAAATCAACGATGCACTGTTTTCGGACTCGGAAAAGGCCAACCGGTACGCCAACATCCTCATGCCCGTTTTGCTCAACATCGGAAACGTGCTGTATGTGGTCGTGGCGCTGGTAGGCGGCCTGCTGCTGCTCTCCGGCGCGCCGAATGTGAGTATCTCCGGCCTCGCCTTTGGGATCAGCATCGTGGTGCCCTTCCTGAACATGACCAAGCAGTTTTCGGGAAATGTCAGTCAGGTTTCCAACCAGCTGAACGCGGTGATTATGGGTCTGGCGGGCGCCGATCGGATCTTTGCCCTGATCGACGAGCAGCCGGAGGTGGACGACGGCTACGTCACGCTGGTCAACGCCCGCTACACCGCCGACGGCGCCCTGGAGGAGTGCGCCGAGCGCACCAACATCTGGGCCTGGAAGCACCCGCACGGGGACGGATCGGTTACCTATACAAAGCTTACCGGCGATGTGCAGATGTTTGACGTCGACTTCGCCTATACTCCGGATAAAATTGTGCTGCATGACGTTTCGCTTTACGCGAAGCCGGGGCAGAAGCTGGCTTTTGTCGGCTCGACCGGCGCGGGAAAGACGACCATCACCAACCTGATCAACCGGTTTTACGATATTGCCGACGGAAAAATCCGGTATGACGGCATCAATATCAACAAGATCAAAAAGGCCGATCTGCGCCGCAGCCTCGGGGTCGTGCTGCAGGATACCAACCTCTTCACCGGCACGGTGATGGAGAATATCCGCTACGGCCGGCTGGACGCCAACGATGCGGAGTGTGTGGCCGCCGCAAAGCTTGCGGGCGCGCACGATTTCATCACCCGGCTGCCGCAGGGGTATGATACGCCGCTGTCGGGCAACGGCGCCAGCCTCTCGCAGGGGCAGAGACAGCTGCTTTCGATTGCCCGGGCGGCCGTTGCCGACCCGCCGGTTATGATTCTGGATGAGGCGACCAGCTCGATCGACACCAGAACCGAGTCGATTGTGCAGCAGGGGATGGACGCGCTGATGACCGGGCGGACGGTCTTTGTGATTGCCCACCGGCTGAGTACGGTGCAGAATGCCGACGCCATCATGGTGCTTGACCACGGCCGGATCATCGAGCGCGGCACGCATGAAGAGCTGCTGGCGCAAAAGGGCACCTACTATCAGCTTTACACCGGTTCTCTCGAACTGGAGTAGGCGGGCAGCCTTTTTTGCTCAGGAACCGAAAAAGGACACCGAAAAAAAGAGGGTCGGGCGTTTTTGCCCGATCCTCTTTTTTATGCCTTTATGAATATGCAGGAGGTTTCAGGAGGTTTTGCGCCTCCCCCGATGTTTCCCCTTAAAAAATCCGCAAAGCGGCAAAGCTCAGCTTTTCCACACCGACCACATGGTGTAGGTCTGGGAGAGCAGGCGCGACAGCTTCCAGGTGACGGCGCTCTTCTCGGGAGAATTGGGGTCGTTGACCCGGATGGTGCCGTCCTCGGCCACGCCGGTCAGCACGATGTAGTGCCCATAGGAGGTGAAATCTCCCTTGCCGACGTTGACCACCACCGGCCGCCCGGCGCGCAGGCTTCCCAGCACCGCCGACTCGGTCAGCGGAAGCTGTTTGGAGGAAAGGCCGTATTTCGCGACCCCCTTGTCGAACAGCTCCTTTCCGGTGCCCTGCTGGTAATAGTAGTAATTATTCTGGATGCACATCGCCCCGATGGAGAGGGGATTCTGGCTTGTATCGCCGGTCAGGCCGACATACACCATGGCAAAGCAGGTCGGGCCGCAGCCGTTCAGGCCAAAGACGTCGCTGCCATAGATCTCATACCCCCAGCGGTCGTCCCACTGGATAAAAAGCGGAATCTCCCCCGGGGTGTAATCCGACGAAACGTCGATGTTCTTCCAGTTGTCCAGCCCGTACTGAACGCATTCGGGGTAGCGGCTGAGGAAGGAAATCTCCTCCGGCCGGAGGAGGAGGGTTTTCAGCATATCTTCGGAATATTGCTCAATATGTTCGATGATATGCGCAAGCTCGGGAGAGTAGCTGTAGGTCTGCTTGATCTGCTCGACATAACTGGCGTAAGGTTCGTCGAGCGGCTCGTCATATTCCGGCGCAGAGAGAGGCGCGGCAATCTCCTCCGCGGCAAGGGAGCTTGCATTTTTGGAAGCGCCGGCGTGCCGGACGGCCTGCACCGCGCCGACAATCACGCCGGCGGTGACGCCGAGGATTAGAACGCAGATGAACACCGCCCTGCCCCAGAGTATTTTTCGCTTTGCTGCCATATTGACCCTCATTTCCTGTTCTTTTTGCTGGCTGTGTGGGATGTATCGGAATGCAAGATGATTTTTTAAAAAAATCGGCCGTGTCCGCCGAAAAAAAGAGGGGCTTCGCTTTCGCCTCTTTTTTACTCTGTCACCAAAAGAGCGGGAGGCGTTATGCCTCACCCTCCTCCATGGCAAAGGCGGACGGCCGGCGGTTTGACCGCAGATAGAGGCCGCCGGCGGCGATGGCTGTAATCCCCTCCGCCGCCGTGAGGGAGAGCCAGACGCCGTCCATGCCGAATAGGCGGGAGAGAAGAAGCACCGCCGGCAGAATAACGATAAAGCCCCGCAGCAGCGAGATGGTAAAGCCGGAGCCGGCACGGTCGGCCGCGCTTAAATAGGCGGCCGTGAGAATGTTGAACCCGACAAAGCCGAAGGCGGTAAAGTACAGCCGCAGTCCCCGCCCGGCCAGCCTGGCGAGCGGCTCGCCTCCATCCCGGTTGAAAACGGCGACCAGCGGGTCGGTCAGGGCAAAGGAAAGCAGGTAGAAGCCGACGGCAAAGAGCAGCATGGTGACAACCGCATAGCGGAAAATCCGCCGCATCTCTTTGCTATGGCCGTGCCCGCAGCTTTCGCTGACCAGCGGCTGAATTCCCTGCGCGATGCCGGTAAAGACCGATATGGCGACGATATAGATGTTGGCGATCACGCCATAGGCCGCGACGCCGATGTTTCCGCACAGGCCGAGGATCACCATGTTAAAGACCAGGATCACAACGCCGGACGACAGCTCGGAAACGAAGGTAGAGCCGCCCAGCCTGCAGAGGTCCAGCACCTCCCGCAGATGGGGAGGTCGCTTTTGCAGCGAAAAATGGCTCCTCCGGCAGAGAAAGTGAGTGGAGAGAATGCAGATCCCGATCACCGGGGAAAGCCCGGTGGCCAGCGCCGCGCCGAAGATGCCGAGTCCCATGGGGAACACCAGAAGATAATCCAGAAAAATATTGGAAAAGCTGCCGATCAGCATGGCGGCCATGGCGAGGTTTGGTCGGCCGTCGTTGCGGACGAAGCAGCCTATGACATTGTTGAAGATGAACATGGGTGCGAAAAGAAGCAGCACCCGCAGATACGCGGTGGTCATCCCCAGCGTCTCCCCGTCGGCGCCGAGCAGGCAGGCGATCGGCGTCACGAAAAAGATTCCGCACAGCAAAAAGAGGAGCGCAAGCCCTCCCGCGAAGCAGACTGCCGCCGTAAACGCGGCGTTTCCGCGCTTTTCATCTCCCGCCGCCATCGAGAGGGCGTACCGCGTCGCGCCGCCCATTCCGATCATCAGCCCCGCCCCGTGCATGAGACTGTAGGCGGGAATCGCCAGATTCAGCGCGGTCAGGCCGGCGCTTCCCACTCCTTGTGAAATGAAGAAGGTGTCGGCCAGAATATAGCAGGAAACCCCGATCATGCTTAAAATGTTCAGGGAGGTATACCGTACATACCGGCTGAAAATGGACGGATTGGAAGCAGCTTTGTTCAAAAAAATTCTCCTTGTCTTTTTAAAAAAAGTCCCTGCCGGATGCTTCAAAAAGTCAAAGCGGCGACAACCCGGATGAAAGACAGACGGCGTCTGCATCTTCCTGCGTTCGGCAGGAGGCTCAGACGCTGTCTGCTTGCGTTTTTTAAAAAACAGATTCCATTTTGAAAAACGCCTTATGCAATGCCGTCATTTTAGCATAAAGAGAGCCAAAAATCAAGTCGGATCGACAGTCTCCGTCGTTTCCTGCTCCGGGGCGGAGAAAAGCCGGATGGTCGCCTTGAACAGGTCGCCGTCGATGTCAATGGAAAATTCTCCCCGCTGCAGATCGGTCAGGCTGCGGGCAATCGACAGGCCGAGGCCGCTCCCCTCGGTCGAGCGGGAGTCGTCGCCGCGGACAAACCGCTCCATCAGCTCCTCCGGCTGGACGTTGAGCGGCCGGCTGGAGATGTTTTTCAGGACGATCTCAACCCGGTTGTTTTCTCCCCCGCGGGCGGTGATGTAAACCCGGGTGCCGGCCAGCGCGTATTTGCAGATGTTGCCGAAAAGATTGTCAAGCACCCGCCAGAGCAGCCGCCCGTCGGCCCAGACCAGGAGCCCCTCCTCGCAGTCGACGACCGGCTCCAGCCCGGCGGCGGCAAAACGTTCTCCGTATTCGGCCGCCGATTGGCTGATCAGCTCGCCTACGCGGGTTCTGGCAAGCTGGACGTTGATGTTGCCGGTGGAGGCCTTGGACGCCTCCACCAGATCCTCGATCAGCTTTTTCAGCCGGATGGACTGCCGTTCCAGCACCTCCAGATAGGAGTCGGCCGCCGCAGAGCCGATCTCCTCCTTTTTCAGCAGGTCGATATAGTTGATGATGGAGGTCAGCGGCGTCTTGATATCGTGCGACACGTTGGTGATCAGCTCGGTTTTGAGCCGCTCGCTCTTCATCTTCTCCTCCACCGCCCTGGTTATGCCGAGCCGCACGCTGTTCAGGTTTTCGGCGTGTTTTTTGAAATCGCCGCGCAGAGAGGCTGTGTCGGTCCTGTGCTCCAGATCGCCTGCGGCCAGCATTTCTCCGCTTTGCTGCAGCTGCTTCAGCATGCTCATCACATGCAGCGCGCCGAAGAAAAGCAGGCCGTGAAAGCCGAGCCACCATACTATAAATAGGAAGTTGACGTCATAATGAAAAAGAATAATGAAAATCAGCTCGATAAAAATCAGGCCGACGGTGGCCAGTCCCCCTCTCCAGAAGAGCGGAATTCCCCTTATAAGCCGCAGCAGACCGCCGCCCCAGCGGTGAAGCAGGGTGTTTTGAAATACCGTGCCCAGCTTGACCCGAGTGGCGGTGGAAAGCAACGTCGTCAGCAAGACGCTGCCGCATCCAACCAACCCCAGCGCGTTGAAGAGGTATCCGATCGGTTCGCCTTCGGCCGTGTAGCTGCAAACCACCGTCCCACAGAAAAGGAAGAGGCAGAGCATAATCAGAAGGTATAAATCAAACGGAATTTTGTCCTGCATGTTCGGGACAATCCCCTCCCGTCCGGCGCGGTGCCCGGCGGCGCACAGCAGAAAGATGACCAGAACCATGCAGACAAAGACGCTGCCGGCACACACCGTCGGCATCAGGGTCTTGTTCTGATTCAGAAACATGTCGAACTGATAGTAATAGTAATATGCGTCCCCGGACGAGATAGGATCCAGCACATAGTAATTGATGATTACGTTGTAAGAAAGCTCCCCGGCGTTTTTGCTGTAGGTATATCCGGCCGCGTCATATATGCTGGGCGACACGCTCCCCCGGTAGGAATAGGAGGCGTTGTACCCGTATTTTTCCCCGGCGTAGCTGCCGAACAGCAGCTTCCCGGTAGTGGTTTTTACCTCATACTTGAAGTTGTGGCTGGCCAGCGTTTTCTGAAAATAGTTCAGATAGCTGTCCTCCACGCCGTCCAGCCGGTCGAAGCTGTCCTCCGCCGCGTTTTGAAGGATCTCGCTCGGTGCGGGAATCCGGATCGCCGCGGCGTCCGCCTTGCCGTTCTCCTGCCCGGGAGTGCTTTCGCCCTCACCGGAGGAATCGGAGGCCGCGTCGGCCGGCTGGGTTTCCGCCTCCTCCTGTGCGGAGGCGGTCTCCTGCGCGGCTTCTTTCTGCGACTCCAGCGCGGCGACGGCCTTTTCAACCGCACGTCCGGTTTGCAGATTGATCAGATACTCCAGATAATCGGTCACCTGCAGATAATCCTGATAAGCCTGATTGGAGCAAAAGGGGGTGCTGTAAAAATCCGTTGCCGTGGAGGAGTAGTGCCCCTGATCGATGGTAAGCAGCGTGCCGATCAGCGAGAGGGCGCAAATCGCGCCGAACAGAACGGTCAGTATTACAGCGCCGGCCTTGACGGCCAGATTTTCTGTCAGTCGTTTCATGGAACAAATCACTCCTTTATAGATAAGCTGCCGGGAGCAGAAGGCTTGCCGCCTGTCAGCGTGCGGACTTTCGCTCCGGCTTTTGTTCCGGCAGCCGGGAGAAAAGCGGGCTTACGCTGTACAAATGAAGGCAGCCTTAGCCTTGCACTTGAAAGCGGCTTTGGCTTTACACCCCGCCCTTGTCAAATTTGTACCCCTGTCCCCAGACGACCTTCAAGTATCTCGGCTCGGCCGGGTTGATCTCAATCTTCTCCCGCAGGTGGCGGATGTGTACGGCGACTGTGCCGTCGCAGCCGAAGGCGTCATCCTTCCAGACGGCCGTGTAAATGTCGGAGGAGGAGAAAACCTTGCCCGGGTTGCCGAGCAGCAGCCGGAGGATATTATACTCGATCGGCGTGAGGGAGACAGGCTCTCCGTCCAGAGAGACGGTTTTGGCGTCGTCATCCAGCTCCAGTCCGCCAATTCGTATCACCGACGGCTGTGCGCCGCTGCCGCCCAACTGCACATACCGCCGGATCTGGGATTTGACCCTCGCGATGACCTCCACGGGATTGAAGGGCTTGGTAATATAATCGTCCGCCCCAAGTCCCAGCCCCAGCACCTTGTCGGTGTCCTCGCTTTTTGCGGTGAGGAAGATGACCGGGACGTTGCTGCTCTCCCGCAGGCGGACGACGGCGGTGATGCCGTCCATCTGCGGCATCATGATGTCCATCAGAACGAGGTGCACCTCATTCTCCGCAAGAAGGCGCAGCGCCTCCTCTCCGTTATGGGCCAGCAGAACGTTGTAGCCTTCGGCCGAAAGGTAGATTTTCAGCGCCTGCGCGATATCCTTTTCATCATCACAAACGAGCACCGTGTACATATTCTCATCCTCCGCACAGCTTTTTTCTTGAGCACAAGCCCATAGTAACATAGCAGGGTTTAAATAGAAAGTGGCAAATTCTTTAAGAAGTGTTTAACTTTTGGTAGGCGACGGCTTGCAGGGGCGAAAACGACCTCCCTTCGCGCTCCCGGATCGCGGCCTTCCGGCATTTTGCAGGGAGAAGAAACGCAGATGTTTTTGTGTTGCCCGAAGCCGCCCGGTGTGATACAATAAAGATATCAAAAATACGGAGGAAGCGGGCGGCTGCCAGCCGCAAAAAGGAGAGGACAGGGTATGCTGGAATTTATATTCGGCCCGGCAAACAGCGGCAAATCACAGATCGTTTATCGCCGCATTGCCGAGGCTTTGCAGCGCCGGGCGGCGTCGGTCGTCCTTCTGGTGCCGGAGCAGAACTCGTTCGAAAGCGAACGGGCCATTCTAAAATATGTCGGCAGCCGCGCCTCTCAGCGGGTGGAGGTGCTGACCTTCTCCCGCCTGGCGGAGCTGGTGACCCGGCAGGTGGGCGGTGCGCCCGGCCTGCCGCTGGATGACGGCGGCCGCCTGATTTTCATGGGGCAGGCGCTGGAGAAGGCTCGCCCGGCACTGCGCTACTATGCCGGGCAGGCAGATCGGCAGGCCTTTATCCGTGCGGCTCTGGATATGATCGGCGAGCTCAAGCAATGCGGCCTCACCCCCGACGGGCTGCTGGCGCTGGCCAACGATCTGCCCGAGGGAACCCTGCGCGCAAAGGTAGAGGATTTTTCCCGCATGATGGGGGAGTATGACGCGCTGGTCGCCAGCCGGAATATGGATAAGGACGACCTCCTTACCCGGCTGTATGACGCGCTGGCCGAGTGCAGCTTTTTCGAGGGCAAGCAGGTGTTCTTTGACGCCTTTTTCGGCTTCACCGGCCAGCAGTGGAAGGTGATCGACCGCATTTTTCAGCAAAGCGACGCCCTCTGCTTTGCCCTGCCGGCCGACGCAGCCGAGGATAAGGCGCAGGGGCTTGGCATTTTTTCGAATATACATAAAACCGCCGCGCGGCTGCGGAGGATGGCGGCTGCAAACGGCGTCCGGACGGCCGCGCCGCTGGTGCTGCCGCACGCTTTTTTTGAGGATCCCGCACTGACCGCGCTGGAATCCGGCTTCCGGCAGACCGGCGCGCCGTATGAAGAAGAAACCGACGCGCTCACGGTCGTTTCGGCCGGCAATCTGTATGAGGAGGTCGACTTTGCCGCGCGGACAATCCACCGCATGGTGCGGACAACGCCCGGCCTGCGCTATCGGGATTTTGTGCTGATCGCCCGGGATATGCACAGCTATCAAAACGCGGTCGAGACGGTTTTCGCCCGGTACGACATCCCGGTTTTCATCGACGAGCAGCGGGAGGCCGCCTCCATGCCGGTGCTGGTCTACGCGCTGGCGGCCTTTCGCGCCGCCCATCGCTTTGCGACCGAGGATATCCTGTGTATGCTGAAAACCGGGCTTTCCTCCCTTTCGGCCGAGGAGGTCGGCATGCTGGAGGACTATGCCTATATCTGGAATCTGAACGGGGCGGAGGACTGGCTCTCCCCCTGGACCGGCAGCCCCGACGGCTTTACCGACGGCGACCGGCCGGAGGATTTTGCCGACCGGCTGGAGGAGCTGAACTGCCTGCGCGCCGCGGTGACCGCGCCGCTTGAGAAATTGCAGGCAGCCCTTCTCTCCGGCCAGCCGAGGAAAATGGCCGCCGGCCTTTATACCCTGCTCTGCTCGACCGGGGTCGACCGGCGGCTGAAAGCCTGGTGCGGCCGCCTGACCGACGAGGGGGAGGGGGAGACGGCCGACTGCTTCCGCCAAAGCTACCGGCTGCTGCTCGGCATGCTTTCCCAGCTTGCCGCCGGCCTTGGTGAGGAGACGACCCCCGCGCGGTTTTACGCTTTGTTCGAGCTGGTCGTTTCCTCCGCGAAATTGGGCGTGATCCCGCAAAAGCTGGATACCGTCACGGCCGGCTCGGCCGAGAAAATCCGTCCCGCCCGGCCGCGCTTTACCTTCCTGCTCGGCTTTAACGCGGGGGCTTTTCCAAGGCTTTCGCTCGGCGGCCTGCTCTCCTCGCGGGAGCGCACGGCGCTCGGCAGCCTCGGACTGGAGATCAGGGATTGTCATCTGGCAAGCTCGGTGGAGGAAAGCTATCTGCTTTACCGCACCCTGTTTTCCTGCTACAGCCGGCTGTTTATCAGCTATGTCCGTGCGACCCCGTCGGGCGCGCCGGCTCTGCCGGCCGCCGCGCTCGGCCGGATCACCGACCTTCTGCCCGGCTGTCGGCGTCTGCGTTGCGAAACGACCGCTTCGCTGAATCCGGAGGAGCTGGAGACGGCAGCCGCCGCCTTTCCGCGCCTCGCCGCCCGGTGGGGGGAGCAGAGTGCCGCGGTGTCGGCGCTGCGGCGCTGCTATGCCGCCCGGCCGGAGGAGGCCGGACGGCTGAACGCCCTGGCGCTCGCCGCGCGGGAAGAGCAGCCGACCCTTTCAGGGCAGACGGCCGGCCGCCTGTTTGGAAAGAATTTGGTGCTGAGCGCCTCGAGGATTGATACCTTCGCGCGCTGCCGGTTCTCTTACTTTTGCAGATACGGGCTGAAGGTGCGGCCGCCGCGCCGGGCCGAACTGGATGTGATGCAGCGCGGCACCGCCGTCCATTATGTGCTGGAAAGTCTGATCAAAACCTATGGCGAGCGGCTTCCCGGCGTTCCTGCCCCCGAGCGGGAGGCGGCGGTTCGCCGCGCGCTGGAGGCGTATGTCGACCGGATGCTCTGCGGCGCGCGGCCGGAGGGCTATCGTCTGTCCTTTATGCTGGAGCGGCTGTACGTCGTACTCTGCGACCTCGCCGCCCGGCTGGCCGAGGAGCTGGCGGTCAGCGACTTTACCCCCGCCTACTGCGAGCTGAAAATCGGCTTTGACGAGGCTTGCGAGACCCCTCCCCTTCGCGTAAAGCTGCAGGAGGGAACGGCCGCCGTCGTCGGTTCGATCGACCGGCTGGATACCCTCCCTTCGGGCGGACGGCTGATTTTTCGGATTGTGGATTATAAAACCGGGAGCAAAAAATTTGAGCTGCCCGATATTGTCTACGGCCTGAATATGCAGATGCTCGTCTACCTCTGCGCCGTGCGGCGCGGCGGCATCCGCGGGGAGGAGGAGCCGCTTTCTCCCGCCGGGATTTTATATATGCCGGCAAAGCGCGCCATCGCCGCGGGGGAGGACAAGCTGGACGCCGCCGCAAAAACCACCCGGATGAACGGCCTCCTGAGCGAGGAGGAGACGACGCTGGTCGCCATGAACCGGGAGAAGGACGGACGCTTTGTGCCGGTCGCCTTCAACAAAAACGGCAGCCTGCGCAAGAGCCGGAGCCTCATTCCGCCGGAGGAATTCTCCGCGATCGAGGCGCACATTCTCCGCTATATACGGCAGATGGGCGACGCGCTGCACGCGGGGGATATTTCGATCAACCCGCTGGACGGCATTTCCTCCGACGCCTGCGCCTTCTGCGACTATGCCGCCGTCTGCCGCCGTGCCGCTCAGCCGCACGGCAAGGTGCCGTCCCGCACAAATGAGGAGATTTTCGAGCTTTTGCGAAAGGAGGAGGAGCAGAATGCCCTTTTCGCCGACTGAGGAACAGGCGCTGGCCATAAACGCCGAGGGAACGGTTCTGGTTTCGGCCGCTGCCGGCTCGGGCAAGACGGCCGTGCTGACCAACCGGGTTCTGCGAAAAATGCTGGAGGGGAGCGATCCGATTCCGGCCGACCGGCTGCTGGTCGTGACCTTCACCAACGCCGCCGCGGCCGAGATGCGCGGCCGGATTGAACGGCTGCTGGCCGACAGGGACGCCGCCGACCCGGGAAATCCGCGCATTCTGCGGCAAACGCTGCTTTTGCAAAATGCTTATATCACTACGATCGACGCCTTTTGCCTCGACCTCGTGCGGGAGAATTTCGACCACCTCGGTATCTCGCCCGATTTTAAAATCGCGTCGGCCGAGGCGACTGCCCAGCTTTCCGACCGGGTGCTGGAGGAAATTTTCGCCGAGGAGTTTGCGGCGCGCAGCCCGGAGTTTACCGCTTTGCTGGAGGCGGTCGGCGGCGATTTTGGGGAGGAGCGGGTAGCCGATGCCATCCTGCGGCTGTATGATTTCAGCGCCTCGACCCCTTTTCCAAAGGCGTGGCGGCACACGGCCATCTCCGGCTATGCCGCCGGAGAGGCTTTGTGCGAAACGCCGCTGGCCGCGCTGCTTTTTGGCCATATCGCCGCCGAGGGGGAGGCGATTTCCGCCCTCCTTCGGGAGACGGCCGCCGCCTTCGCGGAGGATGAGCGGCTGTCCGGCTACTGCGCCGCCTTGCAGGCGGGGGAGGGGCTGGCCGCCGAAATTACCCGGCTTGCCCGGGCGAAGGAATGGGACGCCCTGCGTGCGGCGGCCGGAGGCTTCGGCTTTGCGCGCACCGTTTTGCGAACGGGGGACGACCCCGCGCTTGAAGAGGCCAAGGCGACCTATGCCGCCGTGACCAAAAACGCGAAGGAAAGAGTGGGCAGGCTCGCCGGCCTGCTGCCGACCTCTCTAAAGCGGCAGCAGTCGCTGATGGAGGCCGCCCGGCCGGTCGCCGAAAAGCTGGTTGAGCTGTGCGACCGGTTTGAGGCGGGGCTTTTTGCCGCACATAACGAGCGGAACCTGTTGACCTTTGCCGACGCGGAGCACCTCGCCCTCTCGCTTTTTGTCCGGCTGGGGGAGGATGGCGGGCTTTCTCCCGCGCCGGGAGCGGAGGCGCTCTGTGACCGGTTCGACGAGGTGCTGGTTGACGAGTATCAGGACACCAACAAGCTGCAGGACACCCTGTTCTGTGCCATTTCGGACGGGGGGAGGAAGCTTTTCATGGTCGGGGATGTCAAGCAGAGCATCTATCGCTTCCGGCACGCCGACCCCGATGGCTTTTTGGAGAAAAAGCTGCGCTTTGCTTCCTATCCGGCCGGGGAGGGGAAACCGGCCAAAATCATCCTCGGCCGCAATTTCCGCAGCCGGGAGGGAATTTGCCATTTTGTCAATTTCTGCTTATCTGCCCTGATGTGCGAGGCGACCTGCGGCATGCCGTATGCAAGGGAGGATTATCTGATTCCCGCCGCCGCCTATCCGGAGGTGGAGGCGCCCGAGGCCGAGCTGCTCTTCCTCGACTGTGAGGGGGCGGCCTCCCGCATCGAGGGGGAGGCCGCCGAGATCGGCCGGTATATCCGCGACGCGGTGGAGGGCGGCCTGCTGCTGCGCGACCGGGAGGATCCCGCTCGCCTGCGCCCGGCCGGGTACGGCGATTTTGCGATTTTGCTGCGCTCCTTTTCGGGCAAGGCGGAGGTCTATGCCGCCGGGCTGAAGGCCATGGGCATTCCGGTCAGCGTCAGCGCCGGCAGCCTGCTTTCCGCCCCAGAGGTGCAGACCTTTCTTTCGATCCTTAAGGTGATCTCCAACCCGACCCGCGACCTGCCGCTGCTGGCCGCGCTGACCTGCCCGGTTTTCGGCTTCAGCTTTGAGGAGGTCGCGGCCCTGCGTGCCGACCGGCCGGAGGGGAGCCTTTATGCCGCGCTGCTTGCCGCCGCCCGTGCGGGAAATGAGCGGGCAGCGGATTTCCTCAGCCGGATGGAGGGGTACAGGCGCCGCGCGGTCACCCGGCCGGTTGACCGCTTTTTGCTCGAGCTGCTGGAGGATACGGACTATCTCCACCTTGTTCTGGCGATGGAGAACGGTGCCGAGCGGCAGGCGAACCTGCTGCTGCTTGTGGATATGGCGGCCGATTTTGCCGGAGGCGAGCGGATGACGCTTTCTCAGTTTCTGGCGCGGGTGGAGCGCGCGGACAAAGCGGACACCCTGAAGGCCGCGCCTCCGGCCGCCGCCGGGGAGGATGCGGTGCGCATCATGAGCATTCATTCCTCCAAGGGGCTGCAGTTCCCGGTTTGCATACTGGCCAACTGCGCCGGCCGGCTGAACAAAACCGACCTTTCGGAAAACCTGCTGATCGACGAGCGGCTGGGAATCGGCCTCTCCCTGCAGGACGACGCAGCCCGGGTGCGGTACTCGACCCTGGCGAGGGAGGCGATCGGCGTCTCGGCGGCGCAGGCCTCGGTCGCGGAGGAGCTGCGGCTTTTGTATGTGGCCATGACCCGGGCGGAGGAGAAGCTGCTGATGCTGGTCAGCGGAAAAAGTCAGGCGTCGATCGAGCGCCTTGTCCGCACCGCCCTGCGGGAGGGGGAGGACGGCCCCGCGCTGCAGGCCTCCGCCGTGCTGTCGGCCGGCTGCTACGCCGACTGGCTGATTATGGCCGCCGCGCTGCACCCGGCCTCGGCCGATTTGTTTGGGCAAAGCGCCTTCCGCTCGCCGGAGGGGGAGAAGCCCTTTCTCACCATCCGGTTTGCGGCTGCCGCCCCGGCGGAGGCCGCCGCCCCTTCCGCACCGCCTGCTTCGGAGGCGGAAGAGGCCGCAGAGCTTTGCGCCCTGCTGACCGACCGGTTCTCCTACCGCTATCCGTATGCCGCGCTGGGGAAACTGGTGGCAAAGACCGGCGTTTCCCGCCTGGCGGAGGAGGCGGCCGGAGATGCCGACTATGTCTTTTCCGAAAAGCCGGCCTTTCTGGATCGCAGTGGCCTGACCGCCGCCGAACGGGGTACGGCCACACACAAATTCATGCAGTTTGCCGATTATCCGTCGGCGGCGGCCGACCTCGACCGGGAGGTGGAGCGGCTGGTCGATCTGCACTTTTTGTCGGCGGAAGAGGCCGACGGTTTGTATAAAGACAGCCTTTGCCGCTTTTTTGACAGCGACCTGTATGCCGAGATGGGCGCCTCTCCCCGCCTGATGCGGGAGGTGCGCTTTATCGACGAGCTGCCGGCCGCCCGGTTTGACAAGACCCTCCCCGATGAGGTGAAAAACGAGCCGGTGGTCGTGCAGGGCATCGCCGACTGTATTTATGAGGCGGACGGAGGGCTGGTCGTCCTCGACTACAAAACCGACCGGGTGGAGGATATGGCCGCTTTGCGTGAGCGATATGCCGTCCAGCTTGAGGTGTATGCCGCCGCGGCGGAAAAAACCTTCGGCCTCCCGGTGCGGCGGTGCGTGATCTACTCTTTTTATAAAAATTGCAGCATCGTTTTGTAAAACGGCGGGGTTTTATCTTGCATTCCGCAAACAGGATGTCTATAATAAAGATAAACTTTGTATGTATGGAGAGTGTCGAAAGCTATGTTTTTCAAGGAAAATGACGTTGTGCTGTTTCAGGGAGACAGCGTAACCGACTGCGGCCGCAATCGGGAGGATCTGTACGACCTCGGCGTGGGATACCCGCTGGTAATTTCCTCGCTGCTGTACCACAAGCTGGCCGGGATGAACGTTACCTTCCTCAATAAAGGAATCAGCGGCAACCGGAGCTGCGACCTTGTCGCCCGGTGGAAGGAGGATTGCCTCGACCTGAAGCCGACGGTGGTTTCGATCATGATCGGAATCAACGACACCTGGCGCGGGTTCGACAGCAACGATCCGACCAGCTGCGAAGCGTATGAGGCCAACTATCGCAAGATTCTGGAGCAGACTGCGGCGCTCGGCGCGCGGATTATCATGATGGAGCCGTATGTCCTCCCCAATCCGGAGGATCGCAAGGCATGGCGCGCCGATCTGGATCCGAAGATTCAGGTCTGCCGTCATCTGGCCAAGGAGTTCGGCGCGATTCTGGTGCCGACCGACGGCCTGATGAACGCCGGGTTTATCGCCACGCCGGATACCTATTACAGCAAGGATGGCGTGCATCCGACCTACGCCGGCCACGGCCTGATTGCGGAGGGCTGGTGCCGCGCCGTCGGGATAGAGGTCTGAACGCATAGGTGTACGGGGCCGCACGGCTTTTATAGCAGAAAATTATAGCGAAAAATAAAAAACAGGTCCGAACGTTTTAAAATTCGGACCTGTTTTTTTGTTATACCATCGCATGAGGGAATTGCTTGCCCCCTGCCCACCGGACTTCGCAGAGTGGGTCGGTCGGCCGGAAAAGGAAACACCCGCTCGGGAGGCGCTTCCCGGCCTTCTGTCAGCTCTTCTTCTCCACAAAGGCAAAGTCAACTGCGCCGCCGGTCAGCGAAAAACCGATCTTCCTCACCCCGGAGGAGACGGCGTACCGCGTGTGCCCGAAGGCAAGCGGCGTAATCAGCCGACTGTTTGCCAGAATCTGCTCAGCCTCCATCGCGGCTGCCAGCGCCGCGTCGGTGTGCAGCTGCTCGGTCAGCCGGGCGGCCGCAGCGTCAAAGGCGGGATCGGAAAAGCCGGAGCGGTTGACGCTGCTTCCGGTGACAAAATTTTCAAAAAAGCCGGAAACGGTGTTGTCGGCCGAGGTGATCGGCAGAATGGCGACCTGATAGCTTCCGGAAGAAACGCGGGAACGGATTTTCTCAGCCGTGTCAGCGTTGATGTTGACATAAGCGCCCAAATTCTCCTGCCAGTCGAGGGCGATCGCGGTCGCAATGTCCGATACGCCCGGCGTGTCGGGGTAGAGCAGGGTGATGGAGGGCAGCTTGCCGTCCGGCAGATCGGATACCGCCGCAAGCAGGTCTGCCTTCGCCCCCGCGGGATCGTAGGAGAAGCTGTAGGACACCTGTGAAAGCGAACGATAGCTCTCTCCCCCCAAGGTGAGGGCGGAGGGGATCAGCGACCCGGCCGTGGTCAGATAGTCGTGCAGCCCGTCCTCGAACCGGCTGCGGTCGAACGCCCGGGTCAGAATACCGGCGATGTCCCCTTTTCCAAGCGAGCTGGCCGGGTTGAACACCAGGATATAGGAAATATCCTCAAACGAAGTGACAGAGAGGCTTTTGCCCACAGCCTCATACTCCGCGTCGGTGATGCGTCCGACGTCGATTGTTCCGGCCGCAATGCGGTCAGCCCGGGTGTCGGTCGCCTTGCTGTCGGCGAGGGTGAAGATAACCGCGCCGATTTTTGCGGCGTACGCCCCTTTGTAGGCGGTGCTGATGCTCAACCGGACGAGGGATTCCTGCCAGGAATAGAGGCGGAAGGAGCCGTTGGTCAGCACCTTGTCCGCGACGAGGCCGTACTGCCCGCCCGCGCTGTCGAAAAACTGCCGGTTGCAGGGCATCGCCACGGCGGAGGCCAGAACCTCAAAAAACTCCGGGTCGGCGAAAGCCAGCTGGATTTGCAAAGTTTGGTTGTCGAGCGCCGTAACGCCGATCTGGCTGGGGAGGACGCTCCCCGACAGGGCGGCGGAAAAATTCTGAATGCAGCGGAGCTCGTCGGCAAAGGGCGCCCGGGTCACCGGGTCGGCCGCCCGCTGGAGGCCGTATACAAAATCGGCTGCGGTAAGCGGCGTCTCATTCCGCCACTGCACCCCCTCCCGCAGGTGGAAGGTGTATAGCAGCCCGTCGTCTGAAACGTCATAGCTTGCGGCGGCGGCCGGGACAGCCTTTCCGTCGTTGTCGAGGCGGAAAAGCCCCTCGTACAGATTGCGGACAGCCAGCAGCTCGGCGTAGGAGGAGGCGAGCTGCGGGTCGAAGGTGGTCGGCAGCGCGTCCAGCTCGAACCGGACGACGGCGTCGGCCTTGCCGTCGGAGCATCCGGAGAGGGAGAAAAGCAGCGCCGCCGCCAGCAATGCGGCTATCCATTTTTGAAGCGGTCGAAATCGGTTAGACATGTGTAAAGCAACTCCCAAAATCTTTATGCAGAAGGCGTACCGCCGATCGCCGGAGGCGGGCTTGTCGACCCGGGTTTCCGGGGCGTTTTCTTAAATGGGCGTCGGTTCGCCTGCGCCTTATAAATCACCCGAAAAAACAGCGCCGGCCGGTGCGGGCTTTTGCCCGCTATCCCTTCTGCCTCCCGGTCATCGGCGGTAAAATCAGTCGTTAAAGGGGGCGAGGATAACCTCTCCCTTTTGCAGGGAGGCGGGAACGTCGATGATCCGCTGGTTGCGGCTGCCGCGGAATTTGAGCAGCAGGGTTTTCTGCGCCAGGATGAATTTTCCGTCCACCAGATAATCAATGTTGTCGAGCAGCTCGCGCCAGCCGTTTTCCGCATTTGCGCCGGCGATCAACTCCTCAAAGGTATATCCCGAGTAGCTGATAACATCCTTTTTTATCCCGTGCACGAGACGCGCCAGCCTCGCAAAAGGCTTGGCCTGACAAAACGGCTCCCCGCCGGAGAAGGTGATCCCCTTGAGCAGGATGTTTTCGGCAACCTCCTTCGCGATGGCGTCAAGATCGGCCTCCCGCCCGCCGGAAAAAGGGTGGGTCTGCGGATTGTGGCAGCCCTCGCAGTGATGGGGGCAGCCCTGTGCAAAGACGGTGTAGCGATAGCCGGGGCCGTCGACAATGGATTCCTTGATAACGCCGGCTATATACAGTTTGTCCGAATTATACAAAGTATTTCATCAGCTTTCAAAAAGACAGGCGGAGTCCGTGCGCCTTCCGGCAAACTCCGCCCGCCAGATATTTTTCCTTTGGTTTATTTCTTTCCCTCGTCCGGCGCTTCGGCTGCCCCTTCGGAAGGCTCGCCCTCTTTTACAAGGACGTTGTGCTTGACCCGGTCGCGCACCTCCGCCTTTTTGGCAGAGTTGAAGCGGTCGAGCGTCCCGACAAGATAGCCGGTAATCCGCCGGATCCGTTCAATCGGATGATCCTCGCACTCGGTTCGGCCGCACTTGGGGCAAACGTCGTTGATGATGCCGGTGTAGCCGCAGCAGGGATCCCGGTCGACCGGATGGTTGACCGAGCCGTAGCCCACGCCGGCCTCCTTCATGGCGCGGATGACCGCCTCAAACGCGTCGAGGTTGGTGGTCGGATCGCCGTCCATCTCGATATAGGTGATGTGTCCGCCGTTGGTCAGCTCGTGATAGGGCGCCTCCAGCCGGATTTTCTCCAGCGCCGAGATGGGGTAGTAAACCGGAATGTGGAAGGAGTTGGTATAATACTCCCGGTCGGTGATGCCGGGCAGCTCGCCGTACAGCCCGCGGTCGATGCGGACAAACCGGCCGGACAGCCCTTCCGCCGGGGTGGCGATCAGGGAGAAGTTGAGGCCGTATTTCTGCGACGCTTCATCCATTCTGCGGCGCATATAACCGATAATCTCCAGCCCCAGATTCTGCGATTCCTTCGACTCGCCGTGATGCTTGCCGGTCAGGGCGACCAGCGTCTCCGCCAGGCCGATAAAGCCGAGGGTCAGGGTGCCGTGCTTCAAAACCTCCCGCACCTCGTCGTCCGGGCCGAGCTTGTCCGAGTCGATCCAGACGCCCTGTCCCATCAGGAAGGGATAGTTGCGCACCTTCTTGCGCGCCTGAATTTCAAACCGTTCGAGCAGCTGGTTGATGACCAGGTCGATTTTGCGGTCGAGATCTTCAAAAAACAGATTGATGTCCCCGTGGGAGCGAATGCCGATGCGCGGCAGATTGATCGAGGTAAAGGAGAGGTTGCCGCGTCCGTTGACAATCTCCCGCGAGGGGTCGTAGATATTGGCCATGACGCGGGTGCGGCAGCCCATGTAGGCCGCCTCGGTCTCCGGCCGGCCGGGCTTATAGTACTGCAGATTGTAGGGGGCGTCCAAAAAGCTGAAGTTGGGGAAGAGACGCTTGGCGCTGACCCGGCAGGCCAGCTTGAAGAGGTCGTAGTTCGGATCCCCTTCATTATAATTGACCCCCTCCTTCACCTTGAAGATGTGGATCGGGAAGATGGGCGTTTCCCCGTTGCCGAGGCCGGCCTCGGTCGCCAGCAGCACATTCTTCATGACCATCCGCCCCTCCGGGCTGGTGTCGGTGCCGTAGTTGATCGAGCTGAAGGGCACCTGCGCGCCGGCGCGGGACTGCATGGTGTTGATGTTGTGGATAAAGGCCTCCATCGCCTGATAGGTGGCGCGGTCGGTCTCCTTCTCGGCGTACTTCAGGGCATAGGCCTGACACTTCTCCACCAGATCCCGGCGGTACTCCTTGGTCAGAAGCTCGGCCTCGGCCTCATGATAGCCGTTGTCGTTGGCGAGCTCGGGAGAGAGGTCGAGATTCTGCTCAATTTCGGCCATGACGTCGGAGGTAATCTGGTCGGCATTCTCAATTTCGCCCAGCAGCTCGAGCGCCTTGCTCAGATTGCGGCGATAGTTTTTCTTATAGGTTTTCTTAACCCCTTTGGCCAGCGCGTACTCAAAATTCGGGATGCTCTGACCGCCGTGCTGGTCGTTCTGGTTCGACTGGATGGCGATGGCCGCAAGCGCCGAGTAGCTGGCGATGTCGTTGGGCTCCCGCAGGTGGCCGTGGCCGGTCGAAAATCCGCCGGTGAACAGCTTGTCCAGGTCAATCTGGCAGCAGGTGGTGGTCAGGGTCAGAAAATCAAGGTCGTGAATGTGGATGTCCCCCTCCCGGTGGGCGCGGGCATGCTCGGGGTTGAGGACGTACATTTCATAAAACTGCTTGGCACCCTCCGACCCGTACTTGAGCATGGTGCCCATGGCGGTGTCGCCGTCAATGTTGGCGTTCTCCCGCTTGATCTCATTATCCCGGGCGGAAAGGAAGGTCAGCTCTTCATAGGTTTTCATCAGGCGGGTGTTCATCTCACGCCGGCGGGTGCGCTCGGAGCGGTAGAGAATGAATTCCTTTGCTGTGCGGGCGTGTCCGCTTTCGATCAGCACCTTCTCAACGGCGTCCTGAATCTCCTCCACGGTGGGGTTGTCGTCCCCGACCGCCTCCAGATAGCCGATGACCCGCTCGGTCAGCTCGGCCGCGGTCTGCGCGTTGCGGCCGCCGCTGGCCTGCGCCGCTTTATAGATGGCGTTGGTGATTTTGGCCTTGTCAAATGGCACGACCCGGCCGTCACGCTTGATAATCGTTGTAATCATGGATGGCTGCTTCCTTTCAAAAACCACACAATATATGGTAGAATTTTTTGAGCTTGAATTATTATAATACATACATATTGTTAAATCAATAGCAGACGACAATTTTCCTGTAAAATAAATCTGCCAAAATTTAGTAAATTCGTACAGATTTGTCAGTCTGCGCTGTAAAGAAAAATACTTGACAGACGCGGCGGGCTCGTGTATACTGTATAGCAGTTTCCTTTACAGAGAAAGAGGAGGGGCGACGGCGTGCCGAAGAATTTGCAAATGGCGGTTCTGCTGGATTATTACGGCGGGGTTTTGACCGACCGGCAGCGCGCCCTGATGGATTTGTATTACAATCAGGACCTTTCTTTGACCGAGATTGCGGAGAATACCGGGATCACCCGGCAGGGGGCGCGGGACGGCATCAAGCGGGCGGAAAATCAGCTTGCCGAGATGGAGGCAAAGCTCGCCCTCGCGGCGCATGCTGCCGAGCTGGCCGCCTCGGCCGACAGGATTCTCGCTTTGTGCGAGCGGCTGGCCGCCTCGCCGGAGGAGGAGACACGGCGCACGGCGGCAAAAATCTCCCGCCTCGCCAAAAAAATGACGCTGTAGATTCCGGCCGGTGCATCGGCCATATATAATGTAACACGATTTTGATTGAAGTGAGGTGACGTCGAATGGCGTTTGAAGGACTTTCGGATAAGCTGGCCGCCGCTTTCAAGCGGATGAAAAGCAAGGGGAAACTGCGGGAAAGCGATGTGAAGGAGGCCATGCGGGAGGTGCGTCTCGCCCTTTTGGAGGCGGACGTCAACTACAAGGTTGCCAAGGACTTTACCAACCGGGTTACCGAAAAATGCATCGGTGAAAATGTGATGGAAAGCCTGACCGCCTCGCAGATGGTTATAAAGATTGTGCGCGACGAGCTGACCGCCCTGATGGGTGGGGAGCAGGTTCGGCTGAACACCGCGCCGAAGATTCCGACCGTGATTATGATGTGCGGTCTTCAGGGCTCGGGTAAAACGACCCACAGCGCCAAGCTGGCCCGCATGCTGAAGGGGAAGGGGCACCGGCCTCTCCTGGTCGCGTGCGACATCTATCGCCCGGCCGCCATTGATCAGCTGAAGGTGGTCGGCGGACAGGTCGGCGTCCCGGTGTTCGAGCGAGGTACCCAGAAGCCGGAGCTTACCGCGGTTGAGGCGGTGCGTCAGGCGCGGGATTACGGCAACGATTATGTCATCCTGGATACGGCCGGCCGCCTCCATATCGACACCGATCTGATGGAGGAGCTGAAACGCATTCAGGCGGCCGTCTCCCCGAACGAGATTCTGCTGGTTGTTGATTCGATGACCGGACAGGACGCGGTCAACGTGGCCAAGGCCTTCAACGATTTGCTGGAGATTGACGGCGTCATCCTCACAAAGCTGGACGGCGATACCCGCGGCGGCGCGGCGCTCTCGGTCCGGGCAGTGACCGGCAAGCCGATCAAGTTTGTCGGCACGGGGGAGAAGATGGAGGATCTGGATGAGTTTCATCCCGACCGTATGGCCTCCCGCATACTCGGGATGGGGGATATGCTCTCCCTGATTGAGCGGGCGGAGATGCAGCTGGACGAAAAGCAGGCGGAGGAAACTGCCCGCCGCCTGAAGGAAAACAAATTTGATATGAACGACCTGCTCGACCAGTTCACGCAGATCAAGAAAATGGGCCCGCTGAAGCAGGTTCTGGGCATGATTCCGGGCATGGAAAAGCAGCTGCGCGACGTCGACATCGACGACCGGCAGATGCTGCGAGTGGAGGCGATTATCCACTCCATGACCGAGAAGGAGCGGGAAAAGCCGGACATCATCAACCCCTCGCGCAAGCGGCGGATTGCCGCCGGCTCCGGCACTTCGGTGGAGGAGGTCAACCGCCTCCTCAAGCAATACGAGCAGATGAAGAAGATGTTCAAGCAACTGGGGGGCAAGGTCGGCAAGAAAGGCCGCCGGATGAAGCCCGGCCGCTTCCCGGGCGGATTTTCCGGGATGTAAGCTTAGCTTCAAAGGTTCACAAAGCCATGAAGATAAAGATTCTGACAAGGAGGTGCAAGAGATGGTTAAAATCAGACTTCGCCGCATGGGCGCGAAGAAGAATCCGTATTACCGCATCGTTGTTGCGGATTCCCGTTCTCCGCGCGACGGCCGCTGCATTGAGGAGATCGGCACTTACGATCCGACCAAGGATCCGGCCGCTGTAACGGTCGACGCCGAAAAGGCCAAGGCTTGGATCGCCAACGGCGCGCAGCCGACCGATACGGTTCGGGCGCTGCTCAAGAAGAACGGCGTGCTTTAATTTTCCCGGCTTCTGGAAGGGGAAGGCGTCAGCCTCCGCGCGGCCGCGCTGCGGGAGGATGGCGCCGGATGACCCTTTTTCGGACAAAAGGGGAAGGCGTTTTCAAGAAAAAGAGATCCTGTGAAAGCACGGGAGGGGCGGGGCTTGTCTCTTTGCCGCCGGTGAAGCCGCCGGGGAGGGGCTGCATATGCCTTCTACTGTACTGTGTTTTCGCTTTTGCGGCTCGGCCGTTTCGGCCGGCTTTATAGTTTGAAAAGGAAAGGACGCCTTTTTTGAAAAAGGCTTTGGGTAAAACGAAATGAAAGAATTACTGATTGCAATCGCGCAGGGATTGGTTGAGGATCCGACGCAGGTCACCGTCACGGTGGACGAGCCGGATGAGGAGAATGTCGTGGTTTACCACCTCCATGTTGCGGAGGGGGATATGGGCCGCGTCATCGGCAAGCAGGGACGGATTGCCAAGGCGATCCGCACTGTGATGCGCGCCGCTGCCAACCGGAACAACGACAAGGTCGCGGTGGAGATCGACTGAGCCATCCGGCCGGAATCGCCGCCGTCGGCGGATATGCAGAAGAGATAGAAAAAGGGCCTGCGATTCTGTGCCGCAGGCCTTTTTTCATGGGTGCTTTTGAAGTTTTCGCGACGGCTTTTGCAAACAGGGGGAGGAGAAGGCCGCCCAGCAGCACGGTTGCCCGGCAGTTTCGGCAGCGCTGTAACTTTTGGCTGCGTACATGCCTGTCCGATCCTCCGACGGTCGACCGGTCGACCGGTCGGTCTGCCGCTTCGCTTTGAGATCTTCTGAAAATAAAAAACCGGCGGTTTTCATCCTAAAACCACCGGTTTTACATGCTTTTTTAAAGTATATATCCCGAAAACAGGAAAA
>OMNU01000062.1_pt1 | contig 42709 bp, 50 predicted proteins | sample 1673511 | NCBI WGS metagenome assembly OMNU01 (sample SAMEA103958113, study PRJEB25191) | human gut metagenome | reverse complement strand
CCATTAGGCGATGCCTTCCTGATTAAAATCAAAGATTTTAATCAGGAAATAGTATAAAAAGAACCGCCTAGTAAATGGGCGGGGGCATAAGACAGTTAACAGGCACAGCAGGATAATCTGCTGTGCCTGTCCTTGTATCATTGAATGCGAGCACCCCTTGCCTCTCCCTATGGGAGAGGTGGCCGAGCGCAGCGAGGACGGAGAGGGTAAGTAAGAGTGTAACGCCCTCTCAGTCACCTTCGGTGACAGCTCTCCCAGAGGGAGAGCCAAGAGCTTGTACTCCATCGAACTGCCAGGGGGCTTTTTTACAGCAGTCCCAGATTTTGCTTCCATTTCAAAATGCGGGTGACGGAAGCGTTCAGCGCGTCAAAATCGATGCGGCCGTCCAGTACGGCGCTCAGCACGGCGTTGTACTGTTCCGCGTAATCCGTGGAGCAAAGCAGATCGTTTCCCGCCTGAACGGCCAACACGGCGGCTTCGCCGGTGCCGTAGCGGTCGGTGATGGCCTCCATCACCAGATCGTCGGTCATGACCACGCCGTCAAAGCCCATGGTGTCCCGGAGATATTGATGGACCGCGGGGGAGAGGGAGGCGGGGAAGTCTCCGTCCAGTGCCTGAACGATGTTGTGGCTGACCAGTATTGCGCCGCAGCCAGCGTCAATTCCGGCGGCGAAAGGGAGCAGATCGCTGCTTCCCAGTTCTTGCAGGGAGCGGCTGTCAACTGCCAGCCCGGTGTGGGTGTCGGCGTTGTCGCCGTAGCCGGGGAAGTGCTTCAGGACGCTGCCAATCTGGTAGGCGTTCATCAGCCTGACGGTTCCGGCGACAAACTCCCCGGTGGTTTCAGCGTCCTGCCCCAGCGAGCGCTGGTACATAAAGGCGCTTGGGTCTTCGGAAATATCACACACAGGCCCCAGATTGACATTGATCCAGAGAGATTGCAGCAGCTGACAGATATCTTCCTCATTGGAAAGCGCCTGGGTCAGCCCGCCGTCGGCAAAGGCTTCCCGTGGAGAGGGAAAGCGCTGGGGGCGGAAGGCGGGGTAGCGGCTGATTCTGGTGACGGTTCCGCCCTCCTCGTCCACGGCCAGCAGCAGGGGGATGCTGGCGGCGGCCTGATAGCCGGACAGTGTCTGCCGGAGGGAATTCGGCGTCTGACCTTCAAAATCCTCCCCGAACAGAACAAAGCCGCCCAGATGGTATGCCTGAATGTCGGTCAACGCAGATTCGGCGTTGCAGCGCGCCAGAAACAGCTGGCCGACCCGCTCCTCGATCGTCATGGAATCCAGAAGTTCCTGAATCGGGTCAGGGGGCGCTGTAGTGGCGGGAACGGTCGCCTCCGTGGGGACAGTTTGCGGCGCTTCGGTCACAGTCGCCGGGAGCGTCGGCTCCGACGTCTCAATGGGGGAAGCGGCGCAACCGGTCAGAAAAAGCAGCATAAGCAAAATGGATAATCGTTTCATAGTTGTACCTCGAAATGCCGGGAATGAGAAGGAGGCAAAAGTCCGCCTGGCAGACATTCTAGCACAACTGTCGAAAAAAGTCAAAAACCCTCCGCTTCCAGCGGAGGGTAAAGTTTTGCTTATTACAAAGCCCAGCCAATTAAGAACCACAACAGCAGCAAAACGACGGCGAGGGGAATATACGCAGAAAGGGCGGCGGCGCTGACGCAGATCACCGTACAGCCGAAGTATCCCAGCAGGAACACCACGCCGCAGATAATGCCGGAGGTGAACACGGCCTTGCTCAGCTGCTTGCCGATGATGTTGGAGAAAAAGAAGGTATACAGCGCGCCGAAAATGGGGTTGACTACCGTCAGAACCACGCTGAGAACAAGATTCAGCAGACCCATCAGCAGCGTGACCGCCAGAATGACCAGCAGAATGGTCGGCGCGTAAGTGACCAGCACGTTGGGAAGATAGGTCTTGAACGCCCAGTCCACCAGAATGTGCAGCACCATGGCGAATAACACGGTCAGAATTCGCAGGAAAAACCATCCCAGAGCGGAGTTTCCCCGGGGAATCAGCGTGTCGAGGAGATTCACCAGAAATGCCAGAATCACCAGCGACAGAATTTCGCTGCACACAATGGTCAGCGGCGACCCCTGGAAGGGGATGATCAGCAGATGCTCTCCCGCAAACCGGACAAAGGGCAGGGGGGACAGCAGCGCATCCAACGACCACGGTTTGAAGGTGTAGACCACAATGGCTACCGCATAGATGAACAGAATGCCCATGGCCGCGGACAGGGAGTGGTTCAGGCTGGAGCGCTTGCCCAGAAAAACCCGCCCCATAAATCCCAGAATCAGGGACGCAGCGGCAAAAAACAGCATGAACTGCACCGTACTGCCCAAGCTGATCTCCGTCGGTATGTAAGATGCCGCGCCGGAAATCGCCTTTTCCAGATCGTCCGGCAGATAGGCGGAGGCGGCAGCAAGTACGTTCTCCACGTCGCCGGGAACATAGTCTGCGACGGCGGAGAGGGTAGAGCGTAAATCCATAGGAATGTCCTTTCCCTAAGGTCTATCTAAAGGAAAGCGGCCGCCAAAGTCTGGCGGCCGCGCACCGTTTGAAGATGAGATAAATTACTTGATCTCGGCCTCGGCGCCAGCTTCCTTCAGCTCGGCGACCAGCTTCTCGGCGTCTTCCTTGGAGATAGCTTCCTTCAGGGTCTTGGGGCAGTTGTCAACCAGATCCTTGGCGTCCTTCAGACCCAGACCGGTAGCGGCACGGACAACCTTGATAACGCCCAACTTGGAAGCGCCGGCGGACTTCAGGATGACGTCGAACTCGGTCTTCTCCTCGACCTCAGCAGCAGCGGAAGCAGCGGGAGCGGCAACAGCGGCGGCAGCGGCGGAAACGCCGAAAACCTCTTCCAGAGTGTGAACCAGTTCGGACAGCTCCAGAACGGTCAGTTCCTTAACCTGCTCAACCAGAGCAGTGACTTTTTCACTAGCCATGATAAATTTCCTCCTAAAATGATGTGTAGTGAGATGTTTGTGGGGTTACGCGATCAGGCTTCTGCTTCTGCAGGAGCGGAGCCGTCCTTCTGCATCCGGATCTGATCCAGAACGAAGGCCAGGCTGGAGATAGGCGCCAGGAAGGTACCCAGGACAGAAGCGACCAGAGCGTTCTTGCTGGGCAGCTCGCCGAAGCCGTTGAGCTGGTCAGCGGAAAGCACGGAGCCTTCCACAACGCCGCCCTTGATGGACAGGGTCTTCAGCTTGTTCTTCTTGGCAAACTCGCAGACGATACGAGCAGGGGCGATGGGGTCGCCGGTGGTGGAAGCCATAGCGGTGGTGCCATTGAGAACCTCAGAGAAATCATAGCCGGCATTTTTAGCGGCGAAATTGGTCAGGGTGTTCTTAACGACGGCGTAATCCACGCCTGCTTCACGGAACTGCTTACGCAGCTCGGTATCCTGAGCGACCGTGATACCCTTGTAATCAACGAAGACGACGGAAGAGGCTTCCTTCACCTTGCTGGTCAGAGCATCGACAACGGCCTTCTTGCTCTCAAGAACCTTTGCGTTGGGCATAATTTTCACCTCCGAAAATAAAAAAGTCCTTCTGCCACAAGACAGAAAGACACGCAGAAATTTTGTATTCAGCGCACCTCGGCAGGACTTACGGATGACTCCACCTGCTGTCTCTGGCAACTGCTATATGTTAACACACAATAGACGAGATGTCAAGAGCTTTTTGCAAATCATGTAAAAACATGTCCGGCGGGAGAGTATTCCCCCGCCGGAGTGTCAGGAAACGGTGAATTCAATCCAGTAGCATTGAACGTCGTGATAATTTCGGGTTAAAGGCGGTACGTCTTCTTCGTTGTAGGCATCCTGCAAATACAGGTACATGCCGTACTGCCCGGCAGGGAGCGCGCCAAAGTAGGTTTCGATATCCAGGCAAAGAGTGCCTTGGCCGTTCATGGAAATCGGTTTTTGCTCCTGGAGCGGCGCATTGTCCAGCAGTGCGATGCCTTCCATAGGGTTCAGCCTGCTGATAGCATAGCCGTAGGTCATGAGCTGACCGAGAACCTGGCCGCCGGACTGGGTATAGTTCAGGGTGATTTCCGTTTGGGAAGCTTCCGCTACGGAAAATTCGATGCCCCAGTCCTCCTGATCAAGCTCGTTGTGAAGAAAGGCAACATCGCTGCCCGGCTGGCACAGCGTAATGCCCCGAATCAGATGCTGTAGCCCATCAGGCGTTTCGTAAATGTCATCGACGATCCACAAATCAAAGTCGGGATAGGAATAACGGAATTCTGCAAGGCCGTTCTTACTTTTCCAGCCCTCGGTACAGAAGCCAGACTGGGAGTCTGACTGTGCAAGAAAAGAAATTTCGCTTAGAGAAGTCTTTCCCTCCCGGAGCGCGTTTCCTAAATCCATGACATTCCCGCCAAGGTCAATGGTAACATCGGTCAGGCCGATGCAGCAGAAGTCCAGGTCGGAAGTGCCGTCGTTTGTCTGCTGGATTTTTTCGCTGGTGTACTCGCTGTCCGCGTGGACGGCGGAAATTATCAGTCTTGGCGCAGTCGATTCGGTGGGAGCGACAAGAACGGTTTTCTTTTCGTCATTGCGGCCGATTGCAAAGCCAATGCCAAGAAGCAAAACTGCGGCCAGGGTCAGGCCGATTATGGACAGGATTTTTCGTGATTTCATAATAGTGCCTCCTTTCCGAGAGCGACTGTTTTTATTAACACAAAATTACAATAACACAAAATGCGCGTTATGTCAACTGATACGGTCTGAGGGGGAAATGTAGGACTTTGCAATAAAGCATGTTTCCGGACAGGAGTGCATCCGGAAACATGCTTGCGCTGTTCAGGATTGCCGGCTGAAACAATTCATGGGCGGCATATGGTGTTTCATTCAGATTTGCTGGGGTAGGCAGGAACCAAATCCTCATGGGTAAACAGATCAATGACCCGCATGGACATCATTTCTCCCTGCCACGAATAGCTGAGACTCAGCGTCATGGATTCGTATTTCTCATAGACGTCTTTGGGTATGGTATAATGCCCTGCGGGCAGAGTTTTATGAAGCAACAGATCTTCTTGCTCACCATCGGCTGTTTCTGCAAGGATTCCAGCGGAAAAACCGTCTTGCACCAAATTTAAGGGAACATAGATAACGATGGTTGTCGGTACACCGTCTGGTTCCTCAGGCCCTCCTGACGTTGAAAAATCGTCCAGAATCGGGGCGCCGCCCAGATACCACAGCTCTTTCGGAGGGGCACCGTCCTGACTGCGTACCGCGTCCGTTGCGTCCGTTGCATCCGGCACACTGGCCTGAACCTCGTTGTGGCCGATTGCAAAGCCAATGCCAAGAAGCAAAACTGCGGCCAGGGTCAGGCCGATTATGGATAGGATTCTTCGTGATTTCATTGGAATACCCCTTTATTGCCTGTTTCAGGAAACGGTAAAATCCAGATTATAAATCTGCGTGTCGTAGAAGTTCCGCATCAGAGGGTGCTTTTGGGATTCATCGTAAATATCCTTAATCCAGAGAACCACCTCGTATTCCCCGCTGGAAAGCTCCCCGTAAGGCTCCGCCCAATCGATGGTCAATTCAGTGACATCGTCTGTCTGAAGAGTGGCGTTCAGGGAAGGAGCGGCTTCAAAGCCGTCATTTCGCGTCAGATCTTCCCCGTTATAGGACACCAGCCAATAACTCTGAATTTCCGGCTGGCCGATCAGCTGCCCGCCGGACTGAGTACACCGAAGGGTCAAGCCGGTGGGGGAGACTTCCGTGATCTCAAAATTCAGCCCCCAATCCTCCCGGTCATATATATCCCCGGTTTCCTCATCGACAAAAAGGTGGCAGGGAAGCAAAATCACGTTCTTTTCGTAGATGACCATTTCGCTGATCAGGCGCTGCTCACCGTTTGGAGACTCATAAATGTCATAAAGGAGCCGGAGGTTGTAGTCGGGGTAGGCGAATGTAAAATTGGTCAAGCCGTTCAGGGATTCACAGGTTTCCTCGCAGAATCCCTCCCGGGCGTCCAGCCGTGCGTTGCAGAAAATTTCTTCCTCGGTGATGAAGCCGTCCCGCAGCGCTTCGTTCAGTGGCATACTCTGACCGTCAATATCAATGGTCACGCTGGTTATGTTAAAATTGTAGATCAGTTTCTCACTGAAATTGCCGCCCAGCTCGTCGCTGGTATATTCAACGTAATCAGCATCGTCGTCGAAGCTGACAGAAAGACGCAGATGCCCCATGGAAGCGGGTTCCGTAGGTGTCTGGGTCGTGCTTACGGTGGCCGGGGCAAGGGATTTCTCATTTGCGCAGCCGGCACACAGCGGTAAAACCGCGGCCAGAATCAGGCTGATTATGGATAGGATTTTTCGTGATTTCATAGGAATACCTCACGCATTTTTATTTGCAGTTGAACAGGCAACGATCTCGTCCACAGCCGGCTGATCGACCACATCCAGATCAAACCACATATGATAAACAACCGCGTCTTTCTCAAAGAAAATATGGCGGAAATGGGCCTTTTCACCGGTATCATCCGCGATTTTCGTCAGATTGATGGTGACGGACGGATTTTCTTTCCCGCCGTAAAGGGCGATGAACTCAACGTTGTTTGTCTTATGGAACTCATTTTGCAGATATGTCATGATCTCGGTCGTGGAGTTTTCGTTGCTTAACAGCTTGGGCTTCAGGCTCGTTACCGTGATTCCGCCGATGACTGCGCCATCCTCATCGGAGACAATATTGCAGCTTTCATCGGTCACATCGGAAAGGGAATACCCTTCCGGCAGATTGAAGGAAAAGTCGGCCTGTTTGACTTCGGCAGTTTTTCCCGAACAGCCCGCCAGCACGACAAGCAGCAGGGCAAAGACGATACAAGCAAATTTGTTCAAGCGCATTTTACCACATCCTTTCAATATAACGCGCTGGCCAAATGGTTTGACTTGCGGGCATTTAACCGATTGAGGTCATGCTTTCCTGAAAATGGTAACAACATGATAACACATAATAAAAAACTTGTCAACAATATTTTTAATATAAAGGTATTGCGAAAACAAAAACACTGTATTATAATATACCGTAAAGGGAGAGGGATGGCATGGCAGCAGATAACGGACAGATGAGCTTTCGCCGGGGCGTGATGTCTCTGGTGATTTTAGGGTTGCTGAAAAAAGAAGATATGTATGGTTATCAGCTTGTGCAGGAAACGGAACGGAGAAGCGGCGGGCGAATTGTTACACAGGAAGGCTCACTGTATCCTGTGCTTTATAAGCTGGTAGATCAGGGACTTATTTCCGACCGGAAGGTTCTGGTGGGCAGGCGCATGACCCGGGTGTATTATCATCTGGAACCCGCCGGGGAACAGCGGCTGGAAGAATTGGTGCGGGAGTATGAGGAAGTCACCAAAGGCGTTTTCCAGATTATAGAAGGAGACGGGCAACAATGAGAAAAGGGAACAGAGCAGCCCGAAGATATCTTCGGAATGTCAAAGATTGGCTTCCTTGCTCTGGGAAGCTGAAACGTGAGATTATGGCACGAATCAAAAACGTGCTGGATGATTATTTAGCAGAACATCCGGATGCAGATTTTGTGGAATTGTCCCATCGATTTGGCCTGCCGAAGCAAATTGCATCGTCCTATGTAGAAGAAATGGATACCGAGGAACTTCTCCATAATTTGAGAATACGAAGAAGGATTCTTGGGATTGTGACCTGTACCGCGCTGATTGTCATTACGCTTTGGGCTGGGACGGTGACATATGCAATTATCCACAACGAAAGACTTGCTCATGGATATGGTGTTCTCGGGGAAATCGAAGTTATCGAAAGAGTAGAATATACGGAGGGAAACTGACATGAAAAGAGTTATTTGTTCCTTGTTGGTAGTGATGTTGGTATTATGTTCGATTCCGATTTGTGGAAATGCTGCGGAGCGTGAGCAAGAGATAATCCGATTTGAGGATGGAAGCTATGCTGTCGTGGAAACGATTACCAGTGGAGCGCGGGCGTCTGGGAGAACAAGCGGGAGCAGACCGTATACCTATTATGACAGCACCGGTACTGCACAGTGGAAAGTAGTGCTGAATGGGTCTTTTACATATACCGGGAGCAGCGCCACCTGCACAAGCGCCAGCTGTTCAGTGACAATTTACAATTCTGAGTGGTACACAATTTCCAAAAACGCAAGCAAAAGCGGAAGTACTGCCACCGGAAGCTTTTCTATGGGGCAGAAGCTGTTGGGCTCCGCGATTGAAACAAAGGATGTTACGTTAAAGCTGTCCTGCGACAAAAACGGCAACCTCAGCTGAATAAACATAAAACCCCCGGATGCTTTCGCATCCGGGGGTTTACCATATCAGCTTACAGATACTTGGAAGTGGAAACCTTCACGCCGGGGCCCATGGTGGAAACCACGGTGCAGGAGCGGATATACTGACCCTTCGCGGCGGCGGGCTTCGCCTTCACGACGGCTTTCAGCAGCGTGTCCATGTTCTCGGACAGCTTCTCGGTGCCGAAGGACACCTTGCCGATGGGGCAGTGGATGATGTTGGTCTTGTCCAGACGGTACTCGACCTTACCGGCTTTGATCTCCTTGACGGCAGCGGCCACATTGGGGGTCACGGTGCCGGCCTTGGGGGAGGGCATCAAGCCCTTGGGGCCCAGAACCTTACCGAGACGGCCGACAATGCCCATCATGTCGGGGGAAGCGACGACCACGTCGAACTCAAACCAGTTCTCCTTGGTGATCTTCTCCACCAGATCCATGCCGCCCACATAGTCAGCGCCGGCTTCCTTGGCTTCCTCAGCCTTGGCGTCCTTGGCGAAGACCAGAACACGGCGGGTCTTGCCGGTGCCGTTGGGCAGAACCACGGCGCCGCGGACCTGCTGGTCAGCGTGACGGGAGTCAACGCCCAGCTTGATGTGCAGCTCAACGGTCTCGTCGAACTTGGCGGAAGCACCCTTCACGACCAGATCCAGGGCTTCGGTGGGATCATACTGAACAGAGCGGTCGATCAGTTTGGCGCTCTGCTGATACTTTTTACCTCTAAACAATGTAATTATCCTCCTTATAGTGGTGATGCGGAAAAATCCTCCCACATTTCCGGGTCAGACTGCCCGGACAAGCAAATATCAATCGACGACGGTAACGCCCATGGAGCGGCAGGTACCGGCAACCTGGCTTTCGGCAGCCTCAAGAGTGGGGCAGTTCAGGTCAGGCATCTTGGTCTTGGCGATCTCGGCAATCTGCGCCTTGGTAATCGTGCCAACCTTGGTCTTGTTGGGAACGCCGGAACCCTTCTCCAGACCGATGGCCTTCATGATCAGCATGGGGGTCGGAGGAGTTTTGGTGATAAAGGTAAAGCTGCGGTCAGCGTAAACAGTGATGACGACGGGAATCTTGTAGCCCTCCATATCCTTGGTGCGGGCGTTGAATTCCTTGATGAAAGCGGCGATGTTGACGCCGTGCTGACCCAGAGCGGGGCCGACAGGGGGGGATGCGGTCGCCTTAGCGGCGTTGATCTGCAGTTTGATAATGCCAGTGACTTTCTGTGCCATAATAAGCACCTCCTGAATAAAATGTGGTAGTATGCGCTTGGGCGCATTTTTTGCGGGGCGCGTTCGCCCCTCCCACGTTCCGATCGAGAAATCGATCCGATGCGTTTACTGGGAAACGACCTCCACCTGGTCAAGCTCAAACTCGACGGAGGTCTCGCGGCCGAACATGGACACGACCACGTTCACCGCGTTGTTGTCAACGTCCACACTCTCGACCGTGCCGGTGAAGGAGGACAGGGGGCCGTCCAGGATCCGGACGGTATCGCCGACTGCGTAGTTCACGATAATCTCCTTCTTTTCCACGCCCATGGCGTAGACCTCTTCTTCGGTCAGAGGGGTGGGGTCGTTGCTGGAAGTGCCCACGAAGCCTGTTACTCCGCGGACGTTCCGGATGACATGCCAAGTGTCGTCACTGTAAACCATCTTCACCAGCACGTAGCCGGGGAAGACTTTGCGGTCATAGGTCTTGCTGGCGCCGGACTCGGTGATCTCGGTGACGGTCTCCAGAGGAATGGAGACGGCGAGGATCTGATCCTGCAGCGAGCGGGACTCCACGGTCTTCTCGATGGTGGCCTTTACAGTGTTTTCATAACCGGAATAGGTATGCACAACATACCATTTTGCAGTCTCTGCCATAACTTCGTACCTTAGTGGAACAGTCCAATCAGGGCGTCAATGCCGACCTGGGCAACGAAGTCGAACAGCCAGATGAACACGCCGACTGCCACGACGCAGCAGGCGACGATGGCGGTGTTCTTCAGCACCTGCTGGGGGGTGGGCCAAACGACCTTCTTCAGCTCGCTGCGCAGCTCGCGGAAGTACTTCTTGACCTTGCCCCAGGTTCTTTTGAACCAGTTTTCCTTTTTGACTTCAGCCATGATTCGGGCCTCCTTACTTGGTCTCGTTGTGAACGGTGTGCTTCTTGCAGAATCTGCAATACTTCTTCATCTCGAGACGGTCAGGGTCGTTCTTCTTGTTCTTCATGGTGTTGTAGTTTCTCTGCTTGCACTCAGAGCATCTCAAAGTGACTTTTACGCGCATAACGGCACCTCCTTAAATACTGCCTCCCTGTATCACCCCGCCCAGAGAAAATTTAGGAAACGGTCAACTACAAATTACCGCCCGGGGCTGAAAAAGGCGCACAAAAAAAGCCCTTTTTCACAGGTAAGGACATTCTATCATGGGGGGAGGGCAAAGTCAACTATTTTTTCTTCCATTTTTGGGGAAATTGTAGTATGATAGAGGCAAAACAGTCAGGAGGAAATGAAAAATGAAAATTATGGGAATTGACTACGGCGACGCCCGCACCGGCGTTGCGATTTCTGACCTATTATGTACGCTGGTCGGTTCCGCCACGGTGGTGCCCAGCCGCAATACGGAGAAGGCCATCGCTGACATCGTCCGTCTGGCACAGGAAAATCAGGTGGGGGAGATCGTGGTCGGTCTGCCCAAGAACATGGACGGCACCGAGGGCGTCCGGGCGGAGCTGTGTCGGGAATTTGCGGACAAGCTCGCTCAGGCAACCGGCCTGCCCGTGAGTATGTGGGACGAGCGCCGAACCACGGTGGAAGCCCACAATATTCTGTCCCAGCACAATTATCACGGGAAAAAGCGGAAGGACACGGTGGACGCCGTGGCGGCGTCGCTGATTCTGGAGGGGTATCTGGCGTATAAAAAGCGGAACGGATAATCTAGGTTTTTGGCCGGTAGCACAGTTCCCGGATTCCCGTCGCAAGGAGCAGAACGCCGAACAGTTTTTTGAGGATGTCCAAGTCCATCCGGGTGCTGATGAGGGAAAAGACCGCCGCGGCGGCACAGCCGGCAAAAATGGCGGGCAGGACTTTTCTGAGCGTTACCGCCCCCTGCTTCCAGCGGAGATAACAGGCAATCATGGCGGAGGGCAGAAAAAACAGCAGATTGATACCCCGTGCGGCGGTCTGGGGCGCTTCCAGCACCAGCGTCAGCCACAGGATCAGCAGGCTTCCGCCGCCGACCCCCAGCCCGGTGAGAAATCCCAGCACGGTGCCGACGATCAGCGCGGCAGGCAGGCTTTCTAGCAACATAAATACCGGTATCCTCCCCACAAAATCAGAATGCCCAGCCCTCGGTGGAGCCATTTGACCGGGATTTTCCGCCCCAACATGCCCGCCGCCCAGCCCCCGGCGGCACTGCCGAACAGGTATGGAAGGGCGTCCTGCCATGGAACCGTCCCCACGGCGGCGGAGACCGCCAGCGTCACCAGACAGATGGGCAGAATGATGGTGATGGAGGAGGGGAATACTTCGGTTTCCTCCAGCGGCGTCAGAAGGGTCAGCAGGGGAACCAGCACCATGCCCCCGCCCGCACCGAACAGTCCGGCCACGGCGCCCGCCGCCAGACCGGAAAGCGCCATGCCCAGCCAGCTTTTCTTTTTCATAGCGAACACCACCCCTTGGAAGTTTTTCCATGGCGTGCGGTTTTATGCAGCTTCCGGAGAATGTGCGCTGGAGCGGCGAAAAAATGCCAATTTATAGTAGAAAAATTCATATCTTTCTGTTAGAATGATTTCAAGAGGTGAGATGAATGGCAACTGTTTTTGATTATCTGAAATGGCGCGGCGACCTGTCCTTCGCGCAGGACCCCCTGAACCCGGTGGACGGGCTGATCTTCTGTGCCCTCTCGTATATCCCCTTCGTCGGTCAGGCGGCGGAGACGCCCAATGAGCCAATCGCGCTGCGGGATGCCGCGGCGGATTTCCTGTCACTGGACGACTATGAAAGCCGCGTCCGGGCAAAAAACGACGCGATGATGCTCCGCGCTGCCGCCGAGACGGCGCGGTTCGGCGGGTGCAAAATGGTGCTGTACCGGGATCAGTTTGCCCCGGAGGAGGAGACACAGTTTGCGGCCATGACATTTCTGCTTCCCGACGGCACGGCCTTCGTGGCCTTCCGGGGAACGGACCGGTCGCTGGTGGGCTGGAAGGAAGATTTCAACATGGCCTTTCAGGAGGCCGTCCCCGCCCAGCTGCTGGCGCAGGACTATGTCCGGGAGGTGGCGGCGGAGTACGTGATGCCGCTGCGTCTGGGCGGCCACTCCAAGGGCGGGAATCTGGCGGTTTTTGCCGCCGCAAGAAGCACGCCGGACATTCAGCAGCGGATTCTGGAGGTTTACAACAATGACGGCCCCGGCTTCACCGATTATCTCATGGGCGACCCCGGATATCTCGCCATGGTTCCGCGGATCAAGACCTACGTGCCCCAGTCCTCGGTGATCGGGATGCTGCTGGAGCATGAGGAACCCTACACCATTATCAAGAGCAATCAGGTCAGCGTATTGCAGCACGACCCATACTCGTGGGAAGTCATGGGGCCGAACTTTGTGCCGATGCAGTCCATCACGGCGGATTCCCAGTTCGTAAACCAGACCATCAAGGCATGGATCGCCTCCATGGATACGCAGGAGCGCAACCGTCTGGTGGACGCGCTGTTCGGGCTGCTGGGCACGGGTGGTATTGACAAGGCGCTGGACATTTTCCATCCCCGGAACATCCGCACCTATATCAAGACGCTGGGCAACGACCCGGAGACCCGTCAGATTCTCTCCGCCGAATTCCAGAATCTGATGGAAGCGGCGAAGCGGACCCGGATGCAGCCGGGGGACGCAAAGACGCTCCCGGAGGGAAAATAAGGGAAATATTGCGGTAAAAACCCGCTCTGGGCAAATGGGGCGGATCACATCACACAGTTAACAGGCACAGCGGGATAATCCGCTGTGCCTGTTCTTATGCCGGCACCCCTTGCCTCTCCCCTTGGGAGAGGTGGCCGAGCGAAGCGAGGACGGAGAGGGTACACAAGGGCGCAATGCCCTCTCAGTCACCTTCGGTGACAGCTCCCCCAGAGGGGGAGCCAAGGGGGTGTACCGATACGCTTCATTCACTGTTTTGCGATCACCCGGCAAAAGCTCAGGGTGGATTTTGTTATGCTTTGCCAATGGAGACAAGGAAACGTGCAGTGCAGACTGTCCATTTCGCCAAAAGTTCCCAAAAATGCAAAATAACACTTTACAACTTTAGCGTGATGAAGTATAATGCAGCCATCAGACATCAACCAGATGCCAATTCAGAAAGGAAGAAAAGAATATGAAAAAGAGCATTGCATGGGTTTTGACCACGATCATGATGCTGGCGCTTCTGACCGGCTGCGGCAGCAAATCCGCGAAATCCGACACGGAGTACGTCAAGAAGAACGGAAAGCTTATCGTCGGTATTACCGACTATGAGCCGATGGACTACAAGGACGAGAACGGCGAGTGGACCGGCTTCGACGCCGAGTTTGCCCGGATGTTCGCCAAGGAGCTTGGCGTGGACTGCGAGTTCTTCGTCATTGCCGACTGGGGTCAGAAGTTCTTCGAGCTGGATTCCAAGAACATCGACGCCATCTGGAACGGCATGACCATCACCGACGAGGTGACCCTGAACACCAACTGCTCCAACCCCTACGTGGTCAACGCCCAGGTGGTCATCATGAAGGCCGACGTGGTTGGCAACTACACAAGCACCGACAGCCTGAAAGACCTGACATTCGCTGTGGAGAGCGGCTCCGCAGGTGAGGACGCGGTCAAGGATCTGGGCATCACCGATTACGTGGCGGTGCAGGATCAGACCAAGGCCGTCATGGAGGTTTCCGCCGGTACTGCCGACGCCTGCGTCGTGGACATCACGCTGGCCAACGCCATGACCGGTGAAGGCACCAACTACGATGACCTCGCTTCCGGCATCAGCCTTAGCTCTGAGGAGTATGGCGTAGGCTTCCGCAAGGAGTCCGACCTGACCGACGCCTTCAACAAGTTTATGGAAAAGTGCCTCGCCGACGGTTCCCTTCAGGCGCTGGCCGATAAGTACAGCCTGACGCTGGTCGGCTGATAGAATCCAATTAAAGTAAAAAAACAGGCGCCGGTGGCATCACCGGCGCCCGTTGGAGAGAGGTAACCATTATGTTCCTTCCGGTGACAATGGAGCTGCTCAGGGGCTTCTGGGAAACCGTAAAAATCTTTTTTTTGACGCTGGCATTCTCCCTGCCGCTGGGACTGGTGGTGGCCTTCGGCTCCATGAGCCGGTTCCGCCCGCTGAAACGGCTGACACAGGGGTTCGTCTGGGTCATTCGCGGCACGCCGCTGATGCTCCAGCTGATCGCGATTTTCTACGGCCCCGGTCTGCTTTTCGACATTCACATACTGGGACGGTTTGAAGCTGTTATTGTGGCTTTCGTCATCAATTATGCCTGCTATTTTTCGGAAATTTACCGCGGCGGCATCGAGAGCGTTCCCCGGGGGCAGTATGAGGCCGGACAGGTGCTGGGCATGACCAAGAGCCAGATTTTCTTTAAGGTTGTGCTTTTGCAGGTGGTCAAGCGCATTCTCGCGCCCATGGGCAACGAGTTTATCACTCTGGTGAAGGACACCGCACTGGCGCGGATCATTGCCATTTACGAGATCGTCTACGTGGGCGAATCTTACATTAAAAAGGGGCTGGCATGGCCTCTGTTCTACACCGCGGCGTTCTATCTGGTGTTCAACGGCGTCCTGACGGTGCTGTTTGCGAAGCTGGAAAAGAAACTGAACTATTTCAGGGGTTGAGAGTATGCCGATTCTGGAAGTAAAAAATATCAAAAAAGGCTTCGGCGACACCGATGTGCTCAAGGGTGTCAGCTTTTCCATGGAGCGGGGGCAGGTGCTAGCCATCATCGGCTCCTCGGGAAGCGGAAAAACCACGCTGCTGCGGTGCCTGAATTTTCTGGAGACCCCGGACGAGGGGGAGATCTGGGTAAACGGAAAGCTGCTGACGGGGGAGAACCTGTCTGACGATCAGATTCGTCAGAACAGGCTCCACTTTGGACTGGTTTTCCAGAATTTCAACCTGTTTCCCCAATATACGGCGCTGGAAAATATCATGCTTGCGCCAAGCCTCCTGAAAAAGGGGACCCCGGCGCAGATTCGGGAGACTGCCATGTCCCTGCTGGGCCGGGTGGGACTGTCTCACAAGGCGGATTCTTACCCCTACCAGCTGTCCGGCGGTCAGCAGCAGCGGGTCGCCATTGCCCGTGCGCTGGCCTTGCAGCCGGAGGTGCTGTGCTTTGACGAGCCGACCAGCGCTCTCGACCCGGAGCTGACGGGCGAGGTGCTGAAGGTCATCCGGAGTCTGAAGGGCAGGGACAACACCATGGTGGTAGTGACCCACGAAATGGAGTTCGCCCGTTCCGTGGCGGACGTGGTGATCTACATGGCCGACGGCGTGATCGAGGAATTCGGCACGCCGGAGGAGGTTTTCGGCAATCCCAGAAGCGAAAAAACCCGGAATTTCCTGCAAGGCGCCCAGAACGCCCGGGACGGTATGGCATAGACGTACAGGTTCATTGAAATTTCTTCCTACAATATAAGAAGACACGCCCTGCCAGCACGGCAGAGCGTGTCTTTTGTCGTATGGTAAAGAACCGGATAGCAGATTATAGAACTTTTTCGCCAAAGGTTTCTTCACAAATCCTGATAGTATCGTTTAACACTATTTCCTGATTAAAATCTTTGATTTTAATCAGGAAGGCATCGCCTAATGGCGCTGCCAGTTTTGTGATTTATAAGGAAAGAAATCACAAAACAAGTCTCACATGGAGTGCATTCAGCTGATATACCCCAAAGAATACGCGGCGATTATGCGGCGGCTCAGAGAATGAGCGGCAAAATTCCGTTGCCAATCCGTTGCCAATTTGCACCCTAAAAACGTACCGCACGCGGAAAAATATTAAAATCTGTGGTAATATTTTCTAGTAGAATAGTTCGGAGAACGTGGGAATATAGCTGATAAAGCAATAAAAAAGCCCTAGAATAAGTTTCTAGGGCTTTTTCTGTTTGGTGGAGCCGAACCGCTGCCGATTTCGGAGGCGTGGGGGCACATTGCGGATGAATCCGATCCCAGCAGCAAGCTGGAGGAGGGGATTGAGCAGACCAACCTCCGGAAGCTGCCGCTTTGCCAGGTGATTGTGAAGAATCCCCTTTGGCAGCTTTGGTTGGTGGGAAAGGATGTTCTGCAAGGACCGCGGAATGGAAGGTGACAATATATATTCCTGCACACTTGAAGGGGAAATGTAGATTGTCTATAATGGAATCAGAGAAACGACATAAAGGAGGAATCCCCCATGCTGAAGAAAAGGCATTACCTGTACCTGGATGAGATTGAATACAGAGTTCTGATTAGAAGCCTTGTCCAGATGAAAAATCGACTGATCCACGAGGGGCGCTTTACAGACTGTGTGGACGAGTTGATTATGAAAGTCCTTTCTGCGCCCGCGAAAAGAATCTAATACATACCGAACCGCTTACTTGATTATTTCGAGTAAGCGGTTTTCATGTCTACAGCACATAGCCTTATGCGTCTTTGTAGGAATGGACTATGAGCAGTGACGCTTTTCCCGTGCCCTGCATCGCATTGGGTATTACAGGTCCTGCAAATCCGCAAACGGAATGTCTTTTTCCAGATTATCCCTTGCCAGGTCAGTGTCAATGATTCCGTGAGCTTCGGAAATAGGCTTTTCGTGCCACACCTTCTGATTTGCGCCGGTGGTTCCCGCGATGATAGGATTTGCTTTTTCCTTACCGCTTTTGGCCTTGCCCTGAATCTGGGGGACAGGGGAAGTCTCATTTCTCGGCTCACGGGTCACATCGGGATGCTTCATACCTTTCTTTGCCATAATCATCACCTCTGCGCTAGTATTCCACATTGTGGATGGAGCATTCCTGAACGATAGCAGATAGTCGGACAGAGTGAAAATACCGCATATAGCACGAAGAACGCACTGCCTTATTAATGGGCAGTACGTTCTTGTGGCTAGTTGTACGGAATATGCTGGTGAAGGTGGTAGATATAAGGCGCTTTGTTTGCCTCTACGGTCAGATACCCTTTCTTAACAAGGGAATTCAAAACTGTTCTCGCACCATTCTCAGACCGCTGCAAAATGCCAGCGGCTTTTTTCGTTGTGATTTCAGCATGGATGCCAGCTTTGTTCATCCGTTCCAGAAGCTTTGATTCTGCTTCTGTAAGCGCATTTACAGAAAGGGCCGCATCGATCAGGCAGCGCTCAAAGGCATCCAGCATATAGGACACAAAGGGGGACAAGTCCAGCCATCTGTCATCGATTCCGTTCAGAACCGTCTCCGAGTCCGCAAGACTTCCGTAGTATCCGCTGAGCTGATTGTTGATAGCACTGGACAGCGGCAGATTCTTCATCTTCCGATATCCGCCATGATATAGCTGGGAAGCATTCAAAATTCTAGCCGCTCTGCCGTTGCCATCACAGAAGGGATGCAGATACACAAAATAGAAGTGTGCCACAAAGGAACGAATCAGTAAGTCAGAGTTATCTGCTTCCCGATAAGAAAACCACTGTGCCATCAGCTCCGGCAACTGCTCAGCCTGAGCCGGAACATGAATCACACGTTCCCCAGAACCGATATAAACCATACCATCCCGATACAGTTTTCCGCGATGCTCCTCATTCTCGCAGACACCGTCCACGATCTTCTCCCACAGCCTGCGGATGTTGTTTTCGGTAATGGGATGGTTGTATGCGTAGTTGCTGCCCATGATGGTGTTGACAACCATGCGGTCATCCTTGGTTTTGGGATTTTCAAAATGATCCCGTACCCGCTGTACCGTGGTTCTTGCACCCTCAATGGTAGCAGAGGACCAGGCATCCAGAAGGATGGTATCTTTTACACCCCGGTGCGCTGGGAGCTGATCATAAAGTGCATCCAGCTCTGCTGCCTTTTTCCGCAGCGCAGTAACCCCTGTCAGATACAGCTTCTCACCATTCAGACCCAAAAGAGGCAGTTCCTTGCGGTCAGTCAATCTCATATTCAATTCCTGCTGTGCGCCTTCGATATTGGCTCGCACACGATATTCCAGCTTTTGAATGGTGTCCCACATAGAAAGTACGCCTCCTTCTTAGGGCTGATGATATTTTACCAAAACGATTGGATATTGTAAACAGTTACCCCAAGATATACATAGAAAAATTCAAAATACTTGCCGCATACATAGCCGTCTGCCTTGCCGCAGGCGGCTAAATCTATTTAAGGAGGAAACCCAAATGGCAAAAACGAAGGTCATTGCCGTTGCAAACCAGAAGGGCGGTGTGGGGAAAAGCACGACTGTGTATAACCTGGGCGCAGGTTTGGCGATGCAGGGCAAGAAGGTTCTTCTGCTGGATGTTGACCCGCAGGGGGACTTAACCAAAATGCTGGGACTGCGAAAGCCGAATGATTTGCCGCTGACACTGGGCAATGCCATGAACGACATCGTGGCGGGTGTCAGCGGCGGCGATCATCTCGAAATCTACCATCATCACGAGGGCTTTGATTTCGTCCCCGGCAACCGTACCCTGTCCGCTGTTGAGGTAGGACTGGTGAATGTCATGAGCCGGGAGACGGTGTTGCGGCAGTATGTGGATCAGATCAAAAAAGACTATGATTATGTTCTGCTGGATTGCCGCCCGTCTCTTGGTATGCTGGTCATCAATGCTCTGTCCGCGTCAGACTATGTTCTGATTCCGGTTCAGGCGGAGTATTTTGCTGCCGAAAACATGACGGAGCTGGTGGGCACCGTGCAGAGTATCAAGCGGCAGATCAATCCCAAGCTGAAAATCGGCGGCGTGTTTATGACCATGGCCAACGAAACCAATTTCTGCAAGGACATTGTGGCATCGGTGAAGGAAGCCTACGGCAAGCGCCTGCCCATCATGCAGGCGGTGATCCCGGCAACGGTGCGGCTGGCGGAAATCAGCACCGCAGACCACAGCATTTTCAAGCATGAGCCGAAGGGCCGCGCGGCGGAAGCCTACCGCACTCTGGTGAAGGAGGTAATGGACGTTGGCGAAAAACAGCGCAGCAAGCCTTCTGACATCAGTCGATAGTCTGTTTACCACCCAAGAGGAACGGGACATTGCCACTCAGCCCAGAATACAGGAAATTCCCATTGACCAGATTGACGATTTCCCTAATCACCCCTTCAAAGTCCGCATGGATGACAGCATGATTGAAATGGCGGAAAGTGTGAAACAGCACGGCATTCTGGTTCCTGCCATTGTGCGCCCCAAGGAAAACGGACATTACGAAATGGTTGCCGGTCATCGACGCAAGGCAGCTTGCTCCATGGCTGCGAGGTTGGAATTGCCCTGTATTGTTCGGGAGCTGACAGATGAGGAAGCGACCATAATCATGGTGGATTCGAATTTGCAGCGAGAGCAGCTTCTGCCGTCGGAGAAAGCATTTGCCTATAAGATGAAGCTGGATGCCATGCGCAGACAGGCAGGTCGGCCCAGCCGAGATAATTCTGCAACACTGTTGCAGAATTTCGGTGGTAAAACTTCCCGTGAACTTCTGGCAGATCAGGCGGGTGAAAGCCATGAGCAAATTCGTAAGTATATCCGCCTAACCGAGCTGATTCCCGAAGTTCTGGATTTGGTAGACAATTCTGTTCTGAAAGAAAAGGACAAGCTGCAAATTGCTTTGCGCCCTGCGGTGGAGCTGTCCTACCTGACCCAGCAGGAGCAGCATGATTTGTACGAAACCATGATAACGGAGGACTGCACCCCGTCTCATGTTCAGGCTATGAAAATGCGGAAATTTTCGGAGGAGGGCCGTCTTAATATGGATGTGATCTTCTCCATTATGCAGGAGGAAAAGCCCAACCAAAAGGAACAGTTCAAAATTCCAAAGGAGCGTATCAGCAAGTATTTTGCGCCGGGGACGCCTGCGCAGAAGATTGAGGATACCATTGTAAAGGCATTGGAGTTTTACCGAAAGCGCCAGCGGGAACAGGAACGATAACCACTCTCAAGGGGGTAGTCTGCCCATTTCACAGGACTGGGGCAGGAAATTTGCGCTGTTCCCCCTCTCCACACCTCACCCCCTCCAAACTACCTGTACATTCCGAAAAGGAGAACCCAGGTTTGTACCGATTTTAACAACAAACCAACAATTGCAGTCCTTGCTGTACTTCGGCAAGGGCTATTTTTTGAAAGGAAAAATTATGCCAACTGTAATCAAACGATGTATTTCACTCCTTTTGATCCTGATGCTGATGGTTAGTTTGATTTCCAGCGTATACGCTGTGGAAACAGCCAATGAAGCTGATCCTGCTGCTTCCACGGAGACAATGGAAGAAACCGCGAACACAGAACCGGAAGAAAACCTGATTCCACCGCCGGATGAAACAGAATCGCCTGTTACGGAGGAATCCGGTACTGAACCATCAGAACTTGACATTATCGATGATTCGGAGCCGCCTGTCATGCTTCTGATTGACGGGGAGGTTGCTCTGGCTTCCATTTCCAACTGTCAGGCAACCACATGGGCTACCATTTGGGTAAACACAGATGAATACAGTCCTATTGCCGGAAAGACCAACCGATTTATCTACTATGAATTTGCGGGCAAGTCAAGAAACCGAAATAATGTCGGCCTGAAAGCGATTAAGGTCAATGGCACATGGCAGGCGGCTTACTGCCTGGAACCCGGCATTGCGGAAGGCTCCACCTATACAGAAGAAGATTTGACCATGGATGAATTTGTCAGCAGTTCAGCAGCCCCGTCCACGCTGACTGTACAGCAAATGAAAGCCATGTGCGTTGCGGTTATGTACGGACAGAGGACGCTTCCGCAATCCGCCAGCTATGAGCTGCTGTCCAATATGGTGGCAACGCAGATCATTGTCTGGGAAATCGCCATTGGCTGGCGAAATGCCACACCGCCGTATGCACAGACCAATGATGCGTTCATTCGCCGGTTTGAGAATGCCTACGGAAAAGGGCCTGAAGCTACTTCCATGTATATTTCCATCGGAGGTCGGTTGAAGAATGTCATTTCGGCATACAACCAGATTTCTGCAAACATGGCGGCGCACAGCGATGCCATCCCCAGCTTTACCAGCGCGGCTCAAAATGCTGCTCCGACCATAGATTTGAAACCGAATGGCAACGGTCAGTATAGTGCTGTAGTAACGGACAGTAATCGGGTAATATCTGGGTATTCCTTTCCGAAGAAGGATGGACTGACCTTTACCACGAACGGGGATGTGCTGACGATTACCTCTGACCGCCCACTGGACAATGTGCTGGTAGCACCCACACGAAATCGGGTAAACACCCAGGGACACCCCTTCTTCGTGTGGTATAACGGCAGTTATCAGGTGATGCTGGGCAGTCAGGCAGACCCATCTTATGAGGATTTGCCGGTATACTTTCGGGTAAGGGCCGTCAATCCCACAGGCTCTTTGAAATTGGTCAAGACCACAGAGGACGGGAAAAATCTGTCTGGCTGGAAGTTTGGCATCTATTCCGATTCAGGCTGCACGAACCTGGTTTCCGGTCCGCAAACCACAGATTCTACAGGTACGCTTTCTGTCTCCAATCTGACCGCAGGAACCGTGTATGTAAAAGAATTAGGCCACACGGACGCGAGTGTTGCTGCTCTATAGACAAACAACTGGAGGTGATTCCTTGGAGGATCAGGGTATCATAGCGCTGTTCTTTGACCGGTCTGAACAGGCCATTGAAGAAACAGACAAAAAGTACGGTGGGTATTGCTACAGTATTGCCTACAACATTCTCTCCAATCGAGAGGATTCGGAGGAAAGCGTCAGCGATACATATCTGGCGGCGTGGAATACGATTCCGCCCCGGCGTCCCAATTTTCTGAACGCTTTTCTTGCCAAAATGACCCGGCATATTTCCATTGACCGCTGGCGCAAGCTCAGCGCAAAAAAGCGAGGCGGTGGAGAAATTATTCTTGCACTGGATGAATTGGAAGAATGCGTGGACAGCCACAATGTAGAAACCGAACTGGCGAAAAAGGAATTGACACGGGTTCTTAATATGTTCCTGTCTTCCCTGACGGAGACAGAACGGAATGTGTTTCTGTGTCGGTACTGGTATCTGGATTCTATCCAGATCATTTCTGAGGTTTCCGGTTTCAGTCAGAGCAAGGTGACTTCCATGCTCCATCGGCTGCGTGGGAAACTGCGGAAAAAGCTCAGTGAGGAGGGATATGTATGAAAGCAATGGATTTGCTGGTTGGCTTTGGAAGCGTAAAGGATTCGTATGTGATCAGCGCGGAGGAATTCCGTCAGGGAAAACAGAAAGCGCAGGTCAAGTGCCTGTCCACACGGAAAATGTGGCTGATCGCCGCTGTGATTGCGCTGATGCTACTTTTGGTAGGCTGTGCTGTGGTATATGTGCTGCATTTACAGGATATGAAAATTGGTGAGGAAGTTATCACGCAGGAGGCGTGGACTGGCCCATCGGGAGAGTATATGCCGTCTACGGAGTGGGTCAATACGCAGCTGTCCCTACAAGGCTATAACGGCAGTCCTGAGCAGCAGGCTCTGCGGGAATGGCTGGATTTCAAAGAGCAGTATGATCCGGATGGCACCCTGATGAAAGAAAACAACATGAACGAATCCGGTGTTCCGGAACAATACTATATCACCTACGACTGTTACACCTTTGAAATGATGGATAAGCTCAATGAAATTCTGGACAAGTACCATCTGAATGCCCTGGGCACTTGGATCTATTTTGATCGATGGGAAACGCCCCTTTTCTATAATGCATTGCAGCTTGACAGCCTGTGCCGCACGGACGCGGATGTGCAGAGAATGGCCGGCTACTTTTCCCCGGAGGGTTCCTTCCACGCAGTGTTCGGGCAAACGCTGGCAGGAGATCAGGAGGAACGGCTCATTACCTACACCTACGCAAAAAATTCGTATTTTTACCCCTATTATTCCGCTATGCTAAACATTGAGCTTTGGGAGGAGTGGCACTACACCACCGCAGACGGATCGGATGTTCTGCTGGCGACATATGAAAACGCTCTGGTCATTATCTGCGACTGCGGGGATGGGTTCATTCACATATCCACGGAAAACAATATGCTGAATCCTCCTTTCGATAACACAGCTGAACCCATGACCCGGCAGAATGCGGAGAAAATTGCGGATTCCTTCAACTATTCCATTTCTCCCCAGCCCTGCGACCCTGAGGAAGTGGAAGCTATGCGTGTAAATTATCCGGAGCCGGAAAGAGAAAGTCATTTTATGATCGGATTCAGAATACCACCGGAAGCTGACTTCTGGCTTCCCCCGGAAGAAGTGGCGGATAGCTTTGCCCACTATATATCCTATGTTTTAGAAAATAGAAATGCCGCGGGAAACCGGGATGTGGATCAGCTGGAGTATTGCATCACAGACCTGAATAGCGATGGACAGTCGGAAGTCCTTCTGAGGTATCGGGATACCGGAAAATATCGGGAAATCCTTCAGATGGTCGAAGACCCCACTTCCGGGCAGCCGGTTGTATCCATCCGATTTATCAACGGCTACCTATACGAAGGCCCGGTTTTTGAGTCGGTCATAGACGATACCAAGGTTGACGGCTTCCTGTATTATGAGTACAGGGATTTTGACTGGAACAGCATTGCCTGCCTGCGATACGACCCCGAAACCAAAACATGGACGCAAAGCAGCTCGAAGGGCAACACCTTTGACGCGATATGGGAACCCATATCCGAGTCCGAGGCAAATGCAATTAGGAGGTCATACAAACCGCTCTCTCTGGACATGAAACCACTTAGTCAATTCAATATGAATGGATAAAGAGAAGGAAGCGCACATGGATGAGATAAAAGAGGATTCTCTATGGGTTCGTTGCCCAGAATGCCACGCAAAAACCAGAGTGAAAGTATATTCTGAAACAGTTTTGATAAAATTCCCTCTGTTCTGCCCCAAATGCAAACATGAAGCTCTCATCGATGTTGTAAAACTTAAAATGGTAACTAGCAAATGAGCCAGACGTACTAAACGCAGAGCCTGCTATCCTTTTATATGCGGGATAGCAGGCTCTTTCTATATGTGACAGTTCTATTCAAAATATCTTATTGTTTTGCAAGTTTGACAGGTACATGATGGGGTGCTACAATCGAAACAATACTTTTTCTCCGTTTTCAAAATATTTTTTCCTTTTGTGCGACGTTCTCGTATAAGGTTCGTACTACTAGGGTGAGGAGCAAAAAGAAAGGAAGTGACCCCAAGTGGAAGATACTAAGATAATCGATTTGTTTTTTGCAAGAAACGAGGATGCCATTGCTGAAACAGATGCAGCCTATGGCCGGAAGCTTTTTGCACTGTCACATAGAATGCGCAAGACGCGAACAAGAGGGTAGAGGATGTTCATTCTTGTATTGGATTTCCCATTCTCAATAGAACTGATTGTTCGCGTATTGGTATCAACCAGTTCTCCGACTTGTTCCTGTGTCAGATTCATTTTATCCCGGGCGTTCTTTACTGCTCTTGCCAGCGAGCGTGAAAAAGCATGCATCCAGAACGATGTGGGAAACCGGCATAGCCCTACAACCATCGTGGCAGCGATTTCCACGCAGATTAAGACAAAGGCGAATTTGCCCACCCACTACCACCTGAAGCCGGGGAGCGGACTTGTGCAGCCCTCCATGGTCATGCTGGAGCAAATCAGAACCGTGGACAAGACCCGGCTGGTTCAGTACATCGGAAAGCTGTCTGAGGGGGAACTCAAGGGACTCAATCATGCGCTGGCCATCAGCATTGGCCTGATTCCCACAACCCCTGAAAAATTGATACTGTGCTTATGCAGCACCTGCGCCGAGAACTTCTACGGCTCAGGTGCTTATTATTTGCGGCGGGTGAATCCTATCGCAGTTGAGAAGGAGCTGTGTACCTACTGTAACCAGAGGGCGGGATTTGACTATGAAATCACCCCTCGCCGCAGGAGCCGTTAAGTCGGTTCGTACCTTTGTCAAATCGTTCTCTTTTTTATAATATGAAGGAGGTCAATCATGCTTGTCTATACGATCCGCAAGAGTGATTTGTATGCGTCCGGCATTGAACCAACCCGGAAAATTCTGGACATTGCCGGTGAAAATGAGAATGTGGATTTTGCCCTTGTCCTTGCGAAGATCCTCAGGGAACTGACTGCCCAGACCGGGAACATAACTTAAGGAGTGAAAACATATGACAGTCGTTGAGCGGTTAAGAAACAGGGGAGTGACCCCGAGAGCGGTTTTGTATGCCCGTTTTTCCTCGGACAACCAGAGAGAAGAATCCATTGAAGCCCAGCTCCGGGCCATGCACGAGTATTGCAGCCGGAATTCCATCGTCATCATCCATGAATACTGTGACCGGGCCAAATCCGCGACTACGGATGACCGTCCGGAATTTCTGAAAATGATTGCGGCATCCAGAGAAGGGGACTTCGACTTTGCCATCGTCCACAAGCTGGACAGATTCAGTCGGAATCGTTATGACAGCGCCTATTACAAACGGGAGCTGAAGAAGAACGGTGTGCAGCTCCTGTCCGTTCTGGAACAGATGGACGACAGCCCGGAAAGCATCATTCTGGAATCCGTGCTGGAGGGCATGAGCGAATACTACTCCAAGAATCTGGCCCGCGAGGTTATGAAAGGAATGAGAGAATCGGCTATGGACTGTCGTTACATTGGCGGCTGGGTGCCCTATGGTTTTCGGGTAGACCCGCAGACCCACAGATATATCATCAATGACTATGAGGCGGAAGCCGTCAGGATGATCTTCCGGGATGTAGCCGATGGCTGCGGCTACAATGTAGTTTTGAACAAGCTGAATTCCATGGGCTACCGCACCCGGCTGGGCAATACCTTCTCTAAGGAAACCTTGTATGAGATGCTGCGGAATGAAAAGTATAACGGCGTCTATGTGTTCAGCAGGGCTGCAAGTAAAGACGAGCTGGGGCGGCGGAACAATCACCTGGACAAGCCCATTGAGGATCAGATCCGTATTCCCGGCGGGATGCCGAAGATCGTGGATGACGAAACCTTTGCCCGCGTTCAAGCAATTCTCACCAGCAGAAAGCGCCACAGACGGCAAAAAAGCAAAAGAAACTATTTGTTGACTGGTTTGGCGTTTTGTGGTCTGTGTGGCCACAGATATTGCGGCGACTCCATGCAGACTGGCAAGGACAGAAAGGTTGTCGGGACTTATGCCTGCAACAATCGCAATAATCATGGAGCAAGGATTTGCAGAAACCAGAATGTGCGGCAGCAACCGCTGGAAGAACTGGTGCTGCGAAAGATAGAGGAAACAGTTTTTGATGAATCCCGGATTCTGGATATTGTGCGGGCATATCGGGAACTGAGCCAGCAGGAGGATGGGACGGATAAAGATAAGATTCGCACCCTCCGCCAGAATCTGAAAACCGTGGAACAGAAGATTGCAAACATTGTCAATATCATTGCCAATACGGGCAGCGCGGCGCTGGTCACTCAGCTTACCCAGTTGGAGCGCGAAAAAGAGCTGCTGGATGTTCAGATTCAGGAGGAGGAACGAAGCGCCGAGGAAAGTGAATTAGACGAGGATGCCATCCTGGCAGCATTTCGTCAGGCACAGAAAATGTTCCACAATGGCACGTTGCCCCAGATGGAACAGATCATCAATCTATATTTGGACAGAGTCGTTGTATTCCCTGATTATGTGGAAATCCATCTGAATAATGTTCCCACCAACCTCCTGAATCCGTCTGAAGCAAAAGACGAACCCGCACTTGGCGGGTTACATACATTTTATATCGAAAAAATGAGCGACAATATTTTGCCAAAATATCAAACTGGGAAAAGTGGACAATACGGTTATGATATTCTGGTGAAATTACATAGAAAAGACGAAAAGAAAAACAAATCCAGACAAAAAGGGCATAATGAAACCCAAGCCCAAATTGGCTTGGGCTTGGGTGAATCTGGTGGAGCCGAGGGGAATCGAACCCCTGTCCGAAAGCAACTTGGAAAGAACTTCTCCGGGCGCAGTTTGTTATTTGCATTCCCTTTCCCCGGCGGGAACAAACACCCTACGAGAATCGGTAGCTTCATCATGCGTGGTATGGGCAAAGCTTACCATACGCACGTTCTCCGCTTAAATCACACCCGAGCCCGGGTCAGCGGAACTCCCGGGGCGGATGGGCGCCTAATCAGGCAGCCAGGGCAACAGTAGTGTTGTCAGTTAAATTTAAAAAATTGCCCGTTTTATCGTGGCCAGGCGCCACGGCCCGCTATTCCAGCCTCACTACCCCCGTCGAAACCAGTACGGCCCCGTGGGAAGCTGCAAAATACCATCGGTATCTTGCAGCCGATAGCTGACTTAGAATCTTCCGTAAGGATCGGGGAGCTTGTTCGGCTCCGGGTAGGTCTCGCCGTGGGTGTCCACGGTGATGGAGGCGATCTTCTGCTCCACCTGAGGACGGTCGCTGCGGTCGGTTTTGACGGAGGCGATGGCGTCCACCACGTCCATGCCGGAAGTCACCTTGCCGAAGGCGGCGTACTGACCGTCCAAGTGCTTGGCGTCGGCGTGCATGATGAAGAACTGGCTGCCCGCGGAGTTGGGGGAGGAGGAACGCGCCATGCTGAGAACGCCCCGCTTGTGCTTCAAGTCGTTCTTGACGCCGTTGAAAAAGAACTCGCCCTTGATGCAGTAGCCGGGGCCGCCCATGCCGGTGCCCTCGGGGCAGCCGCCCTGAATCATGAAGCCGGGAATGACTCTGTGGAAGATCAGACCATCATAAAAATGGTGATCGCACAGGTCGATGAAGTTGCGGACGCTCTGGGGCGCTTTGTCGGGATACAGCTCGCCTTCGATGACGCCGCCGTTTTCCATGGTGATCTTGAATGTAGGATTCATTGACTTCTCTCCTTCATGGCCCGGTCGATCTGACGCTTGGCGTCCTTCTCTGCCGCGGCCTGTCGTTTGTCGTATAGCTTTTTGCCCTTGCACAGCCCGACCTTGACCTTTACCCGGCTGCCCTTGAAATAGACGGACAGGGGAATCAGGGCGTAGCCGTCCTGCTTGACCTTGCCGTAGAGCCGCATGATCTCCCGCTTGTGCAGCAGCAGACGGCGGGGGCGGCGGGAGTCAACGTTGAAGCGGTTGCCGTGGTCGTAAGGGGAGATGTGCATCTGGTTTAAGAGCATGTCGCCGTCCTTGATGCCGCACCATGCGTCCTTCAGGTTCAGCGTGCCTGCCCGGATGGACTTGACCTCGGTGCCCACCAGCTCGATGCCCGCCTCGATCTCTTCTTCCACGAAGTATTCGTGATAGGCTTCCCGGTTCCGCGCCATGACCTTTACGCTTGCCTTTTCCAGATGTCTCACCCCCTGCGCAATTCTACGGTCATTATACCATAACTGTCAAGGGGATTATACCGCCCAGAAAAGTAAATGTTTCCGCTTACAGCAGACGCAGCCCCCACTCGCCGTTATCTTCCTGATAGTACTGGAACTCGTTCAGCGTGTCGGATTCAAAGACATTCAGCATGTCCATGAAATCCTCCACCAGAGGGTATTCCGGCAGACGCTCTCGGGGCAGCCAGAACACCTCGCCCTCGTCGGAGGACTGCAAATCTCCGGTGTAGCGGTCGGCTTTGTAGAAAAGGACCACATACCGGGCGTTGTCCCGGGTCTGGAATTGCTTGACCCCGCACAGCGTCGGATTTTCGATGGTCAGCCCGGTTTCCTCCCGGGTCTCCCGGATGGCGGCCGCGGTGAAGGCTTCGCCCGGCTCCACGTGTCCGCCGGGGAAGCAGATACCCGGCCAGCCGGGGTCATTGCGATCCTCCATCAGAAGATTGCCGCTGCCGTCGGACACCATGATCAGCACGGTGAAAATTGCCTGTTCTGCCATCGTTACACCTCGTCAAACAGAAACTGTTCCAGATCTTTGGTAGACGCGAAGGAAAAGTCGCACAGCCGGGTCATTTCCTCCGTGATCTCCGGGCAATCTGTCCGACCCCAACCGGCAAAGGCGATGGGGACACCGGCGCTTCGCGCCATTTCCCAAGCGGGCTTCATATCGTCCACCACCAGCAGCTGGGACTGGGTATAGCCGTATTTTGCCATGATCTGCTCCAGCGGCCACGGGCTGGGCTTGCGCAGTTCCTCCGGTAAGTCCCAGCCGTAAATGTCGTCGGGGAGGATGCCGAAGTGGGTCTCGTAGTCCCGTGTGATGTTCTGGATGCAGGAATGGGAGACGACGCAGATTTTTCCGCCGGCTTCCTTCTGGCGGCGGATGATGTCGCCGATGCCGGGGAAGGGGGCGGGGATGTGATCGACGATGTATTTCTGCCAGCCGTGGTATTCGTCCACAATTTCCTGCTCGGTAAAGTTGTACCACTTCCGGCACATGTCGGCAAAGCCCAGACGGAAGCAGCCCTCGGTGTACTCGTGGAGGGTGATTTTCGTCCCCGGGCGGAATTGATTCAGAATGTAGCAGAAGAAGGGATAATTGACGGTGGCCTCGCTCTGCACGACGGTATCGTCGTGGTCGAGGACAAGACAGGGGTATTTCAGCATAGAAGTTCTCCCAATATTTTTATCTTTTCTCATTATACCAGACGCCGGGCGGCGGCGCAACCACAAAATTCCTCTTGCGCATATCGAACAAATGTGCTATAATGACAAAAACAAAAGGAGGTGGGCGCGATGGTGCGGAAAACGTGCCCGGTGGATGTGATATCGGTATGCAGCGCCAGCGGGGATATCCGCCCGCTGCGGCTGCGGGTGGAGGACGAGGAACAGGGGCTTATCCGGGTGAATATTGACGAAGTGATCAGCGTGAAGGAAGTCCCCTACGTGGGCGTGGAAGCGAGGATATTTCTGTGCCGGGGGACGGTGGACGGGCGGCAGCGGCAATTTGCGCTGAAATACCTCATCCGCGCCCACTGCTGGTGCCTGATGGACAGGGTGTATTGATTTTTCACAGTGGAAATTATGGGGAGATTGTTGTATTATGGTGGTAAGAAACTGTCCGGGAGGAAGCACTATGGCAATCGTGACCTTTTACAACGGCGCCCCCAAGGACGCACCGAAAACCACCATGCCCGCCCATCTGGGGGCGAACGCCATCATCACCTGCAAGGGTCGCCTGCTGCTGGAAAAGCGCAGCGACTCCGACGTCTGGGGGCTGGTCGGCGGCGGCTGCAAAAAATGGGAGACCGGGCGGCAGGCCATCGTCCGGGAAGTCTATGAAGAACTGGGACTGCGCATCGCCCCGGAACGGTTCCGGAAGCTGGCGGTGTACGACAACCCCGGCCGGATCGCCGCCTTCCGGGACGGCAGCATCTGGCGCATGGTGATCGTGGTATACGCGCTGAAACTGGAGGAGGAGCCGGAAATGCACATCAGCAGAGAATCCAAGGATCTTCGCTTTTTCAGCCGGGAAGAAATCGGGAATATTGAAATAGCGATTACCCATAGGGATATCGTGGACGACTGGTTTGTCAAGGCAATTTGTGAATAAACGGAAAAGAAAAAGGATTCCTTATACAATTATTGAAAAAATACTTGTATATTCACGGAAAGTATGCTAATATACAAGGTAAACGGTGCAGTATCCTAGTCGGGGTGGCCATCTTCCAGGAAGGGCCTAAAAATCCTTTGAAGGGCACATCGATGAAGTCCCTGGTGTTTGCTTGTTACGCCCAGTTTCGGGTGGATGCTGGGGGTTAAGGATTCCGGGCGCGCGCAACGGCATGACGCATACGACCCGGTTTCCGTGGAGACTTGAAGCTTGTGCGACGACGGTTGAAGCCCTTAGGCGGCTCCGATCGCGTACGAATCAGGTATGAACCTGCAAGGCGGTGCACAGAATCGTGTGCTGCGTGCAGCGTAGCCTGCCTTGCGTGGAAATGCGGGAAAAGAAGACCAGACGGCCGGTCGCTATGGCCATAGCGGCTGCTGTCATCGCTTCTGGAAACCATTTCTGCAAAAGAGGCTAAGATCATGGCTTCCCTCGTTGTGGAAAACACCTAGGCTGTCGTAAAAGGGCAGGCAGGGGATTGCAGTACGGACTAAGTGGCAATCGGGTACCCATTATCATGGCAACACTTGGGCGGATGAATGAAATGGAAACGGCCTGTGCGGCAACGGCAGGTTTCATCCGGTGAAAAACAACCCGACCTAAGCCGTAAGATTTACTCTGCCTGCCACCGTTTTTTCATTTACTATATTTCTCAGAAGGAGAATGTTTTCGTGGCGAAAACCGACCCTGAGGCTGCCAGACGGCAGCGGCATAAGACGATCCGCTGGGTCGTCACCGTTTTCCTGATTACGGTTGTGATTTCCGGCATCATTTCTCTGGTCTCGGACGAGGTGATGGACAGCAGCAGCCTTCCCGTGGCCTTTCTCATTCTGCTTGCCATCGTGATGGTGGGCATTATCTTCGATATCATCGGCATGGCGGTGGCCTCGGCGGACGAAAAGCCGTTCCATTCCATGGCCGCCCGGAAGGTGCCGGGTTCTCAGGAAGCCATCCGGCTTCTGCGCAACGCGGAGCGGGTCAGCTCCATCTGTAACGACGTGGTGGGCGATATCTGCGGCGTTGTCTCCGGCAGCGCGTCGGCGACCATTGCGGCGCTGATCCTGACGCAGGTGGACGCGGGCTGGCCGCGGGGCGTTTCGCTGGTCATGTCCGCCCTCGTGGCGGGGCTGACCGTGGGAGGCAAGGCCATCGGCAAGACCTTCGCCGTCAATTCCTGCACGCAGATCGTTCACATGGTGGGCAAGGTGCTCCATGCCCTGAATGGCCTGCATGGTAAAAAGAAAAAGTGATATGTTAGGTTGTGTCGAACGTGAGCATTTTACAGAAAATCAATGGCCATGACGACCTTACCGCTCTGGATGACCGGCAAAGAACCCAGCTCTGTGGGGAAATCCGGGAGTTTCTGGTCTCCAACGTTTCCAAAACCGGCGGACATCTGGCCGGAAACTTAGGCGTGGTGGAGCTGAGCGTGGCCATCGAGACCGTTTTTAATACCGAGATAGACCGCCTGGTTTTTGATGTTGGGCATCAGTCTTATGTGCATAAGCTGCTGACCGGACGCCAGGCGGATTTTCCGCATCTGCGGCAGTACGGCGGACTGTCCGGTTTCCCCAAGCCATCGGAGAGTGATACGGACGCCTTCGTGGCGGGACATGCTTCCAGCTCCGTTTCCATCGCTCTGGGTATGGCGCGGGCGAGGACGCTCCTGCATCAGGACTACAATGTGGTCGCTCTGATCGGGGACGGCGCTTGCACCGGTGGTATGGCTTATGAAGGGCTGAACGACGCCGCGGTGAGCGGCGAGCCGATGGTCATTATCCTCAACGACAATGAAATGTCCATCGGCAGGAACGTGGGCGGCGTGTCCCGGCATCTGTCCCGTCTGCGCTCCAGCGGCCATTATCTGAAGGCCAAGCGCTGGTACCGGGAAATTATGAAGAAGACCGCCGTCGGCCGGGCGGCGTACCGGGTGACCCGGCGGCTGAAAAACAGGCTGAAGCGGTTTTTGCTGCCCGCGTCCCTGTTTGAAAATATGGGATTTACCTATCTGGGGCCTGTGGACGGCCATGACCTGCCGGGGCTGATCTCTCTGCTTACTACCGCCAAGGGTCTTGCCGAGCCGGTGGTGGTGCATGTGGTCACGAAAAAGGGCTGCGGCTACCGCTTTGCCGAGGAAGATCCGGCAAAATTCCACGGAATCGGGGCGTTTGACCCGGAAACCGGAAAAAAACTGGCAAAAAAAATCACGTCCTATTCCGATTCCTTCGGCGAGGCTGTGATGGAGCTTGCTCAGAAGGATGACCGGATCTGTGCAATTACAGCCGCCATGCCGGGGGGCACGGGGTTGCTGAAGTTCATGCGGGAATACCCCAAGCGCTTTTTCGATGTAGGCATTGCGGAAGAACACGCGATCTCCATGGCGGGCGGTCTTGCCAAGCAGGGAATGGTGCCGGTGGCGGCGATCTATTCCACCTTTTTACAGCGCGCCTATGACCAGATCATGCAGGATATCGCCATGCTGCACCTGCATGTAATCCTCGCTGTAGACCGGGCGGGGCTTGTGGGGGATGACGGGCCTACCCATCACGGCGTGTTTGACGTTGGATTTTTACGGCAGGTGCCGGGTATGCTGATTCTGGCGCCCGCAAGCCTTGCCGAGCAGAAGGACATGCTTTCTTGGGCGGCGGAAACGTACAACGGCCCCGTGGCAGTCCGCTATCCCCGGGGCGGGGAGGGCAGCTACCGGGATTCCGCCTGGCAGCCCGGCGAAAATGTGGAGACGGAAGGGCTTCTGTGCTGCCACCGCCATGGCGGGGACGTGACACTGGTGACTTATGGTTCCATGCTGGATAATGTCTTGGAAGCGGCGGAGATTTTGTCCCGGCGGGGCATTGAAGCGACCATTCTGCGGCTTCTCACGGTGTCCGCCCTGCCTGCCCGGGAAATTCTGACGGAAATGTCCGAAAAACGCCGCGTGATCGTGGCAGAGGAAGTCTGCACCGGCTCCGGTATCCGGGAGGCGCTGGCCTGGGAGCTGCGGAAGCTCTGCCCGGACTGCCGGGTGGACGGCGTCGATCTGGGGGCGGACTTCGTTACCCACGGTTCGACGAAGGAGCTTTACCGGCATTACGGTCTGGACGGGGAGTCCATCGCAAACTATACGCAGGGGGTGCTGTCCTAAGTGAAGGTAAAGAAGAGACTGGATGTTCTGCTGACGGAACGGAACCTTGCGGACAGCCGCTCCAAGGCACAGGCCGTCATCATGAGCGGTCTTGTATATGTGGACGGCCAGAAGGCAGACAAGCCCGGCGTTTCCTATGACGAAACGGTGGAAATTGAGGTGCGGGGCGCGGCGTGCCCCTACGTCAGCCGGGGCGGATTGAAGCTGGAAAAGGCGCTGCGGGACTTCGGCGTAAAAACCGAGGGCTGCGTGTGCAGCGATTCCGGCGCGTCCACCGGCGGATTTACGGATTGCTTATTGCAGCACGGGGCGAAAAAGGTGTTTGCCATCGACGTCGGCTACGGCCAGCTGGACTGGAAAATTCGCTCCGACCCGAGAGTCGTGGTCATGGAGCGCACCAATATCCGCTATGTTACCCCGGAACAGCTGGGGGAGCCGCTGGACTTGTCCGTGGTGGACGTGAGCTTTATTTCGTTAAAGCTGGTTCTGCCCGTGATCAAAACACTGTTGAAGCCCACCGGGCAGGTGCTCTGCCTGATCAAGCCCCAGTTTGAAGCGGGGAAGGAGAAGGTGGGCAAAAAGGGCGTCGTCCGGGAAAAATCCACCCACAAAGAGGTGCTGGACAATTTTGTTGCCCTTGCGGACGAGCTGCAATTCAAAATTCTCGGCCTGACCTTCTCCCCGGTGAAGGGGCCGGAGGGGAATATTGAATTTCTGGGGCATCTGACGCTGGACAATGTGGCGGGCATTCGGCCGGATACGGCGCTGGTGGTGGAATTGGCGCACCAGACGCTGGACAAGGGGGAAAATTCATGAAAAATGTCATTCTGACCCCCAATCCCTACCGGGACAGGAACTTTCAGACGGTGCGAAGCGCTATCCAGATTCTGAAAGACGCGGGCATTCAGCCCAAACTGTGCCTGCCCTTTGAGGTAGACCGCAATTACGAGCTGCCGAAAGATCTGCGTTTTTCCCGGCTGGACAGAGAATTGCCCAATGCCGAGCTGGTGATCTGCTTCGGCGGCGACGGGACCATCCTGCACATGGCCAAGGCGGCTACCCGGAGGGGCGTCCCCCTTCTCGGCGTGAACATCGGCACCATGGGCTTCATGGCAGAATTGGAAAGCACCGAGCTGGAAAAGCTCGCCATGCTGGCCACCGGGGAATTCACCACGGAAAAGCGCATGATGCTGGACGTGACGGTGCAGCGCAGCCGGGACATTCTGTTCCACGACATCTGCTTGAACGACGCGGTGATCACCAAGGGCGTGATCGCCAGAATCGTGCATCTCTCCGTAAAATGCGACGGCGTGCAGGCCATGGAGTGCGGCGGCGACGGCGTGATCGTAGCGACGCCTACCGGCTCCACCGCCTACAGTCTTTCCGCCGGAGGCCCCATTGTGGAGCCGGAGGCGAACAACATCATCATTACGCCCATCTGCGCCCATGAGGTGGGCAGCCGGTGCATCGTGGCATCCGACCGGCGGGTCGTCACCGTGGAGATGGTGCGCAACGCCCGGCGCAACGCCTATGTCTCCGTGGACGGCGGCAGGGCGTTCCGGCTGAATCTGGGCGATGTGGTAACGGTTCAGAAATCTCATCTGGAAACGAAACTGGTTCGGTTGAAGGAACGCAGTTTTTATGATGTGGTCAACGCGAAATTTAAGAAAGTGTAAGAGGTGACCGGGTTTGAAATCGAAGAGACAGGCAAAAATTATGGAGATCATCTCCACAACAAACGTAGAAACACAGGAGCAGCTGCTTAAGGAATTGCAGGAAGCGGGCTTCACCAGCACCCAGGCGACCATTTCCCGGGACATTAAGGAGCTGCGGATCGTCAAGGAGCTGACCAGCTTCGGCACCTACCGCTACACGACGGCGGCAAGAGAGGTGCCCAGCGCCTTTACGGGGCGGCTGAACACCATTTTCCGGGAATGCGTCACCAGCTTTGACTATGCCCAGAACATTATCGTCATCCACACCCTTCCAGGACTGGCCAACGCGGCGGCCTCCGCGCTGGACGCCATGAATATGAACGTGGTGCTGGGGACGCTGGCCGGTGACGACACGGCAGTGGTCATCATGCGGGATACCAACGCCGCCGCTGCCTTCTGCGGTGAGATCAAGAGCCTGATAGGCGGCTGAGAGGGGGAATAACCGTGCTGAGCCTTCTGCATATTGAAAATATCGCGGTGATAGAAAGCGCGGATATTTCCTTCGACGGGGGATTTACCGTCCTCACCGGCGAGACCGGCGCGGGCAAATCCATTGTCATTGACGCGATTTCCGCCATCCTTGGCGAGCGGGCGTACCGGGACATGATAAGGACCGGGGCAAATAAGGCCACCGTCCGGGCGGTGTTTACCGGGGTTCCAAAGTTACAGTGGTTCGAGGACAACGGCGTGGAATACGACCCGGAGACCATCGTCCAGCGGGAGATTTTTCTGGACGGGAAAAATGTCTGCCGGGTCAACGGGGGCCTCGTAACGGTGTCCATTCTGCGGAAACTGGGTATCCAGCTCATCAACATCCACGGCCAGCATGATTCTGCGTCGCTGTTTGACGAGGACAACCATCTTGCTTTTCTGGACGCATTTGCCGGGAATGAGGCGCTGAGAAGCGACTACGGAGAAAAATACGAGACTGTGGCGAAGCTGCGGCGGGAAATCGACCGCCTGACCATGGACGAAGGGGAAAAGCTGCGCCGCATGGAGACCCTGAAATACCAGATCGCCGAGATCGAAAAGGCAGAGCTGGAGCCGGGAGAGGACGAAAGACTGGAAGACCGCCGGAAGATCCTGCAAAACGCCGAAAAACTGAGCAACGGCATGGAAACGGCTGTGGAATGTCTCTACGGCGGGGACGATACCGACGGCGCCGCCGGGCTGCTCGCACAGGCGGAGTACGCCCTTGCGCGGCTGTCCCGGTTCAGCGACAGCTTCAACGCTCTGCATGAACGGGTAGCCGACCTGATGTATCAGGTTCAGGACGCCGCTGAGGAGGTTCGGGACGCCCGGGACGGCTTAAGCTATTCCGCCGACGAGCTGGAACAGATCGAGTCCCGGCTGGACGTCATTCACAAGCTGCGCCGGAAATACGGCACGACCTGCGAGGATATCCTTGCGTATCTTGACAGCGCGAGAAAAGAGCTGGACGATATCGAGTTCGCCGATGACCATCTGGAACGGCTGAAAGGGAAACTCCAGAAGGCGGAAAAAGCCGCATGGGACGCGGCGATCGCCCTCCGGGAGAATCGGAAAGCGGCGGCAAAGGCCATGTCGGAGCGCATCCTGACGGAGCTGACCCAGCTGGACATGCCCCGGGTGCAGTTTTCCTGCGAGTTCCGGGAGACGGAGCTGACTGTAGCCGGCGCGGACGCCGTGGCGTTTTACATGTCCGCCAACGCGGGCGAAGCCCTGAAGCCCATGAGCAAGGTGGCCTCCGGCGGTGAGCTGGCGCGAATCATGCTTGCCATGAAGAACGTTCTGGCGGAAAAAGACCAGGTGGAGACCCTGATTTTCGACGAGGTGGACACCGGCGTTTCCGGTCGGGCCGCCCAGAAGGTCGCCCAGAAGCTGAAAAGCGTCGCTGCCCACAAGCAGGTGCTGTGCGTCACCCATCTGCCCCAGCTGGCGGCATTGGCGGACAACCATCTGCTCATCGCCAAGCAGGAGCGGAACGGACGGACATACACCTCCGTGACGCCTCTGGACTTGGAGGGAAGAAAGCGGGAGCTGGCGCGTATCATCGGCGGCGCGACGATTACCGAAACCACGCTGAAGAGCGCGGAAGAAATGCTGCGGGGATAAGCCGTCGGTTTACACAGAATTTATGCGAGTTTACCCTTGACAAATTCCGCTCTGTTTGTTAGGATAATGCAAGCAACACAGTGATGGGAAGAAGTAAGCGTCCCGATTCCCGCCAGAGAGCTGCCGGCTGGTGCAAGGCAGTGGGGAAAAGCGCCGAAATACCTCCCGGAGTGGCCTTTCTGAACGGTAGTAGGGAAGGACGGGGGTCGCCCGGTACAGCGAGAGGCGTTGCTGGACGCCGTGAGGGCATTTTTCGTGAGAAAGTGCCGAATTAGAGGTGGTACCGCGTATTTTACGCCCTCTATCCGTTTGGATAGAGGGCGTTTTTCCATAAAAAGGAGGGGATATTATGCTGACACGACCCATGGATGTCCTGACCGCGTTTCCCGTGCGGAAAAGCAAACAGCAGAAGCAGGAATTCCGGGATGCGGTGCAGTCCTATTTATCGCAGTTCGGCTATTCGGCAAGCGTCGAAAAGGGAAGCCTTGGCTGCCGGAACATGGTGATCGGAGACCCGGAGACGGCGCAGTACCTGATCACCGCCCACTATGACACCTGCGCGCGCCTGCCCATTCCCAATCTGATCACGCCGTGCAATTTCTGGGCATTTTTGGGATATCAGCTGGTCGTTATGCTGCTGATGCTTCTCGTTCCGGCGATTCCGGGTGCGCTGGCAGGGCTGCTTGCGGGAAGCTTCGACGTTGGTTATTACGTGTGGTTTCTCTGCGTGTGGGCGGTGATCGCGCTGGTGATGATCGGCCCCGCCAATAAGCACAACGCCAACGACAATACCTCCGGCGTGGTCACGCTGCTGGAAATCGCCCGTTCCCTGCCGGAAAGCCAGCGGGGCAAGGTCTGCTTTGTCCTGTTCGATCTGGAAGAAGCAGGGCTGATCGGTTCCGCCGCCTACCGCAAGGCGCACAAAAAGGCGTCTGACAGCCAGCTTGTCCTCAATCTGGACTGCGTGGGAGACGGGGATCACATTCGCTTCTTCCCTACGAAAAAGCTGAAAAAAGACCGGAAAAAGCTGACTTCCCTCTATAAAGCCTGCGGTTATTTTGGGAAAAAGGACGTGTTGGTTCACGAAAAGGGCTTTTCCGCCAACCCCTCCGATCAGGCGAATTTCCCTTACGGCGTGGGCATCTGCGCACTGCGGAAAAAGGGGAAAACGCTGTATCTGCCCCGCATCCACACACCCCAAGACACCATTCTGGAAGAAACAAACGTCAATATTCTGCGCGCGGCTCTGATCACATTCATCACCTGCGGCGCAGCGCAATAAGAAAGGAAATGTAACATGAAACTGTATGACGAACTGGTTGCCCGGGGACTGATCGCTCAGGTGACCAACGAGGAAGAGATTCGGGAAATGATCGACAACGGCAAGGCCACCTTCTACATTGGCTTTGACTGCACCGCCGACAGCCTGACCGCCGGCCATTTCATGGCGCTGACCCTGATGAAGCGTCTGCAAATGGCGGGCAACAAGCCCATCGCCCTGATCGGCGGCGGCACGACCATGATCGGCGATCCCTCCGGCCGTACTGATATGCGGAAGATGCTCACCAAGGAGGACATCAACCACAACGCCGAGTGCTTCAAAAAGCAGATGGAGCGCTTTATCGAGTTCGGCGAAGGGAAGGCACAGATGGTCAACAATGCCGATTGGCTGCTGAACCTGAACTACGTAGAGCTGCTGCGGGAGGTGGGCGCGTGCTTCTCCGTCAACAACATGCTCCGGGCGGACTGCTACCGCCAGCGCATGGAGCGGGGACTGTCCTTCCTGGAATTCAACTACATGATCATGCAGTCCTACGACTTCTACCACCTGTTCCAGCATTTTGGCTGCAATATGCAGTTCGGCGGCAACGACCAGTGGAGCAACATGCTGGGCGGCACCGAGCTGATCCGCAAGAAGCTGGGCAAGGACGCCCACTGCATGACCATCACGCTGCTGACGGACTCTCAGGGCAACAAGATGGGCAAGACCGCCGGAAATGCCGTCTGGCTGGACGCCAACAAGACCTCTCCCTTTGAGTTCTACCAGTACTGGCGGAACGTGGGCGATGCCGACGTGATGAAGTGCATCCGGATGCTGACCTTCCTGCCTCTGGAGCAGATCAATGAGATGGACACATGGGCGGACGCCAAGCTCAACGAGGCCAAGGAAATTCTCGCCTACGAGCTGACCAAGATGGTTCACGGCGAGGAAGAGGCCGAAAAGGCCAGAGCCGCCGCCAAAGCGCTGTTTGTGGGCGGCGGCGACGACGCCAATATGCCTACCACGGAAATTTCCGCCGACAAGCTGGTGGACGGCAAGATCGGCATTCTGAACCTGATGGTGGCCTGCGGACTGGCGCCCTCCAACAAGCAGGCGCGGCAGCTGGTGGAGCAGGGCGGCGTTCTGGTCAACGACGAGAAGGTGCCCAATGCCCAGTTCGCCGTGACGGAGGAGATGCTGAAAGCGGGCGTGAAGATCCGCAAGGGCAAGAAGATTTTCCACAAAGCGGTGCTGGCCTGATGCCGGTTTCCCTAAGCCTACAGAGAAAGCCGAAATTTGATGAAAACGAAGGCCATCCGCAGAACGTGCGGACGGCCTGACCGTTTTCTGAACGCCGCCCGGAGGGACGGCGTTTTTCGTTTACAGCAGGTATTTTTTCAGTTTTTCCAGATTTTCTTCGCTCATAGGCGTCAGCGGCAGGCGGCAGCCGCCGCAGTCGTAGCCGATGAGCTGCATGGCGGCCTTCACGGGAATGGGGTTGACTTCGCAGAACAGCAGCTCAATGAGGGGCAGCAGCTCCGCCTGCAATGCGGCGGCGGTGTCGAAATCTCCTGCCAGCGCCGCCTGCGCCATGGCCTGCGTCTCCACGGGGGCGACGTTGGACAGAACCGAAATGACGCCCTGCCCGCCCAAGGACATTACCGCCACTGCCTGATCGTCATTGCCGCTCCAGACAGGGAAATCCGGGCAGGCGGCGCAGAGCTTCCCGATTTTGGAGATGCTGGAAGACGCTTCCTTGACCCCCGCAAGGTTGGGGATGCGGGACAACCGGCCGTAGACTTCCACGGGAATATCAACGCCGGTACGGGAGGGAACGTTGTAGGCGATGACCGGGATATGTACCGCTCCGGCGACTGCGCTGTAGTGGGCAAGCAGACCCTCCGGCGTGGCCTTGTTGTAGTAGGGGGTGACCACGAGCAGCGCGTCCGCTCCCGCGCCCTCCGCTGCCCGGCTCAGCGCCGCCGCGTGTTCCGTGCAGTTTGACCCGGTTCCGGCGATGATGAGACAGCTGTCCCCGACGTATGCCTTTGCCCGGCGGAACAGCTCCAGCTTTTCACAGTCGGACAGGGTGGCGGACTCTCCGGTAGTGCCGCAGATCACCACGGCTTCGATGCCCGCGTCGATTTGCCGCCGCAGCAGCTGCTCCATCATGGGATAGTTGACCTTTCCCCCAAGAAATGGGGTGACGAGTGCCGTACAGGCTCCTGTAAAGAATGGTTGCTTCATAGGCTGATACCTCCACGCCAGTCTATGCCGGAGGAAAGTATTTTGTCTGTTGCAAAACGGGAAAAAATGGGCTATACTGTGGGCACAGAGAATAGGGAGGAAAAACATGAAAACACATGATTTTTGGTATGATCTGCCGGAAGAGCTGATCGCCCAGACGCCCTTAGAGCGGCGGGACGGTTCCCGGCTGATGGTGCTGAACCGGGAAACCGGGGAAATTCAGCATAAGCATTTTTACGACGTCATCGACTATCTGAACCCCGGCGACTGTCTGGTGATGAACGATTCCCGGGTGCTGCCCGCCCGGCTCATGGGGCACCGTCCCACCGGCGGCGTAGTGGAGGTGCTGCTTCTGCGGGACTTGGGCAACAAGTGCTGGGAGTGCCTGTGCAAGCCCGGTCGGAAAATGCAGGTCGGCAACGAGGTCATTTTCGGAGACGGCGAGCTGTCCGCCGTTGTTCGGGAAGTGCGGGAGGACGGCAACCGGGTGGTGGAATTCCGGTACGAAGGAATTTTTCTGGAAGTGTTGGAGCGTCTGGGGAAAATGCCCCTGCCGCCCTACATCAAGGAGGAACTTCAGGATCAGGAGCGGTATCAGACCGTCTATTCCCGTGAGGTCGGCTCCGCCGCCGCACCCACGGCGGGACTGCATTTTACAAAGGAATTGTTGGAAAAAATCCGGGAAAAGGGTGTAAACGAAGCCTTTGTGACCCTGCACGTAGGGCTCGGCACCTTCCGCCCGGTAAAGGCGGAGGAAGTGACTGAGCATCATATGCACTCTGAGCTGTGCATGATGAACGCCGAGACCGCGAACATGCTGAACGAAACAAAGCGGAACGGCGGCCGGGTCATCTGCGTGGGCACGACTTCCTGCCGCACGCTGGAATCGCTGGTAAACGACGACGGCACTTTCGAGGCCAAGTCCAGATGGACGGACATTTTCATCTATCCGGGCTACACCTTCAAGGCCATGGACGGTCTGATCACCAATTTCCATTTGCCGGAGAGCACTCTGGTCATGCTGGTGTCCGCGTTTGCGGGCCGCGAGCATGTGCTGAACGCCTACGAGGAAGCGGTAAAGCAGCGGTATCGGTTCTTTTCCTTCGGGGATGCTATGTGTATTGTATAGCATAAGCTTTTTACGCATAAATGGCAACCGGCCTTTTAGGCCGGTTGCCGTTACTTTTTGGAGAAAAAATGAGTTTTGCAGCACACCAATCCATTTATCATTTGCAACTGATACTAGTTTTCAATAAAACGGTTAAAAACCGTTTTATTCGGCTGCTGTTT
>OMNU01000058.1_pt1 | contig 43278 bp, 36 predicted proteins | sample 1673511 | NCBI WGS metagenome assembly OMNU01 (sample SAMEA103958113, study PRJEB25191) | human gut metagenome | reverse complement strand
TTACATCTTTTGCAGGCCGGTCGGTAACTTAATTGACATTTTTTAAAAGAGCAATTATATTGAAGGTGTAAAAAGCTTTGCCATTTGTTAATGGCAAGGAGGAGGAACAGAAAAGTATGAGAAAAGCTATTGCGTTTTGCCTTTCCATTTGTTTGCTGGCAGTGCTTTTCCTGCCGGGAGTATCGGTTTCGGCGACGGTTCAGAGCATCGTTTATCGCGCGACCGACTGCATCGATGCCGAAAATTCCAGTAAAGCCTTTGCCGAGCAGGAGCACAACTGGAACGGCACTCCGACCGAGGAAGGGACTTTTTCCCGCTTCGACGGAACAGAGGCCGGGGATTATGCAGCCTATGTGCTGGATGTTCAGACGGCCGGCAGCTATACGCTGCTGATCCGCTACCGTGCACATGAGACGACGGCGGCGGCAAGCGACCTGTATGTGAACGGCCAAAAGCTGGAGACCAGCTTCCAGCAGACCGGCTCGGCCAACTATGCCTATACCGCCGACATGGGAACGGTTACGCTCGCTGCGGGAAAAAACACCCTGCGGTTTGAGGTGCAGTCTCCCGGAAAGAACGGGACCTATCGCCTCAATCTTTTCAGCTTTACGCTCTCCTATGACGACGGGGAGGAGCCGGATTACAACGAGGACGGCATCCCGATCGGCACGGTCGGCGGCAGCATCGGCAGCACCGGTACAGCCTCATCCGCCGGGGTGACCTATAACGCCATCGAAAGCCAGAGCGCGGAGTATTCCAGCGCGTCCTTCGCCAACCAGACGACCGGCGCCTATACCTTCTCCCGGTTCGACGCGACGGAGGAGGGGGCTTATGCCACCTATATCCTTCATGTGCAGGCGGCGGGTCAGTACAAGCTGCTGGTTCGTTACCGCGCACACGAGACGGTGGGAAAAGCCAATTTCTATCTCAATGGAGATAAGCAGGAAAAAACCTTTAAGTCGACCGGTGCGGCTAACAGCTATTATCAGACCAGCCTTGGTATTTACACACTGGTTGAGGGGGACAACTATATTCAATTCAAAATGTACGAGCCGGGCAGTAGTGGCGCCTATAAACTCAATCTTGTCGACTTCACCCTGGCTGAGCCAGTTGAGGAGGAGCTGAACGGTTATACCGAAACGCCCGGCGCCTCCTCCGATAAGGTAGTGTCCTACCCCTTCCAGTCGATTTATAAAACCTCGGAAATCTTCCATGTGAAGGCTGACGGAGTGGAGATTCCGGTGGTGGCCTACGGCTCCGACTGGTATGACTACGCCCAGTTCTCTTTTAAAGATACGGAACAGCCGATTGAAATTGAGGTGACCTATGCTTCTCCGATCAAAAGCTACAGCATATCTCCCCTGAAGGAGGAGATTACAGGGCAGGCAAGTGGCAATACACTTACCTTTACGATCGACAAGAGCCTCTATCTGATTCTGCGGATCAACGGGTCGAACAAGCGGCTGGTCATTACGGCCGACCCGCCGGAAAGCGATGTGCCGGCCGCCTCCGGCGAGGGGATTTTCAACGTGACCGATGATGCCTATGGCGCCGACCGGACGGGCAAGGATTCCTCTTATGCGGCGCTGCAAAAGGCGGTGGATGATGCCAGCGCATATGGCAGCATCTCCGGAAATCCGCAGGGGGTCGTTTATGTTCCGTCGGGCGTGTATTTTACCGGCAGCCTGATGCTCAAAAGCAACGTCAAGCTTTATCTGGAGGGCGGGGCGATTCTCCGCGCGTCGAGAGATGAGGATGATTTTGCTGTCAAGGGACGCAAAAACTCTCTCGGCCTGCCGATCACCTATCTGATTTATACCGAAAATGACTCGACGAACATCAAAATCTGTGGCCGCGGAACGGTGGACGGCGACGGCTATAACGTCCGCGCGCTTGGCTTCGCCTTGCAGACCTTGTCGCCGGTCAATACCTCTTATTTTACAACCGACGGCATTACCTACCGCGACTCGGGCATGTGGTCGATTGTTCCTGCATGGTCGGATCATCTGGAGTTTCTCAACATCAAAATCCTCAATACCGTCAAGCTGGGAGAGGATGACGGTATCGACATCTGCGGCTGTCAGGAGGTCGTAGTTCGCCATGCCATCGGTATCATGTGGGATGATCCCTTCTCCACCAAGGCGTATATGGGCTCCAGCGGAGAGATTGCCGGCGGCTGGGGAGACGGTGATGGCGAAATCAACGACAACATCCTGTTTGACGACTGTGTATCCTGGACCGGCTGCTACGGCTTCAAGGCCGGGCAGGGCGTGAGTCTCGACCAGCAGAATATCACCTTCCGGAACGGCACGGTGTATGAGTGTGCGGTCGGCCTCGGCATCCACTACAAGCAGGGCGGCGCTTCTGTTCGCAGCATTGCTTTTGAAAATATTGATGTGGAAAATATTGTGCATCAGAACGACGATCACAAAACCTGGTTCGTAGCGTATATTCAGGCATCGAGCGGTACCGGCGGCCCAATCACGGATGTAAAGGTTAAAAATATCAATGTCCGCTGCGCCAGCACATCCACTCCCAAGCTGTTGGGCAAGGCGGAGGGTATTGAGATCAGCAACGTCTCGTTCGAGAATATCACCTTCCAGGGCAGCACGGGCGCGGCGACCACGCTGGCGCAGATGGGCTTTACCGAGGAATTTTCCCGTTTCAGCGAAAATTGCTATGTTATAAATCCTGACAATGCAAAAACTCCGGCCGAGTATGCGTCAAGCATCTCCGCGGGGACGGTGCAGAACGACACCGAGGCTGAGACTGGCCGTGCACTGCGGCTGAACGCGGGCGGCACGGCTACCTTCCCGGGCATGGATTTCGGCGAGGGCGCGAGCCGACTGAATATCCGCCTTGCGGCCGTGGCTGGTACAACGGTTACCGTGGCGCTGGACGGTGCTGAAAATTTGATCGGGCGGGCAAAGACCGTGGATGCAGACGGCTATCAGCATTTGTCCATTGACCTGAAGGACGTGTCCGGCCTGCATGATTTGTATATCGCCTCAGACGGTGCTGCCGCTTTCGACTGGGTTCAGATTTATACCGGTGCGACGACCAACCCGGATGCAGAGGCTGCCGCGGCGGTCGACGCACAGATTCTCGCAATCGGAGAGGTTGTTTCGCTGTCTCAGGCCGAGCAAATCGCAGCCGCACGCGCGGCATATGAGGCCTTGAGTGACGCCGCAAAAGCGCTGGTTACTGCGCTGGAGACGTTGGAGGCAGCCGAAGCCCGGCTGGCTGAGCTGACGGTCAAACGCGGCGACGTCGACAATGACGGCAAGATCACCGTTTCCGACGTGGTCGAGCTGCGTAAGCTGATCGTGGCCGGCAGCTGGACCGATCGTGAGTTTGCGGCCGGCAACCTGGATAATTCGGATCAGAATCTGACCGTCTCCGACGTTGTGGCGCTGCGTGCCCTGATCGTCTCCGGCACAGAGGAGTAATTTATAAAAAAGAAAATCGCATTTTCACCCGGGAAGAGGGGGCAGCACCCCTTCTTCCCGGGTGTTTTTGTTGTCCAAAACCGGAGAATGGGCGAAAAGCCCCCCTTTCTTTCGGGGGGGAACAGTTCGGAGGCGGTCGGCAGGTACTGTCCCCTTTTTTTGCGGCCGGCAGATAATCAATATTTCCCGGCAAAACCGGGGAGCTTTCTTTTAACAAAAAGCCGGCCGCCCCGCAAAGCTCTGCGGGACGGCCGGCTGCAAAGGATATTTCGTGCGGTGTGGGCTTATCTTCTCGCAGCGGTGGTTGCCGTATCGGCTGCGCTGCAAATGGTGTAGGACACACCCTCATACTCATAAGTGAGGTAGAACATTGCGGTGCGCAGACGGCCTTCCGCTACGTTCTTCAGCCGGAAACCGTAGTGGGTGTAGACATCAATGTCGTCGCCGCTGCCGAAGGAGATCATTCTCGCGATGGCATTGGCGTCGCCCTTGCGCAGTTTTTCAATCTCCTCCTCACCGGCGGCATAGTATACGCCGTAGTTCTTGATCTGAATCTGGCTGCTGATGGCGGCGTAGTTGGTGTCCGCGCCGGCCAGAATGTGCGCGTTCCAGGTGATGTCATACTTGCCGTTCGCGGCGGCCGGGGTAACCATGCCGGCGGAGATGTCGATCGACATTTCCACTGCGCGGACCGTCAGCGCGTCGATGGCGCTGCGAATCGCTGCCGCATAGCCGTCGACAATCGCCTGATCGGCGGAGATTTTGCCCCAGTCTACCGCGTCGATCGCCTTCTGCAGATTCTCTACCGACGCTGCGCTGTAGATCGAAAGATCCTCCGGGACGGCCGCCAGTGCTGCCTCGACCTCGGAATAATCGGCCGGATCCAGAACATAGAGGGTCAGCTCGGACAGCTGCATGAACTTGTCGCCCTGGGCGGGGAACTCGATCTTATAATAATCGTACGCGCCCGGGTTGGCAATTTCAAACATGACCTCCACCGAGTTGGCGTCGGGCAGGCTGGTGTTGTTGGTCTCGGCCGCGATTTCGGTCCAGGTCGTGCCCTCGTCGTTGGAGCCGTACATGGTCCAGGTAACCGGATTCCGCCTGGTCCAGGTGCCGCTGTCGGTACCGGTCATCAGCGAGTAGTATTTTGCAGAGACCGCCTTATCCACCTTCCATACGAAAGGCGTGGTATAGGTTCCGTGGCCGAACTTGGTGTTGGATTTGCCGTCGAACAGCTTGTCGAAGTTTTCGGCCGCGTTGCCGTTCACAGGGCCGGAAATCGCGGTAACCTCGCTTGCGTTGTCGACCTTGCGTACGCCGGCGTAAAGCTTGGCATAAGCCGCCTCGGCCGCGGTCAGGGTGTCAAGCCCCTTTACCAGCGCCTTTACCTCATCCGAAGCCGCGTCATAGGCTGCACGGGCGGCGGAAATCCGGCTGCCGCAGGCGATTGAATAGTCCACGTTTCCGATGGCGTTGATGGTGTTCTCCACACTGGTGGCCAGCATCGCCGGGTCGGTGACGTTGTAGAGGTCGTACACCTCCGCCGCCGTCATGGCGTGGTTGTAAATGGCGAAATCATCAACCGTCGCCACCATGTTGGCCCGGTCGGCCCAGTAGTTGTTTCCGCCGATGGAGTAGTAGCCGTAGTAGTTGTTGGTCTCATCGGTTGTGTTGCGCTTGGAGGTTGCCGCGCCATCGGCCGCAATGTCGTAGAGCGAGAAGCTCAGTACCTGCCGTCCGACCTGCTGCCCGTTGAAGTAAATGGTGTAAATCCGGTTTCGGTCGCAGGTCATGGTCAGCAGCGACCAGCCGCTTCCCACGAGGTTTGCCAGGCCGGCAACCTTAAACTCGCTGGTGGTGCTGTCATAGTTTCTGGCACTGACGAGGAGGTTGTCGCCGTCGCGCGCCAGGATGAAGCGATAGCCCCAGAAGCCGTAGTTGAAGATGATCGAGCCCGAAGCGAGCGCCTCAAAATTCACCCACATCGAGACGGTCGAGCCATCCTCGGCATAGAGGAAGGGATCGTACTCATCCTGCTTCCAGCGGAGCATGGAGGCGCGGGATTTGGTGTTGATGAAGGAGGCCTGCCGGCTTCCGTAGTGGCCGCCGTCGATGATCGAGACCGACTCTCCGACAATCGGGGTGATCCGGCCGGCGACGTCGTTTGCCGTTCCGTCCTCAAAGTCGATCGAGACCAGCTTGCCACCGTTCTGATCGGCCAGCCAGTTTTGATAGATGCTGTCCGCCTTGTCAAGCAGGTCGGCGTTGGTAACGCACGCCTTTTCATAGGCGGTCAGCGCGTCGTAGGCCGCCTTGGCCTCGGCCACCTTGGTGTAATAATCGTCGGAATAGACTGCGATCTTCTCCAGCAGGGCGACGACGTTGGCAATTTTTTCGGTGTCGCCGGTCAGGGAGGGATTATACAGCTCCATGATCTGTCTGGTCGAGAGAACGCCGTCATAGATGGCGAAATCATCGACCAGCGCGACCATGTTGACCCGGTCGGCCCAGTAGTTGTTTCCGCCGATGGAGTAGTAGCCGTAGTAGTTGTTGGTCTCAGCGGTTGTGTTGCGCTTGTTGGTGGTCGCGCCGTACTTCGCAAGGTCGTAGAGAGAGAAGCTCAGCTTCTGGCTTCCGGCCTTCTCCCCGTTGAAATAAACCGTGTAGACGCCTTCTGCGTCGCAGGTCACGGTGATCAGTGCCCAGTCGCCCTTCAGATTATCGAGGCCGGGTACTTTAAACTCACTGGTCGTGCTGTCATAGTTCCTGGCGCTGACCAGCAGCTGACCGCCGCTGCGCTGCAGATTGAAGCGATAGCCCCAGAAGCCGTAGGCAAAGAGGATTTCCTCTCCGCTCAGGGATTCGATGTTCGCCCACATGGAGATGGTCGCGCCGCCCTCGGCATAGAGGAAGGGATCATACTCATCCTGTTTCCAGCGGAGCATGGAGGCGCGCGACTTGGTGCTCACGAAGGAGGCCGACTTGCTGCCGTACTTGCCGCCGTCGACGATCGAAACCGACTCGCCGACAATCGGGGTGATCCGTCCGGCGACGTCGTTTGCCGTTCCGTCCTCAAAATCAATCGAGACCAGCTTGCCGCCGTTTGCGGCCGCGGTGGACAAAACCTCCGTCCGCTTGGCAGTCGCGCCGGAGTCATAGGCGTTCAGAATCTCATCCGAGGAGAGCGCGCGGTTATAAAAGTCGAAGCTGTCCATTGCGCCTTCCGGATCGGGATCCACAGCCCACTCGTTTCCGCTGCCGACTGTGAAGAGGTAGGAGTAGCTTGCGCCGCCGTTCTGCCGCAGGGAGGTGATGCTGGGCATGACGCTCTCCGCCAGCAGGAGGCCGTTGACATAGAACCGGCCGATGTCCCCCTCCTGCACATAGGTCAGAAGGGTCCACTGCCCGGCGAGAGGCACGGTGTTGGTTTGCAGCAATACCTCGGTGCCGTTGACCGGCCGGATGCTGACGATATAGCTGCTGCTGTTGGCCTTCAGCCGGACATAGCCGAAGCTGCCGCCGCTCATCGACTTGATCATATACAGGGTGGTGTTGTTGGCCGGAACCGCGTCAAATTTCACCCAGGTGGAAAGGGTCAGCGCGTCGCCGGCTGCCGCCAGCGGATCATAACTGCTGCTGTCAAATGCGACGCCGCAGAAATCATAATCCGTGAAATGCGCAGCGGTCGTGCCGGGCGTTCTGCCGTCCACGAAGGTGATGGCGTCATTGCCCTCTGCTGTGACACGGTTGCCGGCGTCGGCCAGAGACTTATTTTCAAAGTCAAAGCCGAGCAGCAGATCGTCGTTTTCCTGCGTGTACTTGCTGCAATACTCGTCAAAGGCGTTTTTCATCACGCCGGCGTTGGTGACCGACTTCTTCTCCATCGGATTCAGGCCGGAGTAGGCGGCTCGGGCGGTCTGAATCCGCTCGATGCAGGCCGCGTCCAGCGTGACCTCGCCGATGGCGTCGATTTTGGCGATGACGTCCGCCACTTTATCCTTGTCGACGCTGGCCTCTCCGTTTACGAAATTGGTCAGGTAGTCATAGGCGATCGGCGTCATCCAGCGATAGCCGGCCTCGTTCGGATGGACCGCGTCGGACATCAGTCCGTCGGCCGGCGTGCCGAGCGCATAAAAATCAAGGACGCCGATGTCCCACTTCTCCTGCACTTCGAAGATCGCCTTGTACATGGCGTAGTAGTTGCCGTTGCTGTATTTCGGATTGGTCCAGAAAATCACGTCGCAGCCCCAGGTCTCATACGCGTAGGCGATGATGTACTCGATCGCGCCGATGATGGTGGAGGTGTCCTGGTCCTCCGACGCGAAGCTGTCGCTGAGCGTGCCGAGCGGCTTGTTCTGTCCGGCGTCGTTGGTCGAAAGCTGCACGATCAGCTTGTCAACCGGCGCGTTCTGGCTGATCTGCGCCTTCATGCGGGAGACATAGCTCGAAGAGCCGTTGTCAACCAGCGTCGTGCCGGAAACCGCCTTTTTATTCACAACGATGTCATGGTCGTCGGCCAGAAAATCGGCATAGCTGTTGCCGTAGTTGTTGCTGCCGTAGGTAACCGACGAGCCGAGGAAATAATAAACCGGGCTGTCTTTTGTATAAGTGGTCAGCGTGGTGTTGGCCGTGTACTGGCTGAGGCTGGCCTCGGTCAAAAAGATCTTCTCCCCGTTTTTATAAACGGTGTAGCCGTTCCGGATCCGCCCCATTTTTTTGACGAGACTGCCTGCCTCATCATATATGTAGGCGGCGACCGGCGTCTCGGCCTCATCCAACAGGGAGACGAAATGCTGCCCCTTTGCGAGGACAACCTTCATTCCGTCGTCGTTGGAGGAGAGGGCGCAGCCGCTCGCATATGTAAAGCTGCCGCCCCGCTGATAGATCGAGTTGCCCGGCGTGTTGCCGCGGAAGGCGCCGCCCGACACGTTGACCGTGCCGTCGTTGCGGATGCCGTATCCGCCGCCGCCCGTCCGGACGCTGCCGACAAAAACGCCGCCGGTAATCGAGGTAATCGTGCCGTTCGACCCGTTGTTGATGGCCATGGCGTTATTGCCGTTTTTGTTGAAGGCGGTGATGCCGCCGAAAACATAGCCGTCCGAAATCAGGTCGATGGTACCCCCCTGGTTCGAGATGCCGTAGGCATAGGTCGATCCGGGCGTGGAGGCCAGAATCTCTCCCCCGGCGATTTCGGTGATTCGGCCGGCGTTGTAGATGCCCACAGCCGTGCCGGAGGTGACGGTGATCACCTCAATTGTGCCGGCCTCCATCTTCAGCACCGCGCCGCTGTTGTTGCGGATGCCGGTCGTGTCGCCGGTTTGGGCGGTGCGCTCGATCCGGCCGCCGCCGACCGAGTCGGTCAGGGTCAGGTCACCGTTGTTGGTGACAACGGTCGCTGTGGTGCTTGTCAGCTTCTTGCCCGCCAGATCCAGCGTGATTTTCGCTCCGGCAGGAATCGTGATCGCCTCGGTATAATCCTTGTCGAGCGCGATCACCTCTCCCTCCCCGGCGGCCGCGATGCGGTCGGTCAGGGTGGCGTCACCCTCCGCGATTACGGCGGCAAAGGCGCTGTTGAGCAGCAGTGCCAGCATGGCCGTAAAGGCAAGAAGAAGGCGAAGAAGTTCTTTTGGCCTTTTCTTCATAAAAACATAACCCTCCTATAAAAATTTGTACAAAATGCCAAACATATAATAGCATGAGAAAAGAGGGGTTGTAAAATACGTTTTTATATATGCTGACTATATACTAAAACATGCAGATTGCAAATTTTATTATATATTCAAAAGCATAATAGGAGGCGTTCGAGGGCGCTGTATATGCCTATATATTAAATGTAAGAATACGCCGCCGCATCCGGAAATAAAAAACCGGCCGCACTCCGATAAGGGAGGCGGCCGGTTACTGCCCGCCCGGCTGGCGATTGCCTTTGCCGCTTGCGGTATGCTTCTTCTCGCGGTAAAAGCCGGGGGAATGCGCGTCAAATTTTCGGAATACCTTGTGCAGGTGCCCCTCTCCCGAGAGGCCGGTGCGCAGCGCAATCTCATGCAGAGAGAGGGTCGAGCTGGAGATCAGCGCCTTTGCGGCGGTGTACCGCTGCCGCAGCAGGCAGGCGTGGAAGGTCATGCCGCGCTCTTTTTGCAGAATCCGGTCAATCTGCCTTGCGCTGAGGAAGAGGATGCCCTGCAGATCGCGGATGGAAATTTTGCGCGCGTAGTTCGAGGCGATAAAATTCTGAATAACGGAAAGCCGTCCGGCGCGCTCGTCCGGCTGGGGAGAATCGGCAGACGTCTCCTTCTCCACCGCGCCGGAAACGGTGCGCATGACGCCGATCAGAATGTCGGTAATCAGCATCTGCACCTTGAGGGCGTAGGCGATGTCGGCCTGCTCGACCTCTGTAAAAATCTCCTCAAACGCGGCGGAGAGCCGGTACCGATCCTCAAACGGGCGGGGATAACTGGTGCCCAGAATGCTACGATAGGTGTTCAGCTCGGCCTGATACCCGGGCGTGTCGACCGCCCCTTCTGCCGGGAAACGGATATCGAATTTCAGGCAGTATTCCGCCATCGGATTCTCCGGGTCGGAGCGCTGCTCATGCTTGACATATGGCCCGGTCAGATAAAACTGTCCCGGCCCCACCGAAAAGGTGCTGCCGTCCAGTGTGATGCTCCCCTTGCCATAGGGGATGATGTGCAGCTCGTAGGAAGTGTGAAAATGCTCCTCAACATGCCAGGTGCGGTCGGGGCGCACCTTTAGCAGGTCGATGACATGGATGCTTAAAATTCCGATATTGATATCATAATCAAAAAGGCGAAAGCAATCCTCCGGAAGGCTGGCGTCTATCTCCCCATCCCAGGAGGAGAGGTAGCGGGAGTTCAGGGAGATTTTCTGCCCGTTGGAGAAGAGTCCGGTACCGTAATATTTCATCAAAGCTCACCTGCCAGGGAAGGATATGTCCTCCGCACGATTTTTGAAGGGATCGGCTTGTGCTTTTTCGCAGGACGGGGTAAAATAGGGACAATCGGGCCGCCGGGCTGCCGGAAAACCGCCCGCGCGGCCGTTAAGGGAGGATACAGCATGCAGATCACATACGAACAGATTCGCAATCATCCGGACATCGCCGCCTATATCGACAAGGGGAATGAGGTGCTGGGCGCGCTTGGGTTTACCGAGCACTCCAGAACCCACGCCGTGAAAACGGCCGAAACGGCCGGCCGCATCCTTGCGCAGCTGGGGATGGACGACCGCCGGATCGAGCTGGCCAAAATTGCCGGCTATATGCACGACATGGGCAACAGCGTCAACCGCACCGATCACGCCCATACCGGCGCGCTCATGGCCTTTCAAATCCTGAACACGATGGGGATGCCGTCGGCGGAAATTGCCGAGGTGATCGCCGCGATCGGCAACCATGACGAGGGAACCGGCAGCGCCTATAACGCCGTTTCGGCGGCGCTGATCATTGCGGACAAGACCGACGTGCGCCGCAACCGGGTGCGCAATCCCGTAATCGCCAATTTTGACAAGCACGACCGGGTGAACTATGCCGCAAAGAGCTCTGCGCTGCGGATTGATACCGAAAACCGGGTGATCGCGTTGGACATTGATCTGGATGAAGAGATGTGCACCATGCTGGATTATTTTGAAATATTCCTCGACCGGATGCTGATGTGCCGCCGCGCCGCGGAGGAGCTGGGCATGAAATTCAGCGTCCGGGCAAACGGCGTCAAGGTAATTTGAAGTAAAGGCGGCGCTTTGCCGGGCAGGCTGCGCCTTTTCTCAAAAATGCTGCTTCAGCCGTTTCGTCCGGTTCAGCCATTCTGGCCATTTCGGCCGTTTAGTCGCTCCAACCGCTCCAGCCACTCTGGCCATTTCGGCCGGTGGTTGGACGTTTTGTTCACTTTGGCCGCTCGGCCGCTTCCGGCTGTTTCGAGCGGTGGCTGGCCGTCTTGCCCACTTCGGCCGCTCGGCTTGCTTTCGGGCGGCGCGGAGGAGTTGTTCCCTGCCTCTCCCCCTGTCGGCGCCGCCCGCACCGGCCGAAATGACCTCAGAAAAATGGCCTCAGGAAAATTGGTTCGGGAAAATTGGTTCGGGAAAATTGCCTCAGGTCTGATTTTTCCACATTTTCCGGAATTCACGGGGAGTCATGTTGGTCTTTCGGCGGAAAAGGTTGGAGAAGTGACTCTCATTTTCCACGCCGACCGCCTTGGCGATATCCCGCACCGGCATGTTGGTGTTTTTCAGCAGGTCCTTGGCCTCGTTGGTGCGGCAGAGGATCAGATATTCACCCGGAGAAAAGCCGATATATCGCTTGAACTCCCGCGCGAGATGGAACTTGCTCATCGCAAAATGGGTCGACAGAGTATCCAGAAGAATCGGTTCGTTGAACCGATTCTCAATATACCGCGCGACATTGCTGATCAGCTGCGGGATTTCAACCGGAGTTTCCTCCGGCTCCGGCTCAAGGCAGAGAAGCTCGGTCAGCGCGTTCACAATCAGGCGGGAGGACTGAATCTCCGACTTATACGACGGCTTCCGGGTGTTGATAATCAGCGACTTGATGCAGCCCGGCAGCAGGGTGTAGGTCGGCAGCTGCACGACCGGGGGATTTTTCCGGACAAACTCCTTATAATACTCCCGACTGGTGGCGCCGTTGAACTGCAGCCAGATGAAGTCCCAGCTGTCTCCCGCAATTTCATACCGGTGCGGCGGCATACAGTCGATCCACATCAGCGATCCGGACGGCAGCTCGTATTCCTGATCGGCGTACTGCAGACGGCCGCAGCCACTCATTGTATATAAAATCAAAAGCGAGTTCATGTGCGACCGCTCGGTATAATATCCCGGATGGGTGGAAAAATTCCCGACCTCCTGCACATAAAAAAGGGCCGTCTTTGCCAGCTTGCTGGGCGTGTGCATAATACGCACGGAATTTTCATTCCAGTTGGGCTGGCAGTTGTCCCGAAAGGTTTCCATTTTGCGCGTTCTCCTTCCCGCAAGAATGTAAAAGTTTGTTCCCGCAAATTGGTTTTTTAACGGGAACCATGCGGATTTAAAGATATCATATTTTGAAAAGTATTATAACAAAAATTCCTTATATAAATCAATATTTTAAGCGGAAATCTTGGGGCTAAATTCAAAAAAATATACATTTTGAATGGCTGTATATTCTTCCGATAAAAGGTCCGACAGATTTAAACGTTTAAAAAACGCGCAAAAAAAGATCCGACGAAAAGGCGGATCTTTTTTTGCATATTCTGCCGGGTTTTAAAAAGCGGACGTCCCCTCCTCCAAAGGGGAGGCCCCGGGCTGCTGCGACCGCCTTTCGCAAAAGCGGCACAGCCGGGATTTGATCGTCTGCGCCTCCTCGGCCGTGCCGCTGCAGAGCGAGACGGTCGAAATCTTCAGCGCCTGACAGTCGCGGTAAAGATGATACACCTCGCCGCCGGTCGTCCAGAAGCAGGTTCCGTCGAATATTTCTGCAGAGGCGGCCACTCCATCGGTCGGAATATCTGCGCCGGCCGGAAGCGAACCGGCGGCCTCCACCACTCTGCCGGAGACGGCTGCCGCGGGTGAGGCGATGCGCGCCCGGATCAGGAGGAAGATGCCGACCGCCAAAAGACAGATGCACAGCGGCAGCAGTACCTGCCACGGGAATCTATGCCTGCGCTTTACATGAAACTGCTTGCTGACCCGGTTTTGCAGAAGGCGCTCCTTGCGCTCGGCCTCATACTCGGACAGGTCCAAAAATACCTCCTGCGCCTTGTCCGGCTCGAGTCCGGTGATCCGTTCGATATCGGCGGGTTCGACAATCTTCATATGCGTCAGCACATAAAGCGGCGCCAAAAGCGCCTTGGCAAATGTCTCCGCCTCCTGCTCGAGGAGCTGCTTCTCCTTCTGACCTTCGGCGCGTCCGATCAGCCCCGCCGAAACCAGATGATGCTTGATATGCGCGATTTCATGTGCGATGATCCAGTTTTTCCTTTCCCGGCTCAGCCCCTCTTTGAAAAAGATGTAGTACTTCTTTCCGATTTTGGCGCTGAACCCTTCATATATGTACATGTAGTCCAGACCGGCGCTTTCGATCAACTGCGCACCGCTTTGATAGTCGACAAGATTGTAATCCAGCTCCCGCGCAATCTGCTCCGCATCCACGGGAAAACGGTGAATGCCGCATTTGAGCAGCAGCTCCATAGCGGATTTTTCCATGAAAGTCATTTTACTCTTCCTTAAAACAGAGAATATATCCTTTTTGCCTCCGGCTTTGAAAGGCGGCGTGTCCGGGGGTCGAAGGGCCGCCCCGGAGGCCTTGTGCCGCCAGCCGCCCCTACTTTCCGTACAAATCGCGCCGCTTGAGGATTTCCATATCGACGTTCAGCTTCTTCTGTGCCTTTTGCAGATTCTGCTGCTGTTCGGCGGAACAGGTGTGCGTGTGCACCCCGTCGCCGTAGGCGGCCACTACGATATTCTGCGCCACATTCTCATACGGCGGGTCGCTGTGGTACAGGGAGGCTGTGGATTTTATATCGGCGCTGCTGTCGGAAATATCCTCCTGCTCGGTTGTTTTCCGCCAGTAGCGGTAGGTCGCCTCCAGCATCTGCCGGATCGCGTCCCGTATACTCTCCGGCATCTCCCGGTAGCGGGAGATGATGATCTGCTCCTCTTCATTCAGGAATATATTTTTGCCCTTGAAGGATATATTGTCCAGGAGATAGTCGGTCGAGACCTGGAACGCATTGGCGATTTTTACGAGCACCTCTGAATTTGGCTCACGCGAGCCGGTTTCATAATTATTATAGGTTGTATAAGGAAGATTCAGATGGATGGCCGCCTGCTTTTTATTCAGGCCGGCTTCCTGCCGCAGCCGCTTCAAATTATCAGAAAACATCCTGTATCGCCTCCTTATTTTATAATTTAGCATTAAAGGACAAGGTTGTCAAGATAGAGTTTCTCAAAACGAGAAATATTTTATCAAATAATCTTGACAAAATTCTAAAACGAAGATAAAATTACTCAAAACGAGTAATTTAGAGAGGGAGGAAAAAGCATGAACAAGTTGGCTGAAAATATAGAGACGGAACGGATTCGCCGCGGATATTCAAAGCAGGAACTGGCCGGAAGGCTGAACATTACAGCGGAGGTTTATGAAAGTTATCTTTGCGGCGAACCGATACCGGGCAGGCAGCTGCTGACCTTGTCCAAGCTGTTTGAACGCAGCGTAGATTCTCTTCTTGGGCTGCGGTGACGGCGGGCGGAAGATTCGGAGATCCGACGGCTCGGCGCATACGGAAGCTGAAGGAGGCTGACGGCTGACAGAATCTTAAATTCCGGAAATGTTGTCCGCTTTTGGGCAACCGAAGCGGGGGTATCGCCTTTTCATGGCGGCACTGTTTTGCGGGGGAGCTCCACACCGCCCCGGCGGCAGGCCGCCTGATAAAAGGAGGCGGGGTATATGAAAGAAACACTGAAACGCGCGGCGAGAACCTTCCTGCAGGCGGCGGCCGGTTACTTTGCGGCCAACATCGCCCTGTATGTGGGGAGCGATTTCTCCGACCTGAACGTGCTGAAAACGGTGCTCATGGGTGTCGGCGTATCGGCCATCGCGGCCGGGCTTGCGGCGGTCATGAATCTGCCCGGAGGCAGCACGCCGCAGACGCCCGAAAAGTGATCGGCGCGGGCGGTAAGCAAACCGCTTAAAGCTTTTGGCAAAGCATAAAACCGGGCGAAGAATGCCGGAGGCAGGGACTCGCCGCGGGTGCAGCCTTGATCGGCGGGGCCCTGCCTTTGCGCCGCCCCATGCAGCCGCACAAAATTCCCGTTTTGGGTAAGGCGGCTGTTTTTTCGGCTTCGGAAGGAGTGGAATATTGCAGTGCTGGTTTAATACAAGCCGTATTCTGCATAGATATTCTCGAAGGCGAAACGGCTTTGTCAGAGGAAACCGGACAGCCGGCCGATCGGCCTTCTGCCCGGCTGCATGCCGCGCAAACCCTGCGATATGAGGAATGGAGGAGATTCTGTATGCAAATCTACATCGACCCCGGCCACGGCGGGAGCGATTCCGGCGCGGTCGGCGGCGGAAAAACCGAAAAGGCGCTGGCGCTGGAGATCGCGAAAAGGCTTTCCGAGGTGCTGGAGGCGAACGGCATAAAGGCCGTTCTCACCCGTTCGACCGACGCGGATGTCACGCTGGCAAGCCGCTGTACGTCCGCCAACAATGCGGCGGCCGACTGCTTTGTTTCAATTCATCTGAACTCCAACGCGGGCACACCGGCCTCCGGCGTGGAGACGCTGGTGTATTCGACCGGCACGAAGGCCTACAGCCTCGCCGAAAGGGTGCAGAACGCGGTCATCGCGGCCACCGGGGCGGTGAATCGCGGCGTCAAGCTGCGCCCGGGGCTGTACGTACTGCGTGCCACCCACATGCCGGCCGTTCTGGTCGAGACCGGCTTCATCAACCACGACGGCGACCGTGCGAAGCTGAGCGACCCCGGCTATCAGACCACGCTGGCGGCCGCCATCGCGCGGGGCGTTTGCGACTGGGCGGGGATTGCCTTTTCCGACCCGGGGGAGGAAAAGCCTCTGCCCGGAGATGTGGACGGCGACGGAAAGGTGACCGTCGCGGACGTGGTGGAACTCCGACAGAAAATCGTGGCGGGAGAGTATTCTCCGGCCGGGGATTTGGATGGAGACGGCAGGAACACCGCTGCCGATGTGGTGGCGCTGCGGCAGAAAATCGCCAAAGGAGAGGCGGGAGGCAGCCCCTCCGCAGAGCTGATTCCGGGCTATGGCAGCGACCCGGCGGCCTTTATCTACGCGGTGAGCGCCGCCTCAAGCGAGACGGATAAGGTCAAGGCCTTGCAGATTGCGCTTACCCTCGACGGCAGCGCGGTGACGGTGGACGGCAAGCTCGGCGCGAAAACCGAGGCGGCGGCAAAGGCACACGTCTTGAAAAACGGCAGTCGGGGGCACTGTGTCGTCTTTGTACAGCGGCTGCTCTGTCCCGACGCGGTGGACGCGGCCTACGGCGCGAAAACGGCCGCAACGGTGCGCGCCTGGCAGAAGGCCGAGGGCAAGGCGGCCGACGGCGTGGTCGGCGTGCAGACCTACCGCGGCCTTTGTCTCGACAGGGAGTAAAAGCGGATTTTTCAAAAGCCGGCCGTTCTCTGCTTTCGGCGGAGGACGGCCGGAAAAGGCCGCGGTATCCCCGGCAGAAAACACATCGCCTCCCGCCGACCTTTTACAAGGGTCGATCGGGCGGCTGCATTTTTTATAACCCTGGAAGGATGAAAAATTTTGGATGCGGAATATGAGGCGCTTTACACTGGGACGGGCGGTATGGCGCTCGGCCTCCGCCTTGCGTCCGGCAGACGGGTATACATCCCGCTGCGGGGAAGCTTTTCGGATTTGTGCGTGCTGGTGGAGCGCTGCAACCGCGCCGGACTGGATCCGGTGCAGATATATGAGGTGCTGGAGGATTACGGCCTCCTGCTCTCCCGGGAGAGGGCTTAGACTCTGCCGGGGAGGGCAGGACAAAGCGGCAGGGCGAAAAAGGCGATGTTTATTTTGCGCGCGGTCTTTCCCTCGATGAAAACGGTTATAAATAAGCAAATCCGCCGACCGGCCTGCCGACGGATTTGCTTTTTTTATTTTTTTCGCGCCGGGCGGCCTCCTCCAAAAAACATACAGAGCAGCCCGACACGGGAGGCGCGCAGCATCCATGCGGACGCGGCAGACGCAGAAAAAGTGGGCGCCGACCGCTTCTATTTTGACTTTGCCCTGCATAAATATGAAACCGATAACCATACGACCGTGCGGCCGCATGCGCGTGCAGGCGCGAAGCAGGTCGGATAAAATTTGTGCGGAGGTGTTCCATATGCGTTTTGTCGCAAAGCCGGATTGGAAAAAGCTGCTTATTTGTTTGGCCGTTCCGCTGTTTGTCGGGGCGCTGGCATCCTTTATTTCAAAGGACAGCTTCGCTTTGTATGGCACGCTGGCCCGCCCGCCGCTGTCGCCCCCGGCCTGGATTTTTCCGGTGGTTTGGACGATTCTGTATTTTCTGATGGGCCTTTCGTCCTACCTCGTCTCCGGAAAGGGAGAGGCCTCCGAGCAGGCGCTGTTTTTGTACGGCATACAGCTGTTTATACAGTTTTTCTGGCCGATCATATTTTTTCGAGAGCAGAGCTTTCTGCTGGCGTTTATCTGGCTGTGTCTGCTGTTTGTTTTTGTGCTGCTCATGACGCTGCGGTTTTATCAGATCAGCCCTCCGGCCGCGTTTTTGCAGATTCCGTATCTTTTGTGGCTGATTTATGCCGGGTATCTGAACTTCGGCGTGTTTTTACAAAACCGCCCGGTCTGACGCTTTATTCTGCAATATAACCAAAATCTTCGATGACGTCGCGGATGTGCACCGGCGACAGCGCGAGAAAGTTGCACAGCTCCACCAGATGCGGCAGCTCCTCAATATTTCCGCGCACCGGAATGTACTCCCGCCTTCCGGAGCGGTGCCGGATGCCAACCGCGTAGGTGTTATCCATGCTTTTCAAAATTTCATATTTGGCTTCCATGCAGAGTTGTTCCACCTTTCTGTTTTTTAAAACACGTAAATTTTCAATCGTGCCTCCGGCAAAATTCAGAATCGTCCCCGCAAAAGCCTGTGCGGAGCGGAAAACAGCTCTGAATCCCCGAAACGTCCGATCGGCTGTATGTGGTCGGTCGGGTTTTGCAGATTTGCGTCATGTGCAGAATTGTTACGTTAAGAATATATAATATTTCACAAAACTTGTCAACGGATTTCACCAATTGAGCAAAATTTTATAAATCTACAAAATTCAGCACGATTGTCAAAATTTTGTCGAATGGCGTCCTCGCCTGACCGGAGGCAGATACGGTTTGATAGGCAGAAAGTGCGCCCGTACCGCGCAAGGCTTTTAGAAATACTGGCCTCCTATTAAGGGGAGAAGAACAAAAGCACCGCAAAGCCGCGCTGGCAGGTATGTTGCCTCGCTGGGGCGAAGGCGTATTCTGTCGAACCGGGTGGGGGGGCTGTGCGCCGCCGGAGGGGCTTCGCACATATATGCAGCCCGCAAGAGCTGCCGTTTCGTTTGAATGCACCAAATTCTGCCGGAAAAATTGTAGGTTTTTACAAAGGTCGGCATAAGGCGCAAATTCCGCTTGACTTTCGCTTGCGATTCATGCATAATAAAGCGGACGATTTAACGCAAGAAAGCTTTAAAGCGCTAAATTCAACAATCTGCGTGAATCGGTGCGAAGGAGCGGTATTCTATGTTGATTTGGGCGATACTTATCGTATATGTGGCCATTATGATCGGGATTGGCGTTTACTGCCGGCGGCAAACCTCCAATGTGTCGGAGTATGTGCTGGGCGGCCGGAATATTGGCGGCTGGATGACCGCGTTTGCGTACGGAACCTCTTATTTCAGCGCGGTGATCTTCATCGGCTACGCCGGACAGTTCGGCTGGAGCTACGGCGTCTCCTCCACCTGGATCGGGCTGGGCAACGCCTTTATCGGCTCCATGCTGGCCTGGATCCTTCTTGGAAACCGGGCGCGGAAGATGACCCGGTCGCTCGGCGTTTCCACAATGCCGGAGTATTTTGAGAAGCGGTATAACTCGACCGGGTTGAAAACCGCCTCTGCACTGATTGTTTTTCTGTTTCTGATTCCCTACACCGCGTCGGTGTACAACGGCCTGTCCACCCTTTTTGCCGACGCCTTTCCGGGCATTCCCTATGCCGCCTGGATTGTTGTAATGGCGCTGCTGACGGCGGTGTACGTCATCCTCGGCGGGTATAAGGCAACGGCGGTGAACGACTTTATTCAGGGGCTGATCATGCTGGTCGGAATCGCGGCGGTCGTGGTGCTGGCCCTCTCGAAGCAGGGCGGCTTTTCGGCTGCGCTGGCCGGGCTGAACGCCCTGCCGGTGGCCGAGGGAGCAAAGGGCACCTACGGCTCGATTATCGGGCCTGATCCGCTCAATTTGCTGGGCGTTGTCATTCTGACCTCCCTGGGCACGTGGGGTCTGCCCCAGATGGTGCAGAAGTTTTACGCCATCAAGGACAAGCCGGCCATCCGACGGGGCACCGTTATCTCGACCGTTTTTGCAGTGGTTGTGGCCGGCGGCTCCTATTTCCTCGGCGGGCTGGGACGCCTCTTCTGCACGACCGGGGAGGAGAGCGGCCTGACCCACATTGCCACCCTGGCCAACGGAAAGCCGGATTATGATTCGATCGTGCCGGCGGTTTTGCGCGCGTCGGTGCCGGACATCCTTTTCGGCATTGTGGTGGTGCTGGTGCTTTCGGCTTCGATGAGTACGCTGGCCTCCCTGGTGCTGAGCTCCAGCTCGACCCTGACGATCGACCTGATCAAGCCGGCCATGAAGCAGAAAATGACCGAGAAAAAGCAGGTTCTGATTATGCGGGTGTTTATCGCCGTTTTCCTGCTGGTTTCGGTGCTCATCGCGATCAATAAGGATACTTTGAACAACATGGGCATCAACATCTCCGCTTTGATGTCGATTTCCTGGGGAACGCTGGCCGGCTCTTTCCTTGCGCCCTTCCTCTACGGCCTGTTTATGAAGCGGGTGAGCAAGGCGGCCGTCTGGGTCAGCTTTGCAAGCGGCGTCATCATCACGGTGGCGACCATGATCTTCTTCAATCTCGGCCTCTTCCCCGAGCTGACCAAATGGGCGGCCTCCTTCACGGTCGGAGGCTTCTCCTTCAACCTGGCGTCGCCGATCAACTGGGGCGCGATCGCCATGCTGGCCGGCCTGATCGAGGTGCCGCTGGTCAGCCTCTTTACCAAAGATCGGCACCCGGCCGATACGGAGGAGATATTTGCCGCGCTTTCGGCCGAATAAGCGCCGCGGCCGGGCAGAGCGCCCCTGTCGAAACTTTGTCGAAAATGCAAAATTTGCTATTTCAATTTTATCTGAAAAATGCTATAATCTTTAAAAAGATAACCGCATCGGAGAAGGATGCGGTTATCTTGGCGTTTTTCCATCCGATTTGAAGGAGTGTTATTGTTGTTTTTTCAAAAGGAAGCAGAAACGATGCCGCGCGCGCAGATTGAGGCGCTGCAGCTGGAAAAACTGAAGAAAATGGTGTCCTACTGTTATAACAACATCCCGTTTTATAACAGAAAGCTGACCGAGTGCGGCGTGCTGGATGGCAGCCGGATCAAGACGCTGTCGGACATTCAGTACATACCTTTTACGACCAAGGACGATATTCGGGAGAATTATCCCTTTGGGATGATGGCCGTCCCGATGAAGGAGATTGTGCGGGTGCACGCCTCCTCCGGGACGACGGGCAAGCCGACCGTCGGCGTTTATACGGCGGAGGATCTCGAAACCTGGTCCGACTGCGTGGCCCGGGTGGCTATGGCGGGCGGCGCTTCGGCCGACGATATCATCCAGATCAGCTTCGGCTACGGCCTCTTTACCGGGGCGCTGGGTCTGCACTACGGGCTGGAGAAGATCGGTGCGACGGTTATCCCCGCCTCCTCCGGCAATACCGAGAAGCAGCTGATGATGCTGCGCGACTTCGGCGTGACCGGGTTGGTAGCGACCCCTTCCTATGCCCTTTATTTGAGCGAGGCGGTGAAGGAGGCCGGCTACCCGATGGACGCCTACAGCCTTCGCCTCGGGATTCTGGGGTCGGAGCCCTGCACGCCCGAGATGCGGGAGCAGATTGAGCGCAACCTGAACATCCGGGTGTCGGACAACTACGGCATGACCGAGCTTGGCGGCCCGGGCGTCTCGGGCGATTGCAAGATGCGGGACGGCATGCATTTCGCCGAGGATCACTTTTTGCCCGAGATTATCAATACCGACACCGGCGAGCGCCTCGGCGAGGGGGAGATGGGCGAGCTGGTCGTGACCACCCTCTCCCGCAAGGGGATGCCGGTGCTGCGCTATCGCACCAAGGATATTACCAAAATCACCTATGCGCCATGTCCCTGCGGCCGCACCCACGCCCGGATGAGCAAGACGATGGGCCGCACCGACGACATGCTGATTATCAAAGGCGTCAACGTCTTCCCGACCCAGATTGAGAGTGCGCTGGTCGGAATGGAGTATATCGGCCCGCATTACCAGATCGTCGTCCGGAGGGAGAATTTCAAGGACTCGGTCGAGGTCAGAGTGGAGCTGATCAGCGGCGAGCTGCTGGTCAACTACCGCGAGCTGGAGGGCTTGCAGAAAAAAATCCACGACAAGCTGAAGAGCGTCCTGGGGCTGGAGACCAAGGTGACCCTGGTAGAGCCGAAGTCTCTCGAACGGTTCCAGGGGAAGGCACGGCGGGTGCTGGATCTGCGGAATCAGTAACCGATCGTCCGATCGGCGGCTTTGCGGCGATACACCATACAGCCGGAGGAATTTGCACCGGCTTTCAAAAAACAACAGAAAGGATTCAACATATGAAGGAACTGATGTTAGGCAACGAGGCGGTAGCCCGCGGCCTGTATGAAGCGGGCGTTCGGGTTGTGTCCAGCTATCCTGGCACACCGAGCACCGAAATTACCGAAACGATTGCAAAATATGACGAGGTTTACTGCGAGTGGGCGCCGAACGAGAAGGTCGCCTGTGAGGTTGCGGTGGGCGCCAGCATCGGCGGCGCGCGCTCCTTCTGTGCGATGAAGCATGTCGGCCTCAACGTAGCGGCCGACCCCATCTACACCGCCGCGTATACCGGCGTGAACGCCGGCATGGTGCTGGCGGTCGCGGATGACCCGGGCATGCACTCCTCTCAAAACGAGCAGGATTCCCGTCATCACGCCATCGCGTCCAAGGTCCCGATGCTCGAGCCGGCCGACTCGGCCGAATGTCTGGCCTTTGCCAAGCTGGCTTACGAGCTGTCGGAAAAATACGACACTCCGGTTATGCTGCGGCTGACCACCCGCATCTCCCACGCCCGCAGCCTTGTAGAAACGGGAGAGCGCGTCGAGCCGGAGCTGAAAAATTTCCCGAAGGATCCGCAGAAGTATGTCATGATGCCGGCCATGGCCATCAAGCGCCACGCCGTTGTGGAGGCGCGGCAGGCCGCCCTTGCGGAATATGCCGAGACGGCCGATTTCAACCGGGTGGAGGATAACGGCGCCGAGATCGGCGTGATCTGCTCGGGCATTTGCTACCAGTACGCGAAGGAGGCGCTGGGAACCTCCGCCAACTATCTCAAGCTGGGGCTGGTGAACCCGCTGCCGGTTCGGCTGATTCGCGACTTTGCCGCGAAGTGCAAAACCGTCTATGTCATTGAGGAGCTGGACGGCGTGCTGGAGACCCACTGCAAGGCCATCGGGGTAGAGGTTACCGGCAAGGAGATTTTCGGTTATCTGGGAGAGCTGTCTCAGCGCATCGTGCGGGAGAAGCTGCTGGGCGTTTCGCCCAAGACCATGTCGGCCGATCTGGAGATTCCCGGCCGGCCGCCGGTGCTCTGTGCCGGATGTCCGCACCGCGGCCTCTTCTATACCTTGAAGAAGCTGGGCTGCAACGTCAGCGGCGACATCGGCTGCTATACGCTGGGTGCGCTGGCGCCTCTGTCCTCTATCGACTCCTGCATCTGCATGGGCGCGTCGATTTCGGCGCTGCACGGAATGAATAAGGCGCGCGGCAACGACTTCTGCAAAAAATCGGTCGCCGTTATCGGAGATTCTACCTTCATCCACTCGGGCGTCACCGGCCTGATTGATATCGCTTATAATCAGGGCGTTTCGACCGTGATCGTGCTTGACAACTCGATCACCGGTATGACCGGCCATCAGCAGAACCCCACCACCGGCTACACGATTAAGGGAGATCCGACCTCCGCGGTCGATCTGACCGCCCTGGCCCGGGCCTGCGGCATTCAGCGCGTGCGGGTGGTTGACCCCTATAACCTGGCGGAGGTGGAGACCGCCGTCCGGGAGGAGCTGGCGGTGGAAGCGCCGTCGATGATTATCTCCCGCCGGCCCTGCGCGCTGCTGAAATATGTAAAGCACAAGCCGCCGCTTAAAGTAAAGGCCGACAAGTGCGTCGGCTGCAAGAACTGCATGAAAATCGGCTGCCCTGCTATCTCCATAAAGCAGGGCAAGGCGGTTATTGATTATACCCAGTGTGTCGGCTGCGGCGTCTGTCAGCAGATGTGCCGGCTTTCGGCAATCGCGGGAGAGGAGGAATAGGCCGTGAAGGATATCAATATTATGATTGTAGGCGTCGGCGGCCAGGGAACCCTCCTTGCCAGCCGCCTGCTCGGCAAGGTGATGATCTCGGGCGGGTACGACGTCAAGGTGAGCGAGGTGCACGGCATGTCCCAGCGGGGCGGCAGCGTGGTTACCTATGTCCGCGCGGGTGAGTCGGTGGCCTCTCCGCTGATCGAGCGGGGAGAGGCGGATCTCATCCTTGCCTTTGAACAGCTGGAGGCGGCGCGCTGGCTGCCTTATCTCGCCCCGGAGGGGGAGATTATCGTGAACACCCAGTGCATCGACCCCATGCCGGTGGTCATCGGCACGGCGCAGTATCCCGACGGGGTGCTGGATAAGGTCCGTGCGGCCGGCGCCAGAGTGATCGAGCTCGACGCGCTGTCTCTCGCGGATGAGGCCGGCTCCCCCAAGGCGGTCAACGTCGTGCTGATCGGCCGTATGGCTCGGCAGATGGACTTTGCCAAAGAGGTCTGGCTCGACGCGATCCGCGAAACGGTGCCTCCGAAGTTTCTGGAGATGAATTTGAAAGCGTTTGCGCTCGGCTACGACGGCTGAACGGTAAAAAGGGAGGAGGCCGGCTTTGCCCTTTGCCGGGCGCGCCTCCTTTCAAGGACAGTGAAAGGATGGTTAATCAGAGAATGGAACCGCAGAAATATTTCCAGCCCGAGGTGGAGTGTGCCGACCGGGAGGCTTTGCGCACGCTGCAATCCGAGCGGCTGAAAAAGATGGTCAAAAACTGCTATGAGAACGTCCCCTTCTACCGTGCGAAATTTGATGAAATCGGCCTGAAGCCGGAGGATGTTCAGTCGGTCGACGATATTGTAAAGCTTCCCTTTACCTATAAAACCGATCTGCGGGACAATTATCCTTACGGCCTGTTTGCCGTCCCGAAGGAGGAACTGGTGCGCATTCACGCCTCCTCCGGCACGACGGGAAAGCAGACGGTCGTCGGCTATACGCAGGAGGATATTGAGCATTGGGCCGACGGCGCGGCGCGCGCCCTTTGCGCGGCCGGCTGTACAAAGAGCGACTATGTCCATGTTTCCTACGGCTACGGGCTGTTTACCGGCGGCCTCGGCCTGCATTTCGGCGCCGAGCGTATGGGCGCAACTGCGATTCCGGTCTCTTCCGGGAATACGGCGCGGCAGGTGCAGATTCTGCAGGATTTCGGTTCCAACATCCTCTGCTGTACCCCCTCCTACGCGGCCTATATTGGGGAGACCTGCCGAGACATGGGCGTGGATACCTCCAAGCTGCCGCTGCGGGCCGGCCTCTTCGGGGCGGAGGCCTGGAGCGAGGGCATGCGTCAGAATATCGAGAGCCTGCTGAATATCAAGGCTTATGACATTTACGGCCTGTCGGAGATTGCCGGCCCCGGCGTCGCTTATGAGTGCTGCGAGCAGACCGGCATGCATATCTGCGAGGATTATTTTTACCCGGAGATTATCGACCCCGACACCGGCGAGGTGCTGCCCGACGGCGTTTATGGCGAGCTGGTATTTACCTGCATCGGGAAGGAGGCGCTGCCTCTCATCCGGTACCGCACCCGGGACATCAGCATGCTGACCCACGAGAAATGCGCCTGCGGCCGGACGCTGGTCAAGATGAAGAAGCCGCGCGGCCGTACCGACGACATGCTGATTATCCGCGGGGTCAACGTGTTCCCCTCGCAGATCGAGTATGTGCTGACCAAGCTCGGGCTGGAGCCCAACTACCGCATTCTGGTCGACCGGGTGGGCAACCACGACACCATGGAGGTGCAGGTCGAGATGACGGCGGGGATGTTCAGTGACGCGGTCAAGAATATTGCGGCGAGTGAGAAGAAGATTGCCGCCGCGCTGCAGTCGACCCTCAACATTTCGGCCAAGGTCACGCTGGTCGAGCCGAAGTCTCTCGCCCGGTCGGAGGGTAAGGCCGTTCGTGTAATCGACAACCGTAAAATATAAGAAAGGGAGGACGCATCTATGCTCATCAAACAGCTTTCGATCTTTGTGGAAAACAAGAAAGGCCGCATGGCCGATATTACGAGGACACTGGCTGCCCACGGCATTGATATCCGCGCGCTGTCACTTGCCGACACCACGGACTACGGAATACTGCGCCTGATCGTTGACGATCCCAAAAAGGCGGTGCTTGTTCTGAAAGAGGAGCATATGACGGTTGCGCTGACCGATGTGATCGCCATTTCGGTTCCGGACGTGCCGGGCGGCCTCAGCCACGCGGTGGAGGTTCTGGCGGCTGAGGGGATTGACATTGAGTATATGTATGCCTCTCTGGGTGCGAAGGGCGATCTGGCCTTTGTCATTCTGCGGGTGGAGGATAGCGAGAAGGCGGTCTCTCTGCTGGAGGCCGGTGGGATCTCCCTCATGAACGCGGAGGAGCTGTACCACATCTGAAAAAAAGAAAATTTTAAAAAACCGGCTCGCGGCAAAATGCTGCGAGCCGGTTTTTCTTTTGCGGGGTTTCAGGCTTTGGTGCGCTTAACCGATGCTTAGCATCCGCAGCCGCAGTTACAGTCGTTGCTGCTGCGATTGTCGCCGCAACCGCAGTTGCAGAGCAGAAGCAGGACAACGAGAATGAGAACCCACGTGCAGCTATTGCCGCCGAACAGTCCGTTGCATCCACACATAACGCTTAAACCTCCTTTCGCTCCTTCAATCACAGTTTATGGAAATTTTCGGTTTTCGTTCCTTGTCCGTATAAGAAAAATGATTTGGAAAAAAATAAGGAGGACATCGGTTCTATAAAAAATCCAAAGAAAGGGGGGGAAAAACATGGGATACGGTTTTGAGGATGCAAGCGATATGGGCTATGACTATGATCTGGGGGAAATTCCGGCGGATTACGCGCCCGACCCCTATGCGGAGGAGCTGGAGCTGGACGCCGCTCTGCTTGATATGGAAGATGAGGAATTTTTAGTAAATTGTACAGATTATGAAGATTTCTTTTGATTTTAAAGCATAAATTAAAAATTTGCCGAAAATAGAAGAAAATCAAAATTTGACTTTAACTGACTTTTAGCTATAATAAAATCAAAGGTCAGTTAAAGTCAAATTGTTATAGAGGCCAGCGGCTGACCCGAAAAAGGATGATGCGAAAAATGAAGATGATCGATATTATCACCGAGCAGATCCTGCGCCAGATTGAAGCCTCCGGCCAGAATATTGCCGAGATTCAGCGTAACGAGATGGCAGAGGGGCTGGGCTGTGTGCCGAGCCAGATCAACTACGTCCTCTCCTCCCGCTTTACGCCCGAGCGCGGCTATATTGTGGAGAGTCGACGGGGCGGCGGCGGATACATACGGATCACACGGGTCCGGCTGGATCGAAGCTCGGCGCTGATGCATCTGATCAACACGGTGGGAGAGCGGATGGACGCCGCTGCCGCCCGGGCCGTGCTGGACAACTGCATCCACAGCGGCCTGATCGGGCAGGAGGCCGGCAGCGCTATGCTGGGTGCGATTTCTCCCGCCGCGTTGCGGGAGGTGCCGGCGGCTTTTCGCGATCGGGTGCGCGCCGCCATTCTCAAGCAGATGCTGGTCACGCAGATTTAGAAGAAAAGTCTAAACATTCTGCAAAGCATAAGCGTTTGCGCTCAAAGCCATATCAAAAAATAAAAGTGCGGCGTTTTGCCGTAAGGCGAAACGCACAGCAAACGCACGACAAACTATAGCAAGTAGTGACTTTAAGCGTTTGCGCTCGTGCCGCGCGGGCACCCCTTTTCTGTCGCGTCAGAAAAGGGGAAAAGAACGCCGAGGGGAGGGGTTTCGATCCCCTCCCCACCGCGCCACCGTAATAAGTTGCTGCAAAAGGTCATCGGACCCTTGCCCAAAAATCGCGAAGAAAAATCCGACGAAGGGCGGCAAGGGTCGAGGCCGATGACAAGCTCGTAGGAAAACGGGGGATGCTTGTCGGACGGCGCTCCCCCTCCCTAAACGACCAAGGGCAAAGCCCTTGGAACCCGACAGACAGGAGGTTGAAGAAAAAATTTTAATCGATTTTTAAATAACATTTGTCAATTTAAGCTTTTATAACCAACCGTCATTGCGGTGGATATTTTCTGCCGCTGTATGCGCCGGCCGCTGCACGAAAAGCGGTGGTGCGGCAATAAAATTTGCATTTATACTTTAACGACGAAGGAGTTGTTTTTATGATTTGCGAAAAATGCGGAAAGAACATCGCCACCACACATATTGAAACCTATGTCAACGGCAAGCAGTCGTCGATGAATCTCTGCTCGGCCTGCGCGGCGGAGGAGGGGGCGGCAAATCCCTTCCAGATGGGGCTGGGCGGCCTGCTCGGCTCGATTTTCGGGGACGCGCTCGGCGCTGCACCGGCCGGGATGCCGACCGGTGCCAAATGCGGCTTCTGCGGCAGCACGTTTGAGGAGATTGCCCGCACCGGCCGGGTCGGCTGCGCAAATTGCTATACAACCTTCTATGACCGGCTGATGCCGACGCTGTCCAAGCTGCACGGCAACACCGCCCACGTCGGAAAGATTCCCGGCTCGGCCAAAATTGATGTCGGCGCGGCTGAGACCGAGCCTGCAAAAAGCGAGGAGGAAACCCTCCGCGCCGCGCTGGACAAAGCGATCAAGGACGAAAATTTTGAAGAAGCCGCGCGGCTTCGTGATCAGATCAACGCGCTGAAAGGGAAGGTGCAGGATGATGAATAAATGGTATATGCGTCCCGGTAAGGAAGACGATGTCTGCCTCAGCTCGAGGATCCGTCTGGCACGGAATCTGAAGAATTATCCCTTCCCCTCCAAAATGACCCTCCAGCAGCGGCAGGAGGTTTGCCATGCCGTCTGGGAGGCGGTGCAGAAGGGCGGCTTTGACGGGCCGCTCAAGCTGCGGTATGTCAAGATGGACAAAATCTCCGACACAGAGGCTTATTCCATGGTGGAACGACACATTATCAGCCCGAATTTCGCCAAATACCGCGCCGGCCGCGGGCTTATACTATCCAGTGATGAGTCGGTCAGCATCATGCTGGGAGAGGAGGATCACATCCGGATTCAGGTGATTGCGCCCGGCCTCGACCTGCATGAGGCGTATGACCTGGCCGATAAGCTGGACACCCTGCTGTGCGAGAGTCTGGAAATCGCCTTTGATCGGCGGCTCGGCTTTTTGACCGAGTGCCCGACCAACCTCGGTACCGGGCTTCGCGCCTCGGTCATGCTGCACCTGCCGGCGCTGTCGGCGACCGGTGCGATCGGGAGGCTCTCCTCCTCGGTTGCAAAGCTGGGACTGACGGTGCGCGGCCTCTATGGCGAGGGGAGCGAGAGCAAGGCTTCTCTCTATCAGCTTTCCAATCAGGTTACGCTGGGTCTGTCGGAGGAGACGGCCATCTCCAACCTGAAATCCATCGCCGCACAGCTCATGACTCAGGAAAAGGCGGCGCGCGGCCAGTGGAGTCGCATATACATGGAGGATAAGGCCTGGCGGGCGCTGGGTATCCTGCGTACCGCCCGGATGATGAGCAGCGACGAGCTGTTCGGGATGCTGTCAGCCGTGCGGCTCGGCGTCTCCCTCGGACTGATCGAGGGGATTGCACCCTCGACCCTGACGACACTGATGTTTGAAGCGGGCGCGAATACGATCCAGCTGAAAGGTCCCATGGACGAAGAGGATCGGGACGTCTTCCGCGCCGGGCTTGTGCGCGAACGGCTGGCATAAAGCCGGCCGCACGGCCTTTTATCCGAAAGGAGTGTAAGTTTTATGAAATATCAATTCAACGGTTTTACCAAAGGGGCGAACAATGCCCTTTGCTTTGCGATTGAAACGGCCGAAGAGATGGGCCATACCTATGTCGGCAGCGAGCATCTGCTGGTCGGCCTGCTGAAGGAGCAGGAGGGCGCGGCAGCCAGCCTGCTGGCCGCTCGCAATGTGACGGCCGAGCAGGTCGCCGAGCTGCTTGCCAGCACGGTCGGCCGGGGAATTCCCTCCAGCCTGACGCCCGACAGCTTTACCCCCCGCGCCAAGCAGGTGATCGAGATTGCTCTGTCGGGCGCGCGGGCGACCGGAAACACCTATGCCGGCACCGAGCATCTGCTGATCGCGCTGCTGGAGGAGGGACAGAACTACGCCGTCCGCTTCCTCAAGCTGCTGGGCGTGGATGTCTCCGCCCTGCTGGATGAGGCGCTGCGCCTGACCTCCGGCGGGGAGAGCGGAGGCGATTCTGCCTCCGGCGGAAAGAGCGGCGGAAAGACGCCGACCCTCGACAAGTTCGGCGAGGATCTGACCGCCAAGGCCAGAGACGGCAAGCTTGACCCGGTGATCGGCCGGGCGAAGGAGATTGAGCGGGTTATCCAGATTCTCTCCCGCCGGACCAAGAACAACCCCTGCCTGATCGGCGAGCCGGGCGTCGGCAAGACGGCCGTCGTCGAAGGGCTGGCGCAGAAGATCGCGGCCGGAGAGGTTCCCGAGCTGCTGGCCGGCCGGAGGGTGGTTGCCCTCGACCTGACCGGCATGGTGGCCGGCACCAAATACCGCGGCGATTTTGAGGAGCGGATCAAATCCATCATTGACGAGGTAAAGTCGGCCGGGGATGTCATCCTCTTTATCGACGAGGTGCACACCATCGTCGGCGCCGGCTCGGCCGAAGGGTCGACCGACGCGGCCAATATCCTCAAGCCTTCGCTGGCGCGGGGCGAGCTGCAGGTTGTCGGCGCGACCACGCTGGATGAGTATCGCAAGAATATTGAGAAGGACGCCGCGCTCGAGCGCCGGTTCCAGCCGGTCACGGTGGGCGAGCCGACCGAGGAGGAAGCGGTGCAGATCTTAAAGGGTCTGCGGGACAAGTATGAGGCGCACCACAAGGTGCGTATCACCGACGGCGCGATCGAGGCGGCTGTCCGCCTCTCGGCCCGGTATATTGCCGACCGCTACCTCCCGGATAAGGCGATCGACCTGATCGACGAGGGCGCTTCCAAGGTGCGGATGAGCATTTTCACCGCGCCGCCCGATCTCAAGGCGCTGGAAGAGCAGGTGAAGGAAATCTCGGATCAGAAGACCAAGGCCATCAACGCCCAGAATTTTGAAAAGGCGGCCGAGCTGCGGGATCAGGAGAAGCAGCTCTCCGAAAAGCTGGAGGCTGAAAAGCAGAAATGGAAGGCGGACGAGACGGCCACCGGCGAGGTAACCGAGGAGGAAATCGCCCAAATCGTCTCAAGCTGGACCGGGATTCCGGCCACCCGCCTGACCGAAGAGGAGAGCCAGCGCCTGCTGAATATGGAGAAGGTGCTGCACGAGCGGCTGGTCGGCCAGGATGAGGCCGTGGCCGCCGTCTCCAAAGCCATCCGGCGCGGCCGGGTCGGCCTCAAGGATAAAAAGCGCCCGATCGGGTCGTTCATCTTCCTCGGCCCGACCGGCGTGGGCAAGACCGAGCTGTGCAAAGCGCTGGCAGAGGCCATGTTCGGCGACGAATCGGCCATGATCCGTCTGGATATGTCGGAGTATATGGAAAAGCACACCGTCTCCCGGCTGGTTGGTTCTCCGCCCGGATACGTCGGGTATGAGGAGGGCGGTCAGCTTACCGAAAAGGTGCGCCGCAAGCCCTACTCTGTCGTGCTGTTTGATGAGATCGAAAAGGCGCACCCGGATGTCTTTAACATCCTGCTCCAGATTCTGGAGGATGGTATCCTCACCGATTCCAAGGGGCGCAGGGTCGACTTCAAGAACACGGTCATCATCATGACCTCCAACGTCGGCGCGCGGCTGATTACCGACAGCAAGGTCTCCTTTGGCTTCGGCGACCATACCGATGAGGAGGCGCGCGACAACGCCAAGGTTCGTGAGGAGGTGCTGGCCGAGCTCAAGCGGGAGTTCCGTCCCGAGTTCCTCAACCGTGTGGATGACATCATCGTCTTCCACAAGCTGCAGAAGGAGGAGATCGCCGAGATTGCGCGGCGTATGCTCCGCGGCCTCGGCCAGCGGCTGAGTGAGATGAATCGTTCGATCGAGTTCACTGACGCGGCGGTAAGTGCGATTGCCGACGCCGGGTTTGATCCGGTTTACGGCGCGCGTCCGCTGCGGAGGGCGATTACCTCCCGGATTGAGGATCCCCTGTCCGAGAAGCTGCTGGAGGGCAGCTTCCCCGAAAAGTCGGAAATCCTCTGCGATTTTGCGGATGGCGACTTCACCTTCCGGACAAAAGAATAAGCTGCGGTTTTTCCCCGGCCGGTGCAAAAAGCACCGGCCGGCTTTTTGCTGCGCGGGGATACGGCCGGCCGATTCCTTCGAAAATCGGGAAAACTGCGGGAAAAATCCTCGACATGTCGGATGCGGTGTGCTATAATGCAATTTATGTAATACAGAATTCAGAATGGGGAGAAATATATCTATGGCTCCAAAAGTAGCGATTGTAACCGACAGCAACAGCGGAATTACGCAGGCGCAGGGAAAAGAGCTCGGCGTCTTTGTGCTGCCCATGCCTTTTGTGATCGGCGAAAATACGTATTATGAGGATGTAAGTCTTTCCCAGGCCGAGTTTTATGAAAAGCTGGCCGACGGGGTGGAGGTTTCAACCTCACAGCCGCTGGTCGGCGATTTGCTCTCCCTCTGGGACGGTGTGCTGAGGGAGTATGACGAGCTGGTGCATATTCCGATGTCCAGCGGCCTGTCCGGCTCCTGCGCGACGGCGCTCGCCTTGTCGCAGGATTATGACGGCCGGGTCTGCGTGGTCAACAATCAGCGTATTTCGGTAACCCAGCGGCAGTCGGTGCTGGATGCCCTCGCCCTGGCCAGAGCCGGCCGTCCGGCGGCTAAAATCGCCCGCCTTCTGGAGGAGACCCGGTTCGACTCCTCCATCTATATCATGCTGGACACCCTGAAATATCTGAAAAAAGGCGGACGGGTCACACCGGCTGCGGCGGCCATTGCCACCGTGCTCAAAATCCGGCCGGTTCTCCAGATTCAGGGGGAAAAGCTGGACGCCTTCGCCAAGGCGAGAAGTGAAAAGCTCGGGCGGGAGATTATGATCGAGGCCATGCGCCGCGATATTGACGAGCGGTTCGGCGGCATGGATCAGGTGCGCGTCTTTGTGGCGCACACCGACAACGCTGCCGCGGCGGCGGACTTTGCGGATACCGTCAGGGCCGCCTTCGGTTTGGAGGAGGTACATATCGACCCGCTGTCCCTCAGCGTCTCCTGCCATATCGGGCCGGGCGCGCTGGCAATCGCCTGCTCCAAAAAGCTGGCAGGTATTTGAGAAAGGCTTATCCGCCGTATGAAAGCAGTTCGCAGGGGGCTTTTAAAGCCTCCTGCGCTTTTTCTATATAAAAACGTCGCTCCGGCCGATTTTGCAAACCCGACCTCCGGGAAAAAGGCACTTGAAAAAATCCGGTGGATATAGTACTATATTATCGGCATCGACACTGAGAAAATTCCGTGCTTTGCGGGTTTTAAGGCTTAGGTCGGCGCTTTTCTTCTGCACAGAAAATTTATTTTGAACGGGATGAGGTTAAATGACGGAATACAGCAAAATGTCTCTGGACGATTTGTATGCCGAATATGACAGGGTTGCCGCAGCTTATGAGGAATATAAGAGCCGCGGCCTCTCGCTCGATATGTCGCGGGGCAAGCCAGGCACGGATCAGATGGATCTCAGCTATGCGCTGTTTCATCAGATTGACGACGGCTCCGGCTATGCCAGCCGCACAGGGCGCGATTGCCGCAATTACGGCGGCCTCGACGGCCTGGACGAGCTCAAGGAGCTGTTTGGGGAGATTTTGGGCGTTCCGGCGGCGCAGGTTGTTGTGGCCGGCAACTCCTCTCTCAACCTGATGTTCGATTTCCTGACGCAGGCCATGACCAAGGGTCTGCATGGCGGCACGCCCTGGCTGAAGGAGAAGAAGCTGAAATTCCTCTGCCCGGCGCCGGGATATGACCGCCACTTCGCCGTTACCGAGTATTATGATTTTGATATGATCACCATCCCGATGAACGAGGATGGCCCGGATATGGATCTGGTCGAGCGGCTGGCCGCCTCCGACCCGGCGATCAAGGGCATCTGGTGCGTGCCGAAATATTCCAACCCGCTCGGCGTCACCTATTCGGATGAGGTTGTCCGCCGCCTCGCGCGGATGGAGACGGCCGCCAGCGACTTTGTCATCATGTGGGACAACGCGTATGTCGTGCATTATCTGAAGGATGAGCTGGCGCCGCTGGCCAATATTTATGAGGAGTGCGTGGCCGCCGGACATCCCGACCGGGTCATGCTGTTCACCTCTACTTCCAAAATCACCTTCCCGGGCGCGGGGCTTGCCGCCATGGCCGCCAGCCCCTCTCTGATCGGGGAGGTCAAGCACCGCATGAGTTATCAGACCATCGGCCCGGACAAGCTCAATCAGCTCCGTCATGCCCGCATGTTCCACTCGGTGGAGGATGTGCTGGCGCACATGAAGCGCCACGCGGCGATTCTGCGCCCCAAATTCCAGACCGTGCTGGACGCGCTGCAGAAAAACCTTGACGGGCTGGGCATTGCCAAATGGACCGACCCGGACGGCGGGTATTTTATCAGCCTCGATGTGATGGAGGGCTGCGCCGCCCGCGTGGCCGCCCTGTGCAAGGACGCCGGCCTGATTCTGACCGGCGCGGGCGCGACCTATCCTTACGGCCGCGACCCGCATGACAGCAACCTGCGGATTGCCCCCTCCTACCCGAGTGTGGAGGAGTTGGCCGCCGCCGCCGATCTGCTTTGTGTGGCGGTCAAACTCGCCTGCCTCGAAAAGCTGACCGGCCGGACGCTGTAGAGAATAAGCCTCCCTTAAAAAAGCAGGGGAGTTTGCACAACCAAAGCGGGAATTTACCCGAAAATTTAGAAAAAATGTGTAAAAATCTGCGGCTTGCACATTGACTTTATAGGGGATAGCCTTTATAATTTAATTTAAGATTGTTTGAAAACGGGCGGCGGAGAGCACCGTGAATCCGCTGCCCGCTTTTCGGGCAGAAGTAAGAAGTATTGGAGGACTTGGCCAATGAAGAGAGTTGGAAAACCGTGGTTTTTCATTGTTGCCATACTGATCATTTCGCTGACGTTTGCTGCCTTTTTCGGCATCAGCAATTATTACGGCGATAATCGGATTGTGTATGTCAAAGGGGCGGAGGATATTCGCTGGGGTATCGACATTCAGGGCGGCGTGGAGGCCGTCTTTGCCCCGGATATTGAGGCGGACAGCATCACGGATGATGACATGGACGCCGCGAAGGAAATTATCGAAACCCGTCTTGTGAATCAGAACATAACGGATAGCGAGGTTTACACCGACTATTCCAACAAGCAGGTGATCGTGCGCTTCCCCTGGAAATCGGGCGAGAGCGACTTTGATCCGACCACCGCTGTGCAGGAGCTGGGAGAGACGGCTCTCCTGACCTTCTGTGAGGGGACGACGCAGGACACGGTGGTCCTGTCGGGTGCGGCTGACATCGACCATGCCACCGCTACGGTCAATCAAGAAACCGGCGCTTATGTTGTCTCCCTGACGCTGACGTCGGAAGGAAAGACCAAGTTTGCCGAGGCGACGGCGCGGCTTGTGAACCAGCAGATTTCGATCTGGATGGACAACACCATGATCAGCGCTCCGACGGTAAACGAGGCGATCACCGATGGACAGGCCATGATCTCCGGTAACTTTGACGCCGACTCGGCGACCGAGCTGGCCAACAAGATCAACGCCGGTTCGCTTCCCTTTGCGCTGACTGTTGACGACTCCAAGCTGCAGATTGTCAGCCCGACCCTCGGCGCGGAGGCGCTGAATGTCATGCTGATCGCCGGTGCGATTGCGTTCGGCCTGATCTGCATTTTGATGATTATCCGCTATCGTCTGCCGGGCGTGATCGCTTCGATCGCCCTGCTCGGACAGGTGGGCGGCATGATCGCCTGTATTTCGGGCTTCTTCCCGAATATGTCCAGCTTTACGCTGACCATCCCGGGCATCGCGGGTATCATCCTCTCGATCGGTATCGGCGTGGATGCCAACGTAATCGTGGCCGAGCGTATTAAGGAAGAGTTTGCCAACGGCAAGACCATCGACGGCGCGATTGCCGCCGGTTATAAAAACGCCTGGAGCGCCATTCTGGACGGAAACGTTACGGTTGTTATTGTATCCGTTGTGCTGATGGGCGCTTTCGGTACGCCGGACAATCCGCTGGCTTGGATGTTCAGCTGGCTGAGTTCTTCGATCACCGGTTCGATCTATTCGTTCGGTTATACCCTCCTGATCGGTGTTATCTTCAACCTGATCATGGGCGTGGGCGCTACCCGCGTGATGATGAAATCCATCTCCCAGCTGAAGGGTCTGCGCAAGCCGTCGCTGTATGGCGGCGCCAAGCCGAGCCGGACCACAAAGATCAATTTTGTCAAGAATGTCAACCGGCTCATCTTTATTCCGGCCGCCATCGCGGTTGTGGGTATTGTGGTCGCCCTGATTTTCGGAGTGAATCTGGACATCAACTTCAAGGGCGGCAGCCGCTTTACCTTTACTTATGAGAATGAGATCAGCGTGTCGGATTTTGAATCCGCGCTGCATGAGCATCTCGGGCAGGAGGTCAGCGTGACCCAGAGCACCGGTATCTCGGACGCTTCCTCCAAACTGGTCGTCTCCCTTGCGGGCGAGAGTGCACTGTCGGCCGAGGATCAGGCCGCGCTGCTGGACGCCTTGCAAGAAAAATTCCCGGATAACAACATCGAACTCGGCGACTCCAATACTGTCAACCCGACCGTGGCGCGCTCCTTCTTCGTGAAGGCGCTGGTGGCCGTGCTGTTTGCGGCGGTGATCGTAATCATCTATATCGGAATCCGGTTCAGAAAGATCGGCGGCGTTTCCTCCGGCCTGATGGCTTTGCTGGCGTTGGTGATTGACTGCTTTATGGCCTTCTTCGCCTGTGTGCTGTTCCGTCTGCAGATTGATATGAATTTTGTGGCGGTTATCCTGACTCTTCTCGGCTATTCTTTGAATGATACGGTGGTTGTGTATGACCGCATTCGAGAAAATAAGAGCCTGAAGAGTAATATGGATACGCCGGAGCTTGTCAATCTCAGCGTCAATCAGGTTCTGACTCGTACCATCACAACGACAATCACGACATTTGTCGCGATTCTGACCATCTGCATTGTAGCGGAGTGCTTTGGACTGACAACATTGCGCAGCTTTGCAATTCCGATGGCGGTCGGTTTGCTGTCCGGATGCTTTACCTCTCTGTGCATCTCTTCTCCGATGTGGGTCAAGTGGATGAACCACAAAAAGAACACCAAGGTAAAGAAAACGGCAAAGGCATAAGAGTTTTAAAAAACTGCTCCTGTAATCTGGGGCAGTTTTTTTATGCCTCGCAACAGGCTAAAAAGAGGTGGCCGCTTTTCATTTTGCAAGCGTTGTGGTACAATAAAAATAATTTGTAATCCGGCAAGGGCTTGAGCAACCAAAAAAGGAAGGGTGAGCCATGCAAAAAAAGGACGCATCGATAAAAAAAGCGGATGTTTTTTTGCTATGCATCGTTCTGCTGCTTTGCGCCGTCGCTTTGCCGCTCTACCTCTGGGGCGGGAGGAGCGGCCGCACCGTCCGGGTGGAGGTGGACGGCACCCTCTACGGCCGGTGGAGTCTCTCCCGGGATGCCGAGATCCCGATCGGAGAGCACAACCTCCTGCGTATTCAAGGGGGAGAGGCGGTCATGCAGTCGGCCGATTGTCTCGACCGCCTCTGCGTGGCGCACCTGCCGATCTCCCAGGCCGGGCAGAGTATCGTCTGCCTGCCCAACCGGGTGGTCGTTTTGGTGGAGGGCGAGCCGGAAACCGACGCCGTCACCTGATCTTTTGCTTTTGCAAAGGGCGAACCTGCCCTCCGTGCGCACTTGGGGTAGGCCTGCTTCGCGAAAGGTCGGGGGACTCCCGATTGTGCGTGAACCCCGCATATCCCTTATCCACCTGAAGCCGCCTTTTGCGCGCGATTTTTTGTATATGGAGGCGACCCGAACCCATGGCTAAAAAAACCGCCTATACCGGCGTGATGCTGGCGCTGGCGATGATTTTCAGCTATATCGAGAGCCTTCTGTCCCTGCCTGCGCCGGTGCCCGGAATAAAGCTGGGGCTGGCGAACCTTGTTATTTTGCTTTTGTTGTATCGGGACGGGACAGGTTTGGCGCTGACGGTCAACCTTGCTCGCATTTTCCTCACCGCCCTGCTGTTCGGCAACCTGCAGAGTGCGCTGTTCAGCCTCTGCGGCGGGCTGCTCAGCTTTGCCGCCATGCTGGCCGCGCGGAGGGTGCGGCTTCTCGGATCTGCGGGGGTCAGCCTCTGCGGAGGGGTGGCGCACATGCTCGGACAGCTGCTTGCGGCGGCGCTTTTGCTGCGCAGCATCGGGCTGCTGTATTACGCCCCTTTCCTGATCGCCGCCGGTGCCATCTCCGGCTTTTTGATCGGTTGGCTGGCGGGGCTTCTCCTCTCCCGGATGGAGGGGTGGCGGCCTTACTGAAGGCATATTGGAAAAGGAGAGAGAATGCATGTCGGTGAGTTGGAATCCCTGGCACGGCTGTAAAAAATGCAGCGACGGCTGCGCAAATTGCTATGTTTATCGTATCGACACTGCCCACGGCCGTGACGCGGCGGAGGTAAAGCGCAACGCCGATTTTGACCTGCCGATCCGAAAAAAGCGGGACGGCAGCTATAAAATCCCCGGGGGAGAGACGGTCTACACCTGCTTCAGCTCGGACTTTCTGCTCGAGACGGCCGACCCCTGGCGTGCGGAGGCCTGGCGCTTCATGCGGGAGCGGCAGGATCTGCAATTTCTCTTTTTCACCAAACGGATCGAGCGGCTGGGCGGCCTTTTGCCCGACGACTGGGAAGATGGGTATGCCAACGTGACCATCGGCTGCAGCTGCGAAAACCAGAAAATGGCCGACCGCCGCCTGCCTGTGTTTCTCCGGCTGCCGATCCGGCGGCGGCTCATCATTTGCGCGCCGCTGCTCGGGGAGATTGATCTTGCGCCCTATCTTTCTTCCGCGGTGGCGCAGGTCGCCGTGGGAGGAGAGTCGGGCAGCCGGGCGCGGGTCTGCGATTTTGCCTGGGTTTTGAGGATTCGCGAGGCCTGCAAAGCGGCCGGTGTCAGCTTCTTTTATCATCAGACCGGCGCAAAGCTTCTGAAGGACGGGCGCCTGTATCACATCGCGCGCCGCTTCCAGCATGAGCAGGCGCGTCGCTCCGGCCTCAGCTTTACCCTTCCGGCCGGGGAGGAGGGGGTTCTCTCCGCCGCGTACGGGCAGGAGGAATCCGCAAAAATTCTTTAAAATTCCCTTAAATTGCGAAATTTCCACTTTACAGATTCCCCGGTTTCGTGGATAATAGGAGTGGCTGCCGTCGGCTCTCTTGCCTGCGGATGGCGGCATAGCGGCATCATTTTAAAATGGAGAGGATTTGAGGAGAACCGTGCAAAGCTATAAACAGGAATTTATCGAATTTATGGTTCGTTCGGGCGTGCTGACCTTTGGCGATTTCGTTACCAAGAGCGGCCGCCGGACCCCCTATTTCATCAACACCGGCAATTATAAAACCGGGGAGCAGGCTTCGAAGCTCGGCCGGTTTTATGCCGCCTGTATAAAGGAGCATTGCGCCTCTCTTCCGACGGCACTTTACGGCCCGGCTTATAAAGGGATTCCGCTGTGCGTGACCGCTTCGATTGCGCTGTTTGAGCAGTATGGGGAGGATATCCGTTACTGCTTCAACCGCAAGGAGGTCAAGGATCACGGCGAGGGCGGCGCGATCGTCGGGTATAAGCCGCAGGATGGCGACGACATCCTGATTATTGAAGATGTCATCACGGCCGGCACCTCTATCAGCGAGTCGGTTCCGCTGCTGAAGGCGGCAGCCGATGTCCGGGTGACCGGCGTGGTGGTCAGCGTCGACCGGATGGAGCGCGGCAAGGGCGAGCGCTCGGCACTGGAGGAGGTACGCGACCTCTACGGGATCGAAACCTATGCCATTGTCACCGTGCGGGAGATTATCGAGGCGCTGCACAACAAGCCGGTCGACGGAAAAATTTACATCGACGACGCGGTAAAGGAAAAAATGGAAGCGTATCTTGCCGCCTACGGCGCAAAGTAAGAAGGCAGTCTGCCGGGCTTTGCGGCCTCTTGCCGCAGAGAACCGTTTGCGATTCCGGTATATTTACTATCGGTTAATAAGGACAAAAAGTGCCTGACAGCGCGCCTTTCCGGCGCTTTTTGTCCTTTTCGCTTTGGCGGGCGGCAGCCCGCCTGCGTCTCAAAAACCAAAAATCACTCGAAAATCCATCGCTGGCAGGTGCTTTGCAGTTTTGCCCGTCAAAACCGTGTCTGCCCTTGCCAGCCGATGGTAGGGAAAGGTGAGGATAAACCGTATGATGCAGAAAACACTCCGCATAGCGACAGCCGCGCTGCTGGCGATCGTTCTGACCGCCTCCTTATCCGGGTGCGGCGCCGGCGGTATATATCACTATGACGACGCGAAAAAGAGCTATGACAAAAGGTACGAGCCGGCTGCAAAAAATCCGCTTGCCCTGACCGAGGATGAGATTGTTGTGATCAAAACCTCGGCGGCCGACGAGTGGAATCGGGAGCAGCTGATCCTCTACACCGACGCGATGGAGGCGTATAACGAAGCGGTCATTGCGGACGCGCTGGCCTCTGCCGCCGACGCGAGCGCGCAGGCCGAGGCCTCCAAGGCCGGAAGCGAGTACATCTCCACCTACAAGCCGGCTGAGCTGAAAAAGCCGGAGGAGCCGGCCAAAAAGACGGCCGACGACGTGAAGTTTTATGCCTACGGCGGCACTTATGAAGGGTACATCGCCGTCAAATACCGGGTAAAGGACAAGGCGGTCGTCACCGCGCACCAGCCGGAAAATTTGTCGGAGGATATCATCGGGAGCTATGATTTCAGCACCTATCCCGATTCTCCCCACATGCGGCTGTACAAGGACGGCGTTTTCTACACCATTCGTGAGGTGTATGAGGCCGGCGGCATTTCGGACACGGATCTGAAGGACATCTGGTACTATTTTTACGTGCTGGCGGAGTCGTAAGCTTTCTTCTGCATGACCCACCCGGATTTTTACGGGTGGGTCTTTTTGTCGGAGAGGCAGCGTTTGCCAAAGCGCTTTGCCTGCCCGGTTGACAGCGGCCGCGGCGGTTCGGTATAATAGCCGGGAAAACAGGTCGCTGCAAATGGACTGCTTTTATCCGTTTGATCTGCCGCAAGGGGCGGTACCTACTGAATATATAAAAAGGGGAGGAGGCGCGCTGCCCCCTCTCTCACGACAGAAGGTTACGCGATGAAATCGAAGTTTTTTCAAACCGCAGCCGCTTTGCTGCTGGCGCTCTGCCTGCTGCTTTGCGGCTGCAAATCCCGGCCGGCGGTGTCCAGCCGCACCGGCTATTATTTCAACACGGTCGTCACCCTGACCCTCTACGCCGGCGGGAGCGAGGCCGCGCTGGACAGCGCCTTCGCCCTCTGCGCGGCATACGAGAAGCTTTTCAGCCGCACCGACCCGTCGAGCGCGCTCTATACCCTCAATCATGCCGCGGGCGAGCCGGTCGCCCTCGACCCCGAGCTGGAGGAGGTTCTGCGCACCGCCTGCGCCCTGGCGGAGGAGACCGGCGGCCGCTTTGACCCGACCGTCGCGCCGCTGTCCGACCTCTGGGATTTTGGGAACGGCGGCCGCCTCCCTTCGGCGGAGGAGATCGCGGCGGCGCTGCCGCGGGTCGGCTATGACAAGGTCGTTTTCGAAGAGGGCGGCGTCTTACTGCAGGACGGGGCGGCGGTCGACCTCGGCGGGATTGCAAAGGGGTACATCGGCGACCGGCTGCGCGACTGCCTGATCGAAAACGGAGTAACCAGCGGCCTGATCGACCTTGGGGGCAACATCCTCTGCATCGGCGGCCGGAAGGATGGCGGCGACTTCACCGTCGGGGTCAAAAATCCGCAGAATACCGCCGCCCTCTCCGCCGTGGTGAAGGTTTCGGACATGGCGGTTGCGACCTCCGGCGGGTATGAGCGCTGCTTTACCGAGGAGGGCGTGACCTATCACCATATTCTGGACCCCAAAACCGGCTACCCGGCCGAGAGCGATCTGGCCTCGGCCACGGTGCTCTGCCGGGAGGGGGAGAGGGCTGACGCCCTGTCGACCGTCTGCTTCCTTTATGGAAAAGAGGGGGCACTGGCGCTGATCGAGTCCCTGCCGGATACCGAGGCGTTGCTGATCACCGCCTCGGGGGAGGTTGTCTGCACCTCCGGCCTTGGGGCGGAGGGGATTCCGGTAACCATCCGGTAGGCTGCGGCCTTTGGCACCGGAGAGTGGGGGACTGCCCTTCGCCCGGCGCAGCGCGGCGGCATATAAAAGGAAAAACAGCAAGGGGCGGGATGCAATATCCCGTCCCTTGCTGTTTTGGAATATAGGAAAATTTGGAAAGCATGATAAAAGCGGCGGCAAAGCAGGGTGCAAAATCCGTCTTTCCCCCTTTGCGGCCAGCCGTACCGGCGCGGATCGCAAAAACCCTGTGCGAGTTGCAAAAACCCTGTGAGGGAAAATTCCCTTTTCCTGCGGCGGCCGCCTGTTTTTCGCATTGCCGCCGGTGGGAAAACCGGCTATATCTGCGCGGACAATGCTGCGCTGTACGATTTTGCACAGATAATTTTGCGCGGGTACGATTTGCGCCGGACACTTTTGTGTCAGGCATTCTTGTGCCGGGCACTCTTGTGCCGGGCGGTTTTATACCGATTGCTTTTTTGCGGCACAGCTTTATGCCCAGTGATTTTATGCCGAGCGGTTTTACGTCGCACAATTTCGTGTGGCACAGTTTTGTGCGGCGCGCTGCTCCTCCTCACATCGGCAAAGGGAATGTGGGAGAGCCTTTGCTGCCGCGGAGGAGAGCCTGCCTCCCTCTGCCGCGTACGAGGCCGCCGGTTTGATTATAAGAAGCGCGGCAAATACAGCAAACCTGACAAAGTCGGCAATGCGGCGCTTTAGGAGGCCAGGCGGCGCCGGACACTCCGGCGGGCGGCGGCGTAGTGTCGGGCGCGCCGATCACGCCGGTCGCGCCGTCTGCGGCAGACGGCCTTGACCGCCCGTTTGATCCGGGTAAAGAGGCGATCCTCCCACTCGGCCAAGGATTCTTCATGAAAAACGCCCCAGATGATGAAAGCGGCAACGATGATCTCAAAAATGCTGGCGAAGATGAAATTTCCTGACATGATGATTAACCTCCCCGAAAAGAACAAATGTTCTTTTCGTGATTATTATAGTTCGGCGGCCTGGATTTGTCAACCCTTTTTTGAAAAAAATTGCCCCGGCGCCGACAGGCGGCCTGTCCCGGCCGACGTTCTGGGGATTTCAAAAGAGGGGGAAAATCGCTTGTCCTTTCCGACTGGCCTTATCCTAACACATTATATGTCCGATAAATCGGACTTTATGACCCGGGGGGGAGATTTTTTTATTTTTAATATTTGGGAGGAGGGGGAAGGGGGAGGGGGCGCTTCCCCTATCCTGCTTACTGCAAAATCAAACTTTTGCGCTGGGGTCGCGAGGGTGGATTTCTCTATCCAACTTCCTGCAAAATCTTACCTTTCCGCTCATGCCGCGGAGGCACCCCTTTTCTGTACGGACAGAAATGCGCA
>OMNU01000055.1_pt1 | contig 43714 bp, 34 predicted proteins | sample 1673511 | NCBI WGS metagenome assembly OMNU01 (sample SAMEA103958113, study PRJEB25191) | human gut metagenome | reverse complement strand
CTGCCCTGTGTGATGCCGGCAGCCTCGAGCGCGCGCTGGATAAGCTCCGGGAAGGCATCGAAAACGGTGTTCACGGCTTCGCCCGCGCCAAGCCCCATGACCGCCGCAGAGATCTTCTCCACAAGCGAGGGGCGAAAGAACGTTGTAAAGATCCACTCTGCAACAGGACTGCTCAAAAGCCCCGCCGCAATCATCGCGATGAGCGCGCCGCAGAAATCAATCAGAACATCCCGAAACTCGCAGCTTCGCCCCGGGACGAAATACTGATGCAGCTCGTCCGACAGGGCGTAAAGCAGGCTGCCGCCGAAAACCAGCGGCGCGCGAACCCGGAAGGAGAGCGGGTAGCAAAGCGAAAGCAGCGCGCCCAATGCTCCCAATACGAAGTACAAGGACCAGTGCGCCGCCTTGCGCAAAAGGGTGTGCAGAAGGGAGAGCAGCTGTGCCCGCTCTTCTGCGGCCATCCTCCGAAAAACGGGAAAGAGGGCGGTAATTCTCTGGAGCAGGCCGCCGCTCATGGCATTGGAGCTGCCGGCGTTTTGCGCCGACATATAGAAAATCATCCCGGCCCAAAAAAGCACAGCCACCCAAAGCAGGTATCTGAAACAGGTTGCCTTATGTTTGCGCAAACGGCCTTCCTCCTACCGCGGCCGGGCTTTCCGGCTTTTTTGTTTTATTGGCCGACGAGGTTCGCCCTGCCGGCTGCATGGCGGTAGCCGCGGCCGCTTTTATGAGAGGGGGTTTAGTTATTCACGCCCTGATGAAATCCCCTCGAGCTGGGGGTCAGTCCCTCGAACACATAGCCCTGCGCGCTGAGATACTCGATCATTTCGGGCAGCGCCTCTACCGTGGTGCTTTTGGCCGCCGCGTCGTGGCAGAGAACGCAGATATCCCCATACTGGTTGTAATCCAGCGCCTTGATATGTCCCACCAGCTTGCTGGCGGGAATATTGTTTCCGCTCGCGTCGCCCGAGTCGACATTCCAGTCGAAATAGAAGTAGCCGCGTTCCTCAACCATGCGGGTCAGCTCGGTCATAACGCCCGCGCAGTAGCTTTTGCTGACCGTGTTGCTGCTGCCGCCCGGGAAGCGCATGAGCACGGTCTTTTCCCCGGTGATGGCCTCTACCCGGCTCCGAATGGTCTCCAGATCCTGGAAGAAGGCGTCGGTGCTGGTGTAAATCTGCTTGTAGCTGTGGGTGTTGGAGTGGAGGGCGACCGTGTGCCCTTCGTCATGGATGTTTTTGACATAGTCCAGCTTGCCGGCGCCGATGACGAAGAAGGTGGCCTTGGCATTATAGCGCCGCAGAACCTCCAGAATTTTCAGCGTGTTTTCCGACGGTCCGTCGTCGAAGGTCAGGTAGCAGACCTTCTTGGCCGGCTTTTCGGAGGAGGCGGAGGACCCGCCCGTTTCGGCAGAGGTGGGCGTCTCCTTGCTCTTGTGCGCCGACTGCATGGCGTTCAGTTCTTCCCGCAGGCTGGTCAGGCGGGTCACCATGCCGGCCGTCGCCGCCTCATAAGAGGATACAACCTCGCCGTAGTTGGAGTCGTCGGCCGCCAGCGTCGGGAGATTGATTTCTCCAAACAGGTTTTGATAGGTGCTCAGCTGCTGCTTGCAGGTTTCCGCGTCGTTTTGCAGGGCGGTCATTTCACTGGTCAACTGTTCGGCCTTTTGAGAAAGCAGCCAACACCGCCCTCCCAAAACGCCGCAGGCCGCGACCGCCACGACCAGAAGGATGATGAGAAACACTTTGAAGGTGTCGATTTTCCGCTTTTGGGGGTGGGGAGGCCGTTCCGTAAAGAATTGCTCATACTGCATTATGTTTTATCATCCTCTCAGAAAAATGTGCTTTTTTTAAAATCTGCCGTCCGCATTTTTACAGCGTGTGCAAAGCCCGGCTCAGCGCAGTGCGGACAGCAGGGTGTCCAGGTCGCTTTGCAGGGTGGAGAGAAAGCTGTCGGCCGTCATTTCACCCGTGACGATCGGATCCAGGACATAGACCGGCACGTTTGTCTCTCTCGAAATGGTTCGGGCGGTGTCGTCGGGGTATTGCGGTTCGGTGAAAATGGCGTTGCAGCTGCCGGACTTCACCCTTTCGATCAGGCTGCTTAAAGTCTGCGGATCGGGGGCGGTTCCCGGCTCGGTCTCGATGACCGCGTCTACCTCCAGCCCGAACTCGTCCGCCAGGTATTCAAACGCCTCGTGAAAGGTGATGATTCTGCGGTTCTGCAGGGCGGAAAAGCGGTCGATATATGCGTCGTGAAGCGCCGCCGCCCCGGCCTGAAAGCGGGTGAGGTTTTGGCGGAACAGGTCGGCGTTTTCCGGGCTGGCGGCCGAAAGGGCTTTGCATATATTGCCGGCCATGACGGCCGCGTTTTCGGTGGAGAGCCAGATGTGCGGATTGACGCCGCCATCCTCCTTCAGCAGGAGCGCCCCCTCGGAGCTGTCGGCAACGGTAAGCGCTTTGTACTGCGCCGTAATTTTGTCGAGGAAGGATCCTTCCATTCCGGCGCCGCCAATGATGTAGAGATCCGCTTTTTCCACACGCTTCATATCGTCGGCCGTAATCTGATAGTCGTGCAGGCAGCCGGTGCTGTTTGCCGCCATGCAGGAAACCGAGAGGTTGTCCGCCCCTTCGGCGATGGTCAGGGTAAGGGCATACACCGGCGCGAAGGAGGCGACTATCTCCAGCCGGCCGGAATCGGCAGCCTCCGGCGCTTTGCAAGCGGCAAGGCCGGTAAGGCAGCAGGTTAAAACACCGGCCAAAAGGCCGGAAGTCAGGCGTTTTATTGTTTTTGCAAATTTCTTAATGTGCAACTGAATGCTCCTTTTTTTCTGTGAATTGGCGAAAAACAGCCGCGCGGCTGTCCGGTATCTTAAAAACGTTTTTGCTTTTATGTGCTTGATGATATCGCGCCTCCAGCTATTATACCCCATGCGGATTATAAAATAAAGTAAAAATTTGCTTTTCATTTAAAATGATTCATGGTATACTGTTTTTGGAAAAAAGATTGTCCGCTGTCTGCCGGCTATTTGCCGCCGGGCGGGGGATATCTTAAAAATAGGGGAGGGTCGTCAAAGCGGCCGTTCTTCCCCAAATTTCAAACAAAGGATGATGAAAGATGAAAATCACAAAAGATATGCTGATCGGCGATGTGCTGGATCAGAATACCGACGCCGCCAAGTTCTTTTTTGAAATCGGAATGCATTGCCTCGGCTGCCCTGCCTCCCGCGGGGAGAGCATCGAGCAGGCCTGCGCGGTGCACGGCACCGATGTTGACGCGCTTCTGGACAAGCTGAACGCCTTTTTTGCAGAGGCATAAGGCGGATATGCCGGAGCTCAGCAAACGTCTGTCGGCGATTTTGTCTCTGATTTCGGAGGGGGCGCGGGTGGCCGATATCGGCACCGATCACGCCTATCTCCCGATCGCGCTGGCCGCTTCCGGCCGGGCAAAAAGCATTATCGCCTGCGATATTCACAAAGGGCCGCTTGCCGTGGCTGCAAAAAACCTGGCCGTCAGCGGAGCCGAGGGGGTAGATCTTCGGCTCGGTGACGGCCTTTCTCCGGTTCGGGAGGGGGAAGCGGACACCATCGTCATTGCCGGCATGGGCGGCGAGGTGATCGCCTCGATTTTAGCGGCCGCCGACTGGGTAAAAACCCGCCGGCCGCTGCTGCTGCTTCAGCCCATGACCTCGGCGGAGGAGCTGCGCTGCTTTTTGTCGGACGGCGGCTTCTCCATCCGGCGGGAGCTGGCGGTGGAGGATGCCGGCCGCGTGTATGCGATCATCGCTGCCGAATACACGGGAGAGTGCGGTGCCTATTCCGAGGCGGAGGCGTATATCGGCCATCTGCGCGGCCGGGACGCGGCCGAGCGGCGCTACATCGCCTGGCAGCACCGCCGCCTTTTGAAGGAGGCGGCCGACCTCGAACATATTCCCCGCCGGGCGGAGGCGTACGCCCACGCGGCGCGCTGTGCCGCCTTCCTCGGCCGGGTGCTGGAGGCGGCGGAGCAGTCCGCCACAGAGGCGGAGGATACCCTGCCTCTTTCCGAATAGCGGCGGGGTGCAGCTGCTGCAGAGCCTTGTGTGTTAAACCGGCCGAGGAAAGCGGCAAACCTCTGAATAAAAATCAAAAAGGCCGGCGTACCGCTTTTTTACAAGCGCGGCGTCCGGGGCGGACTGCGCTGCCGGAAGGCCGGGAAAGGATGAGAATCTATGCCGCGGGTAGAGGAAATTTATACATTTTTGGATGGGTGGGCGCCCTTTGCGACCCAGCTGTCCATGGACAACGCCGGCCTGCTGGTCGGCAGCCGGACGGCGCCGGTTACGGGTGTTACGGTTTGCTTTGACATCACGGCGGACGTCGTGCGGCAGGCGGAAAAGGCCGGGCACAACCTGATCGTCAGCCATCACCCGGTGATTTTTCACCCTTTGCGCCGGCTGGAGGGGGAGAGCGTTCCCTATCTTCTGGCGGCGGGAGGTATGTCGGCCATCTGCGCCCATACCAATCTGGACGCGGCGGCCGGTGGAGTGAATGATGTTCTGGCCGCTGCCCTCGAACTGCAGGAGGTACGGCCGCTTCCCGACGGGGAGGAGAACACGCCGCCCATGGCCCGCATCGGCCGGCTGGCACAGCCGATGTCTCCGGCGGTGTTTGCTGCCTATGTGAAGGAGAAGCTCGGCTGCGGCGGAGTACGGTACACCGACCCCGGGCGGGAGATCCGGCGGGTTGCCGTCCTCGGCGGGAGCGGCGCCGACCTCCTCGAAACGGCGGCAGAGGCCGGAGCCGACGCCCTCGTCACGGGGGAGGCGCGGCATCATGAGCTGCTGCTGGCCGGGGTGCTCGGCATTTCTCTGGTTGACGGGGGACACTTCTGCACCGAGCAAAAAATTGTGCAGGAGCTGTGCCGCCGGCTGTCGGCCGCCTTCCCCGATCTTTCGGTCGCCGCAGCCAAGGAGGTCGAGCCGGCCAAATATGTTTGAGATCCGGCAAAGGCCTATAGTTTGCTGAATGTTAAAGCTTTGTGTTGCCTTTGCCACGCGTTTCGCCTTGCGGCAAAACGCCGGGGATTTTATTTTTGATATGGCTTTGAGGGCAAAGGCCTATAGTTTGCTGAGTATCCAAATTTTGCTATTATATTTAATCGGAAATATTGCTTCTTGACCCATACCATCGGTTGACGAGGGTATTGTCTGAGAAAAAAAGGTTCGCCGCCTGCCGCCTTTTGTATATGGGTCGGCGCAGAGTATATGAAAGGATGAACGTGTTTTGGCACTGGACGGCGCGCTGCTGCGCAAACTGATACAGGAAATCGAACAAAACGCGCGCGGCGCCCGCGTGGACAAGATTCATCAGCCCGCCAGAGAGGAGATTGTGCTCTTTCTCCGCTCGCCCGGCTTTTCGGGGCGGCTGCTGCTTTCGGCCGGCGGAAGCGCACCGCGGCTGCACTTTACCCGCTTCGCACCGGAGAACCCGGCGCAGCCGCCGATGTTCTGCATGCTGCTGCGCAAGCTTTTGTCGGGGGCGCGGCTGACCGCCGTGCGGCAGTACGGCCTCGACCGGGTGGCCGAGCTGGAGTTTGAGGCCCGCAACGAGATGGGGGACATCATCTCCCCCCGCCTGGTGGTGGAGATTATGGGCAGCCGCAGCAATATCCTCCTGATCGGGGATGACGGCCGGATTGTCGACGCGGTGCGGCGCAGCGATCCCGAAAAGCCCTCCGACCGCATGATTTTCCCCGGCGCTGCCTATCAGCCGCCCCGGCCGCAGGACAAGGTGAATCTGCTGAAAGAGGGGGCTGCCGCGGTCTCCTCCCGCTTGAGGGAAATGGAGGGAGACCGGCTCTCCGACGCCCTTTCCCGCACGGTCGAGGGGGTCTCCCGCATTGTTTGCAGAGAGGTGGCCTTCCGCGCCTGCCGCGACGCCGACATTGCGGTGTCGTCGATGAGCGCCGAGCAATATGCCAGGCTGGAGATTTATCTCGGCCGCCTTGCGGAGAAGATTGCCGCCGCCGGACAGCCGGTGCTGGTCAGCACGCCGTCGGGCGAGCCGATCGACTTTACTTTTACCGAGGTGTCGCAGTACGGCGGCGCGGCGGTGACCCGGGAACTGGACGATTACTCGACCCTGCTTGATAGCTTTTATGCCGAGCGGGAGCGGGTGGCCGCCATGAAGCACAAGAGTGCCGAGCTGCTCCGCCTCCTTTCCACCACGACCGCCCGCATCTCCCGCAAGCTGGACGCCCAGCGCGGCGACCTTGCTCGCTGCGCCGACCGGGAGAAATACCGCGTCTTCGGCGAGCTGCTCAAGGCCAATCTGCACAGCATTCCCAAGGGCGCCTCGGCCGCGGTGGTGCAGAACTACTACGACCCCGAGCTGAGCGAGGTCAAAATTCCGCTGAACGCCGCACTTTCTCCGGCGGCCAACGCGCAGAAGTATTTCAAGGATTATAAAAAAAGCTACACCGCCGAGCAAACGCTGACCCGCCTGATTGCGGCGGGGGAGGAGGAGCTACGCTATCTGGACAGCGTGTTTGACGCTTTAAGCCGTGCGGGAACGGCCGCCGACCTTGCCGAAATCCGGGAGGAGCTGGCCGCCGGCGGTTATCTTCGCCTGCCCGGAGGACGGAAGAACCGTCAGCCGGCGGCAGGCCGCCCGATGGAGTTTTGCTCCTCCGACGGGCTGCGGATTCTGGTCGGGCGCAACAACCGCCAGAACGATCAGCTCACGCTGAAAACCGCCGACCGGGACGACCTCTGGCTGCATGTCAAGGACATGCCCGGCTCTCACGTGATTGTCTGCTGCGCGGGGAAAGAGGCTTCGGCTACCGCCTTGCAGGAGGCGGCGACTCTCGCGGCCTATTTTTCAAAAGGGCGGGACTCCGCCTCTGTGCCGGTTGACTTTGCGCCGGTGCGGCGGGTGAAAAAGCCGGCCGGCGGTCGGCCGGGCATGGTGATTTACACCGGCAACCGCACTCTCTATGTCACGCCGGATCGGGAGGTTTGCCGCCGCCTGGCCGTATCGAAGGAGGTATTTATATGAATATTCAGGTTTTTGGAAAGGCCAAGTGCTTCGATACCAAAAAGGCACAGCGGTATTTCAAGGAGCGGGGCATCCGGTTCCAGAATGTGGATCTGAAGGTGAAGGGGATGTCCAGGGGAGAGCTGAAAAGCGTCGCCGCAGCGCTCGGCGGGCTGGACGCCCTGGTGGAGGAAAAGGCGGATGGCGCGGCGCTTGTGCGCTACCTCTCCCATGAGGAGGACAAGCTGGAAAAGCTGGCCGAGCATCCCGAATATCTCAAAACCCCGATCGTCCGCAACGGACGGCAGGCGACGGTCGGCTATCAGCCGGAGGTTTGGAAAAACTGGGAATAATTTCTCTCTGAATCGCGCCTGTCATATTTTTTATCCTGTAAATCGCTTTACAGGGCGCCGCGGCCTATGCTATAATAACAGCATTGTTTTTGCCCTTTGAGAGGGGGCGCCTTCCGGTGACGTCGGCAGCCTCTTTGCAAAAGGCAAGGAACCGAACATTATCTGCTAAGGAGAAGGGTATGAAAACCAAGGAGTTTGATATTGCAGGTATGCTTTTCCTGCTGCTCAGAAAGGTGTACATATTGATTATCGGCTGTATCGCCGGTCTTCTGGTTGCTTATTCGGTGACCAGCTTTCTGATTGTGCCGAAGTATACCTCTTCGCTGAACATGTACGTCAACAACGGATATACGGCGCAGGACGGAACCGGCGTCATCACCACCGGAACCATCAACGCGTCCATCAGTCTGGTGAACACATACTCGGTGCTGCTCAAGGACGACACGTTCATGCAAAGCGTGTCGGAGGCGCTGGGCGGCCGGGTTTCTGCGCGGCAGATTCAGTCGGTCGTGACCATGAACGCCGTGAATGAGACGGAGGTTATGCGGATCTCGGCCACGACCACCGACCCGGTGTTGTCGGCGGATATCTGCAACACCATCGCCGCTCTGGCGCCGGATATGCTCAAGCGGGTGACCCAGTCCGGCGCGGTAGAGGTGGTCGGCCCCGCCACTCCGGCGGCGCGCCCCTCTTCTCCCAATCTGACCTTTAATTTGCTGGTCGGCGCGCTGATCGGCATTCTTCTCCCCGCGGCGGGGATTGTGCTGCGCGCCCTCTTCGACACGACCATCACCAGTGAGGAGGAGGTCAAGCAGGTTTACGGCCTCACCTCTTTGGGAGAGGTGCCGAGCTTCCGGATGGATTCCGCAGCGAAAAAGCAGCTGTATAAAAACAAGGGACACCGCTCGGCTGAGACTTATTCCGCCATGCGGCTGAGCGAGAAAACCCCCTTCCAGATTCGGGAGGCGTACAAGGCCATCCGTACCAACCTGATTTTCGCTCTGGGTACGAGTGATAAGAAGATTATTGAGATTTCGAGCTCCTCTCCCGAGGAGTACAAATCGACCACCACGGCCAATCTGGCCATTGCCATGTCGCAGACCGGCGCCAAGGTTTTGCTGATTGACGCCGACATGCGCAAACCGGTTCAGCACAAAATATTCCGTCAGGATAATTCCAAGGGCCTGTCCAAGGTTCTGGCCGGGCTGGAGGAGCTTGGCGACTGCATCAAGCAGAATGTGTTGCCCAACCTCGACGTTTTTACCGCCGGGCCGACCCCCCCGAACCCTTCCGAGCTGCTCGGCTCGAAGAATATGGAGGTTTTGCTCGACGCGCTGGAAAAATATTATGACATCATCTTTATTGATACGCCGCCGGTCAATATTGTAACCGACGCGCTCTCCATGTCCAAGTACACCTCGGGCGTGCTGCTGCTGGTTCGCCAGGGCAAGACGCAGTACCGGGATATCGAGGAATCGGTTGAGGCGGTTCGCACCACCAACACCAATCTGCTCGGCACAATTTTCGTCGACACCAACGAGGATAAACGGCGTTACGGCCGCCGGTACGGACATGGCTATAAATACGGCTATGGCTACTATGGCAGGGAGGATGAGTACGCCTCTGCCGCCGCGCGGGAGGAGACGGATGAGAACCGAAAAACCAGGGCTTAAAACTGACTTCCACAGCCACGTCCTGCCCGGCATGGACGACGGCGCGGCGGATGTTTCGGTCTCCCTCTCGCTGCTGCGGATTTTGGGGGAGCAGGGCATCTCCCGGGTTTATGCCACGCCGCACTTCTACCTGTTCCGCGAGACGGGGGAGGCCTTCCTCGCCCGGCGGGAGGAGCGGCTCGGCCTTTTGCGGCGGGAGCTGCCCGGCGCCGGACTGCCGGAGGTGTTTCCCGGGGCGGAGGTCTGCCTCTGCCATGATCTTGCCGAATGCACCCGTCTGCCCGAGATGTGCTATGCCGGCACCAATCTGATCCTGCTGGAGATCCCCTACACGGGCTATCAGGACTGGATGGCGGAGGAGGTTTGCAACCTCTGCTACCGTTATCGGCTGCGGCCGGTGCTGGCGCATCTGGATCGGTATGTCGACCGCCTGGAGGATCGGCAGCTGGAGGCACTGCTTTCCCTTGACGATGTGGTGGTTCAGCTGAACAATCACTCGCTTTCGCACCGGGCGGGCGTCCGCTTTGCGGCGGCGCTTTTGTCGGAGGGGTACGACCTCCTTTTCGGCAGTGATACCCACAACCTCACCACCCGCCGGCCGGATTTTGACCTGGCCGACCGCGCCCTCCTGAAGAAGCTGAAGCCCTCCGGTCTGACCGGGCTGATTGTTCGGCAGGCCGATCTGCTGGCCGAGGCCGCCGGAGCGGTAGGAGCGCTGTAAAGGTTCACCGACCCGCTTGCGGCCGATGAACTTTTTCTTTAAAAGAGGGGCGGCCGTGTCGGCTCGGTTTGCCTCTCTTTGCATTTCTTTGAAAGGATGATGATTTATGCGACGACTCGGAGGACTCCTTCTCCTTTTGAGTATGACGGCGGTGCTGGTGGCCTGCGGCTCTGCCGCGACCTCTTCCGCCGCGGGAGAGGTCTCTCAATCCGCGATGGAGATTCAGGTTTCCCGCGTGTCGTCGGACGAGACGTCGGCCGCCCCGTCCAGCACGGCCTCCTCCTCGGACGCCGTCGCAGAGGCGGAAATCCTCGACCTTTTTTATACCCGGCTGGCGGCGGTTAAGAAAAAGGACGCTGCGGCCTATCTTGCGGTTTATCCGGCGGCTTATGCCGACCGGCTGCAAATCACCGACAAGAATTTGACCGAGTACAAGAAGGCCTTTTCGGAAAAGTGCAAAACCTTTCTGACCGCGCTGGGCGGGGAGATTTCGCTCTCGGCCGAGATTGTCGGCCGCTCCGACCTGTCGGAGGAGGCGCTGCGCACCTACCGCTCGGATTTCAAGACCGATTATTCCGAGGCCGCCAACATTACCGATATCCGCCGGCTGCGTATCCGCTGCACCTATACCGGAGAGACGACCTCCCGGACCGGCACCGACTGGTATGTTGCCTATGCCGTGGATGGGGAGTGGTATCTCTCCCCCGAAAGTCAGCTGTTTTAAAGAGCGGCGGACAGCCCTGCGGCGGGGCGGGACTCTGCTTTTTTCGAAAAAGCTGCGGCGGAGAAAGATGCCTTGGCCTCGGCACTTGCCGGAGGCTAAGGCGTCTTTCTTTACATACTCTGGTGCGGAATTGTCAAAGCATGGATGAAATCCCGCCGATTCTGTAACGATTTTGTAACTTGTTTGTTATTTTTTCGATGAAAGCCTTGCAAAAGCAACAAGATTTGTGTAAAATAAATATATCTTTAGGCAGACAATGCAGGTCAAAGTACAGTACGCCGCAAGGGGCGGTTTGGGGAGTGCTTTTCTGCGTTTCCCTTACCGTCCGGCAGGTGTTCGCGGCGGGCTGTGCCTTTTGCAGCTTGCCGCGGAACAGGTATTGTATTCTGACCCGTATTGTCCGGATTTTTTAAATGAAAGCTATTACAAGGAAAGAGAGGCAAACTTTATGTCCAATCGGTTATTTCAGGGTGTCGTGCATCAGATGAAGGATGCCGTCGACCGCACCATCGGCGTTATGGACGAAAACTACACGATCATCGCCTGTAGTGATCTTTCCAGAATTGGGGAGGCGCACGAGCTCAACGTGCCGTCGGCTGTCACGGGGACCGAGACCTTCGTATGGGGACAGGCAACCTACAAGCCGTTTGGCGCGCCGCAGCATCCCGACTATATCCTGTTTGTGGAGGGGACTGATCCTCAGGCTGCGAAGTATGCCGCGCTGATGGCGGTGGCCCTCTCGAATATCAAGCATTATTATGATGAGAAATACGACCGCGGCAATTTTATCAAGAATATCATTCTGGACAACATCCTGCCGGGCGATATTTATCTGAAGGCGAGGGAGCTTCGCTTCAACAGCGACGTTTTCCGCGCCGTGCTGCTGATCCGGATCACCACCCGCAACGACGTTTCGGCCTATGACGTGATCCAGAACCTCTTCCCCGACAAGAACAAGGATTTTGTCATCAATATCAGTGAGACCGACATCGCCCTCGTGAAGGAGACCAAGTCCAATATCGACGCCAACGATCTGGAGAAGCTGGCCCGTTCCATCGTCGACACCCTGTCGGGTGAGTTCTATACCCACGCGGTGGTCGGCATCGGCACGATTGTCGAGGGGCTGAAGGATCTCGCCAAATCGTTTAAGGAGGCGCAGGTCGCGCTGGAGGTCGGCAAGGTTTTCGATACCGAAAAGGCGATTGTCAGCTATGACAACCTCGGTATTGCGCGGCTGATTTATCAGCTGCCGACCACTTTGTGTGAGACCTTCCTGCGGGAGGTTTTCAAGCGCGGCTCGATCGAAAGCCTCGATCAGGAGACGCTTTTCACCATCCAGCGGTTCTTTGAAAACAACCTCAACGTATCCGAAACCTCGCGGAAGCTGTTTGTCCACCGCAATACGCTGGTCTATCGGCTGGAGAAAATCAAGAAGATCACCGGCCTCGACCTGCGGGAGTTTGACCATGCCATCGTCTTTAAGATTGCGCTGATGGTTAAGAAATACCTCAGCGCCAACCCGGTCAAATATTAAAGCAGCTTTTTTAAAAAATACATCGTTTGCGGCAAATTTCAGAAAGGTTTGTGAGTGTCATCGGTATGAAAGAGATTCCGCAGTCCCTGTCAGCGGACAGCCCGGTCATCGAATTCAACGGCGTGTATAAGACCTATCCGACCGGAACGCACGCCCTTAAAGATATGAATATCCGCATCAAAAAGGGCGAGTTTGTCTTTGTCGTCGGCCCTTCCGGCGCGGGCAAGAGTACCTTTATGAAGCTGGTCATGCGGGAGGAGAAGCCCAATGCCGGCCGGATTCAGGTCAACGGCTTTGATCTGACCAACATGAAGCGGCGGGACGTTCCCAAGCTTCGCCGTACTATGGGCATTGTATTTCAGGATTTTCGGCTGATTCCGACCATGGACGTCTTTAACAACGTTGCCTTTGCCATGCACGTCGTGGGGGAGAGCAACCGGGATATCCGCAAGCGGGTGTCGCAGGCGCTGAATCTGGTCGGCCTCAGCGGCAAGGCGCGCTCCAAGCCGGCCGAACTTTCGGGCGGCGAGCAGCAGCGGGTCGGCCTCGCAAGGGCGCTTGTGAACAACCCCTCTCTGATTATTGCGGACGAGCCTACCGGCAATGTTGACCCCAACATGTCGTATGAAATTGTCGAGCTTTTGATGGAGATTAACCGCCGGGGGACAACCATCCTGATGGTTACGCACGAGCATCAGCTGGTGCGGGACTTCGGCCGGCGGGTTATCATGATTGAGAATGGCACGGTCGTGGCCGATAACGAAGGCGGTGAGTCCCATGAAGCTTAGAAGTCTGCGCTACCTCGCGGGGGAGGGCGTCAAAAGCATCTGGGTCAACCGGCTGATGTCACTGGCCTCTATCGGCGTGCTGGTGGCCTGTATGCTGCTGATCGGCGTCGCAATCGCCCTCTCGGCCAACATCGACGTTGCGCTCGGCAACCTCGAGCAGCAGAATGTCGTGATGGTCTACTTCCGGGATGAGGCCGCCGTGCAGTACGGCACTTCCTCCCTCCCGGCTTCGTCGGATACGTCGTCAGGCAGCCAGTCGGACGGGAGTTCCTCCCTCACGGCCTCGGACACTTCTTCGCGCGCGTCGGAGGTTTCGGACGCGGCGGGGAGCACGGTGTCCGGCACCGCCTCCTCGACCGAGTCGGAGGAGGTCCTGACGGAGGAGGCTGCCCGTGCCCTCTGCGATAAAATTGCCGCGATTCCCAATGTCGCTTCGGTCGAGTTTGTCCCGAGCGAGGTCGGGCTGGATCGCATGCTGAATACCATGGACGAGGCACAGGCCGACTACTTCACCTGGCTGCGGGAGGATAATCCGCTCTCGCACGGCGCCAAGGTGACCATGACCGACCTGTCGCAGTTTGATCAGACCATCGCCGCGATTCAGTCGATCAAGGGTGTGGACAAGGTCTATCACCAGCGGGATCTGGCGGCGAAGATTACAACTCTGAAAAACGGCATCAGCATCGCCGGCGTCTGGATCGTCGGGCTGCTGCTGGTGATCGCGCTGGTTATCGTTTCCAACACCATCCGTGTAACCATGTACAGCCGCAAGCTGGAGATCAGCATTATGAAGGCGGTTGGCGCGACCAATGCCTTTATCCGTACACCGTTTATTGTGGAGGGTGTGGTGATCGGCCTGCTTTCGGCCGGCATTACCTCCGGACTGCTGTATTTTGTCTATCGCGGGGTGATCGACGCCATCCGCGACGGCCTGAATATGGTCAGTGTGGTGCCCTTCCGCGATTTCGCATGGCAGGTGTTCGGCCTCTTTGCCGCGATTGGCGTGCTGGCCGGCCTGCTTGGCAGTTCGATTATGATCAGCAAGTACCTGAGAAAAGAGGGAAGTGAGTTCCGTGCGCTTTAAACATTCCAGAAAAGCTGTTGTTATGCTGTCTCTTCTGACTGCTTTATCCCTGATTTTCTGCTGCTTTTCAGCCTCGGCTGTGACCAGCTCGGATATTTCCGATAAGCAGGCGGAGAAGGCTGCGCTTCAGCAAAAGGCGCAGGAAATCAAAAAGCAGATCGCCGCGCTGGAAAATGATGCGGACAAGCAGGAGCAGCTCAAAGCGCAGCTGGAGCGGCAGGTCTCCAACACCGAGGAGCAGGTGACCCTGATCAGCAACGAGATCGCCGCGCTCAACGGCAACATCGACCAGCTGACGCGGGAGATTGAGCAGAAGGAATCCGACCTGGAGGAGACCAAGGCACTCTTCAAGCAGCGGCTGCGGGCGATGTACATGTCGGGCAGCGAGAATGAGCTGCTGATCCTTCTGGGGAGCGACGACGTCGCGGATTACCTTGCCCGGACCGAGCTGACCCGCAGCGTCTCTGCCCACGACCGCGCCCTGATGCAGGAGATTGTGGATATGATGGAGGCCATCTCCGCCGCGCAGGAGGAGATTATCGCCGACAAGCAGTCCAAGCAGGAGGCGCAGGCCGAGCTGGAGCAAAAGCAGGCCGAGCTGGAAAGTCAGGTGCAGCAGACGGCCAAAACGATCGAAAACCTCGGCAAGGCGACCGTCTCTCTGACCGAGGAGCAAAAGGCGGCGGAGGCGGCCTTCGACGCGGCGGAGAATGAGATTGACGCCATGCTGGCCGAGCTGAGAAGGCAGGAGCAGCAAACCTCCAGCAAGCCTTCCTCTTCTTCGTCGAATACGTCGAGCGGCTCGTCGGGCGGGTCATCCTCCAGCAAGCCGTCGGGCGGTTCGGAATCGGCCTATAATTTTATGTGGCCTTCCCCGAACTATCATTACATAACCTCTCCCTTCGGGTATCGGATTCATCCGATCACCGGAGTGCGCAAGCTGCATGCCGGCTGTGACATCGGCGGCAGCGGAATTAACGGTACGCCGATTTACGCCGCCGACAGCGGCACGGTCAGCCTCGCGACCTATAACGCCGGCGGCTATGGGAATTATGTCATGCTTTATCACGGCACAAAATCGGATGGAAAGCAGTACGCGACCCTCTACGCGCACATGACCCGCTATGTGGTTTCTGCCGGGCAGAAGGTGCAAAAGGGCGATGTGATCGGGTATGTCGGTTCGACCGGTGCGTCGACTGCGCCGCATCTGCATTTTGAAATCCGGGTGAACGGTACGCCGGTCAACCCGCTGCTGTATTTTTAATCGTTTGGAGGATATGCTGTTTTGCATCAGAAACATAAGATCAGACGCATTCTCTGCCTGATTTTGACGCTGGTTCTGCTTTGCACGGCCGTTTCGTCCGTCCCGATGATGCAGGCCGGCGCCGCCACCTTGTCGGAGGCGCGGCAGAAACGCGACCAGATTCAGAAGGAGCTGGATACGCTCAAGGCGCAGAAGGCCGACCAGCAGGCCATCCAGAAAAAGCTGGAGGAGCAGGTCGCCAATACAGAGGATGAGATTTCCCTCGTTACCGAGGAGCTGAATAAGATCAAGGCCGAGCTTTCGACCGTGCAGGCTGAGCTGGACGCCAAAAACGCCGAGCTGGAGAGTAATAAGGAGCTTTTCAAGCAGCGGCTGCGCGCGATGTATATGACCTCCGGCTCGGGGGCGGAGCTGCAGGTGCTGCTTGGCAGCGACGACATGGCCGATTACCTGGCCAAAACCGAGCTGACCCGCAGCGTCTCCGCCCACGACTCCCAATTGATTGAGGAGATTGTGGCCGCCGTGAACGAGGTTGAGAGCAAGGCGGCGGAGATTCGGGTGAAAAAGGACGCGCAGGACGCGGTGAAAAAGGAACTGGCTGCCAAGCAGCAGGATTTGAATAATCAGATGAACGAGCTTTCCTCCGTGCTGGCCGCGCTGGAGGAGAATATCGACGATAAGGAGGCGGCGTACAATGCCGCCGTCGCGGAGGTTGACCAGCTCGCCAGCCAGGTGGTTGCGTCTGTGGGCGACTCCAGATTGTCGTATGACGGCAACTTCCTCTGGCCGGTGCCGGGCTATTACAACATAACCTCCGGCTTTAAGTGGCGCTGGGGTCGGCAGCATAAGGGAATCGACATTTCCAGCAGCGGCATCAGCGGCAAGCCGATTGTCGCCGCCGCGGACGGCGTGGTGATGACGGCGACCTACAACACCGGCGGCTACGGCAACTATGTTATGATCAATCACGGCGTCAACAACGGCGCCTCCTATGTAACGCTGTACGGACATATGACCCGGTATGTGGTCTCGGCCGGACAGTCGGTTACGCAGGGGCAGGTGATCGGATATGTTGGCTCGACCGGTTTTTCTACCGGGCCGCATCTGCATTTTGAAATTCGGGTGAACGGCACGGCGGTGGATCCTGCGGCATATTTTAATTGAGAAAAGACAAAAGGGCGAAACGGGGTGATCCACCTCCTTCGCCCTTTGCTTTTGAAAGGATTTTCTGTCTTATGAAACGAAAGATTCCGCTTTCTCTGGCCGTTTGCCTGATGGTGATCACCGCTTCGGCGACGGTGCTGGTCGTGCTTTTGTACCTGCTGCTTTCCGGCTCTTCCCTGATCGGCGGCACATCCTGGTACAGCAAGCTGAACGAGATTACCAAAAAAATAGATGAGATGTATTATGGCGAAATTTCTCCCGCCGCCTTGGCGGACGGAGCGGCCGCCGGGCTGGTAGAGGGCCTCGGCGACCCGTACGCGGGCTACTATGACGCGGAGGAGACGGAGGAGACCGCCCTCAGCAACAGCGGCGAAAAGGTCGGCATCGGCATTACGCCGGTCCCGGATGCGGAGGCTGCCGCCCTCTATGTTTATCGCGTGGATGAAAATGGGCCGGCTGCGGCCGCCGGCGTGCAGAAGGGTGACCGCATCACGGCGGTGAACGATGTGGCTGTGGCCGACGCCGGGTATGAGGCGGCCGTCTCCGCCTGCGCGGGGGAGGCCGGAAGCACACTCACCCTGCAGATTCTCCGGAATGGGGAGACGCTTTCGCTCCCCTGCACCCGCGCGGAATTCGAGCTTACGACGGTGTATCCGCACATGGTGGGGGAGATCGGGTATATGCAGATTTCCCGCTTTAATGAAAAGACGCCCGACCAGCTGATCGACGCGGTGGAGGAGATGACGGCCGCCGGCGCGCGGGGCTTGATTTTTGATCTGCGGCTCTGCGGCGGCGGACTGGTCGACGCGACTGCCCGCGCGCTGGATTACCTTTTGCCGGAGGGGAATATCATCTCTGCCACCTATGCCGACGGGCACAGCACCGTGCTCCACACCTCGGATAAGGCGGAGGTGAATCTGCCGATGGCGGTGCTGACGACCAAGAATACCGCCAGCGCGGCCGAGCTGTTTGCGGCGGCGCTGCGCGACTATGGCAAGGGGGTTCTGATCGGCTCGACTACCTATGGAAAAGGGGTCATGCAGCGCACCTTCGGACTGCACGACGGCTCGTCGGTGAAGTTCACCATTGCCGAGTTTGTCCCGCCGAGCGGCGTCAGCTTCAACGGCGTCGGCCTTGCCCCCGATATTTCGGTCGAGCTGACGAAGGAGGAGTCGGCGCGGTTCTATTACTTTACTGATGAAGAGGATTTGCATCTGAACGCGGCGCTGGAATATTTCGGCGACCTGTCCTGAGAGGTTCCGGCTGTTTCCGCCCGGCAGGGAGTATAATATGCTTGGCCCTTGCCTCCCTTTTTGGGGAAGGGAGCGTTAGCTGTCTCCGCCTATTTTATACGGAGCGGATGGGGCAGCTTTCCTCCCACACGGCCGCGCGGTTTCAAGTTTCCAAGTGCTTAACGCCGGTAAGGTGATGAGGGCGCCGGCAGCTTCAGATGACGGCGTTATAAGTATAGTAAAAACCCCCGAACTGCTTGATTACAGGCAGTTCGGGGGTTGCTTTTTGCAGATTTACAAAGGGGCGGGATCAATACATTCCGCCGCCGGCCGCTGCTGCTGCGGCCGCTGCGGCATTGGCTGCCGCGGCGTCTTCCTTCTTGTCGGCTACAAGAGACTCGGTCGTCAGAACCATGGCCGCAATCGAGGCGGCGTTTTCCATGGCTGAACGGGTCACCTTGGTCGGGTCGACAATACCGGCGTCGATCATGTCGACATACTCCTCCGCATAGGCGTTGAAGCCATAGCCGGTTTTTCCGCTCGCCTTGATGGTGTTCAGGATCACCGAACCCTCCAGACCGGCGTTGGCCGCAATCTGACGGATCGGCGCCTCCAGCGCCTTGAGCACAATCTTCACGCCGGTCTTTTCATCTCCGTCGACCGTGTCAAGAAGCGCCTCAACCGCGCCGCTGGCATTGACCAGAGCCACGCCGCCGCCGGCGACGATGCCCTCTTCCACTGCGGCGCGGGTCGCCGAAAGGGCGTCCTCAATCCGCAGCTTCTTATCCTTCATCTCAACCTCGGTCGCGGCACCAACCTTGATCACCGCTACGCCGCCGGCCAGCTTGGCCAGCCGCTCCTGCAGCTTCTCGCGGTCGAAGTCGGAGGTGGTCGTCTCAATCTGGGCGCGGATCTGGCCGACGCGAGCCTTGATCGCGTCCTTGTCGCCGGCGCCGCCGACGATGATGGTGTTCTCCTTGCCGATCTTGACCTGAGAGGCGCGGCCGAGCTGTGCAATCGTGGTATCCTTCAGCTCAAGACCCAGCTCCTCGCTGATGACCTCGCCGCCGGTCAGGATGGCGATATCCTGCAGCATCTCCTTGCGGCGGTCACCGAAGCCCGGCGCCTTGACCGCAACGCAGGTGAAGGTGCCGCGCAGCTTGTTGACAATCAGGGTCGAGAGTGCTTCGCCCTCGACATCCTCGGCAATAATCAGCAGCTTCTTGCCCGACTGCACAATCTGCTCAAGGAGGGGCAGAATCTCCTGAATATTCGAGATTTTCTTATCCGTGATCAGGATCAGCGGATCGTCGATGACCGCTTCCATCTTATCCGTGTCGGTCGCCATATAGGGTGTGATATAGCCGCGGTCAAACTGCATACCCTCGACAACCTCGGAATAAGTCTCGGCCGTCTTGGACTCTTCAACCGTGATGACCCCGTCGGAGGAAACCTTCTCCATCGCTTCGGCGATCAGCTTGCCGATCGTCTCATCCCCGGAGGAGATGGTCGCGACCCGGGCGATGTCATCCGAGCCGGAAACCTTCTTGGAGTTTTCCACAACCTTCTGAATGGCGGTGTCGGTCGCCTTCTTGATGCCCTTCTTGACCACCATCGGGTTTGCGCCGGAGGTGACATTCTTCATGCCCTCGGCAATCATCGCCTGTGCCAGGACGGTCGCGGTAGTCGTGCCATCTCCGGCCAGATCGTTGGTCTTGGTCGCAACCTCTTTTACAAGCTGGGCGCCCATATTCTCAAACGGATCTTCCAGCTCGATCTCCTTCGCGATGGTCACGCCGTCGTTGGTGATGAGGGGTGCGCCAAATTTTTTATCAATTACTACATTTCTGCCCTTCGGGCCCAGCGTGACCTTCACGGTGTCCGCCAGCTGGTCAACGCCCGACTGAAGAGCCTTTCTGGCCTCTTCGCCGAAAATTACTTGTTTCGCCATACTCTCTCGCTCCCTTATAAATTATTCGACAATTGCAAGAATGTCCGACTGACGGAGAATAGTGTATTCTTCCCCGTCCACCTTGACCTCGGTGCCGGAGTATTTGCTGGTCAGAACCTTATCGCCGACCTTTACGTACATCTGCACCTCGTTGCCGTCCACAACACCACCCGGGCCTACAGCCACGATCTCGGCTACCTGAGGCTTCTCCTTCGCCGATCCGGCAAGGATGATGCCGCTCTTGGTGGTTTCTTCGGCTTCGACCATTTTAATCACAACGCGGTCGGCCAACGGTTTAATCGTCATTACAATTCCTCCTTGTAAATGATAAGCTACAATCAGTTAGCACTCATCAGCCCTGAGTGCTAATACTATAATAGTACATATTTCCAAAAAATCAAGGGGAAATTTGCGATTTTGTCAAATGTTTTAAATTTGTTAATAATTGCCGCCGGATTTCCGGCTTTGGAGAAGCTGCGCAGGGCTGCCCGGACAGAAAAAATCCCCTTTGCGCCAAAGCGGCGGTTCAAAGGGGATTTTGGGATGCATGCTGCCTTTTTATAATCGGGGAGTGTCGTCGCCCGCGATAATCCGCGCGCGCAGCTCCACCACGTCGGAGACAGTCAGCTTGCCGTCAGCCACAAGGTCGCCGGCGGCCATCTGCCGGTCGGTGGCCGCGCCGCTGACGATCAGCTTTCGCAGCTCCACCACGTCGGAGACGGTCAGCTTTCCGTCAAAGTCAAGGTCGCCCGGGCGGGCGGTCAGCTGCACGGTTACCGTATAGTCGGCCGTGCTGCCGTCCTCCGCCGTGACGGTGTAGGTCACCGGCGCGGAGAAGTCCTGCGCCATGCCGGATTCCGGTGTGACGGTCGCGCCGGCACTGACCGTGATTTCGGGGGTCAGGCTTTTCAGATCGGTGCCGAAGGGAAGGGTGAGTGTAATGGCGTTGCCTGCAATCTCACCCGCCTGACCGTCGATGGAGAAGGAGAGGATCGCCTTCTCCTCAGACAGCGGCCGCGGGATATAGATGCGGAAGTGTGCGGCGGTTTCCGCGGTCTGTCCGGTGACTGCGGCGCCGTCTATGCGGGAGATGTTAAAGGCGCGGTAGGCATAATTTTCCCAGAACGCCTCATCCACCGTGAAGCGGAAGGTGGTAACATTGCCGGGACGTCCGGGTGCGTTCGTTCCCTGCGGCGCCCAGCCGTCCGGCCGATACTGATAGCCGGCGTCAATCTCGATTACGCTGCCCACCGGGATGTCGGCCTTGGTATAACGATCCCGGGTGGCGACAAAGTATTTGGAGTTGTCGGCCGCGGCGTTCAGGCCGGGGTTGGCGGAATACGCGCCGTTGCCCGAGTTCCAGTAGGCCTCGCCCACCGGGGTCCATTCGAGCAGGGTGTATTTGTCATAATCAAAGAAGGGCAGCAGCTCGACCGAGACGATGTAGACCTGCCTACTGCCGTCCTCCGCCGTGACGGTGTAGCGCACCGGTTTGGTAAAATCCTGCGCCTCATCCAAAGCGGGGGAGACGGTGGCCTTATCGCTGATCGTAAACTGCGGGGTCAGTGCGGTAACATCGGTTTTGGCCGGAAGCGTTACGGTGATCCAGTTGCCGCGAACGACGCCTTCCGCCTCACTGATCGAGAGATCCTTCAGCTGCTTTGCGCTGCTCTTGATGCGGCCGTCCGGCGGGAGATAAATCCGGAAGTGCGAGGCGATTTCTTCCGTCCGTCCGGTGACAGCCGTTCCGTCGGTACAGGCAATATTAAAAGCACGGTATTCATAGTTTTCCCAGAAGCTGTCGTCAACGATCGTCTGTGCAGCTGTAGTGTTGCCCGGCCGGCGGGTAGAGGCAGCACCCTGCGGCGCCCAGCCGTCCGGTCGATACTGGTAGCCGGCGTCAATTTCGATGACGCTGCCCACCGGAATATCCTCCTTGGTATAGCGGCGATCGGTAGCAATGAATTTTTTGGAATTGTTGGCCGTAGTGGTTAAGATGGGATTTTCCGCATATCCGCCGTTGCCCGAGTTCCAGTAGGCTTCACTCACCGGGGTCCAATCGAGCAGGGTGTATTTGCTTAAATCAATCGCGTCCTTTACTTTATAGCTGGACTCGGTGACCTCAAAAGGCTTTTCCACCGCGTTCTGCACCGCCTCCCGAATCAGGGGGAGGTACTGGCTCGGAATCTCCTCTATACTGGGGACATAGTCTATATCCGCGATCGACCAGCCGGTGATCTCGGCAATCCAGGTCAGGCCGGCGATGTACCGGCCGAGGTTCAGCGAAAGATGATAGCCGTCCCTGGTCAGCGTGTCCCCGAGGTAGCTGGTGCGGACATTCTGAATCGCCGTGCCGGAGGGAATTACAAAATCAATTCCGGCGTGGTTCGCTACCTTTGTCTGCACAGCGGAGGTGATGGCGTTGTACATGGTCATCTGATCCTTATTATAGCGCGGGAAATCGCCGTGATTGCTGTCGGACTGATACGCCCAGGTCATGTGCCAGCCCAGCTTTGCGTCGGGGTTGGTCTTTTTCCCCTGGACATAGGTAATCAGGTTGTCGAGGTCGCTGTTGTAGGTGTCTGCAGCGCCGCTCAGTCCGCTGACCTGCTGCAGGGTGATGTAATCCCAGTCCTCATCCTGAATGCCGTATTCCATCGTGGTCTGCGGCCGGGTGTTCCAGTTCCCGTCGGTGTTTTTGCGGTACTCGTAAGCCGGCTTGTTCCCGGAGGCGTTCGACCAGTGGGTAGAGAGGCTGCAGCCGCCGATATACAGGTTGCCGAGGATAATCTCCTCCGCGCCGCAGTCGGCCGCCAGCTGATAGAGGTGCTGGGTCGCATCGTCGCTGAAGCTGTTGCCGATGGCCAGAACCCGGAGCACTCTGGGCCTCTCCTCCTTTGCCGGGGCGGCGGTTACCGGCAGCGCGGCCGTCAAAGCCAGGCTAAGGCCGCACACGACCGCCAGTGCTTTTTTGAACAGAGACATGGTGCACAAACTCCTTTCAGTAAAACAAAATAACCTATCCTATATTTTAGCATATATTCGTTCGCTGTTCCAATATGAAATGATACGGAGTAACTCTATATGCCGAAGAGGAGGGAGGCATCCCTCCTTCGCATCTTTCCTTTATATTACAGGAAAATGCGTTCCAAAAATAGCATATTTCAGGCTTTCGTTAGCAGGATTTTATAAAAATATTACAGCGGCCCTTTTGGGCTGCCGTAGATTCCGGCCGCCGCGCGCGGCGTGTCAGTCCCCGGTGTTTTGCTCGGCCGCTCCTCTGGCTCGCTTGATGTAAGCGAGAGGGGTGCGGCCCTCCATCCGTTTGAAGGAGTTGCAGAAGGCCGCCGTGTCCCGAAAGCCGCAGGAAAGCGCGGTTTCGGTGACGGTGTATTTTCCGGTGCCGAGCATGTCGCGCGCCGCCTCCAGCCGGACGGTGAGCAGATATTCCTTTGGGGAGACGCCCCCGGCCTCCATAAAAATTTTATAGAGATAGGTGCGGTTGATCCCGACAAAGTGCGCCACATCGCTGATTTTGAGGGGGAGACCGTAGTTCTGCCGAATATAGGAGGCTGCCTGCCGGTAATACAGATCCTCGGTCGGGCTGAGGCCGCCGGCGCGGCTGTTCCACAGCTGCGCCATGGCCAGATAAAAATACCCCAGCCGTTCGTAACAGTTGCTGTTTGCGTTCTCGAAAGCGTCGATCAGCTGCTCCATCGCGGCCGAGAGGCATTCTATATCCCGGATTTTCAGGATATAGTCTTCCTTCCCGAAGCCGATCTGCCCCAGAAGATGGAGGGCGCCGTACCCGTTAAAGGCCAGCCAGGTATATTCCCACGGGTCGTCGGCGTCCGCCTCATATACGGTGGACTCTCCCGGCCGGATGAGGAAGGCCTCGCCCGCGTTTAGAAAATAGGTCTCCTTATTCACATGATAGACGCCCTTGCCCGACAGGACAAAGTGCAGCAGGTATTGCTGCCGGATAAACGGCCCGAACCGATGGCCTTTTTCGCACTTCTCCCATCCGCAAAAGCAGAGGATGACGCCGTCCGTTCCGGGGTCCTCCGGCCTTTCATAAGCTTCGCGCCGCATCTGCATTGGAATCCTCCTTACTCGGCGGCCGTCCGGCCGACTTGTTCTTCGAGGAAAATTATAGCCTACATTTGCAAAGAATGCAACATTTTTACAATTTTTAGAAACAAAAAAGAATAGAAATTTTTTCAAAATTTAGATATAATAAACAAAAATCGATTTTGGAGACTTGTGGTATGATTAAAATTACCTTTATGGGTGCGGGAAGCACCATTTTTGCCCGCAATGTTCTCGGCGACTGCATGTGCACGCCGGTCCTTTGCGAGAGTGAGATTGCCCTGTACGACATCGACGCCAAGCGGCTGGAGGAGTCGTACATCATTCTGAGCGCCATGAATGAGAATGTCAACAGCGGCCGCGCGCGTATCCACAAATACTGCGGTGTCGAAAACCGGAAGGAGGCGCTGCGCGGCGCAACCTTCGTGGTCAACGCGATTCAGGTCGGCTTCTATGAGCCGTGCACCGTGATTGATTTCGAGGTGCCGAAAAAATACGGCCTGCGGCAGACCATCGCCGACACCCTCGGAATCGGGGGGATCATGCGGGGACTGCGTACCATCCCGGTGCTTGAGGATTTTGCCCGGGATATGGAGGAGGTCTGCCCCGACGCCTGGTTCTTGAACTACACCAACCCGATGGCCATTTTGTCGGGCTATATGCAGCGGTACACCGGGATTAAGACGGTCGGCCTCTGCCACAGCGTGCAGTGGTGCTCCCATCACCTGCTCACCGCCCTCGGGATGGAGGATAAGCTGGAGGGCCGCCGCGAGATGATTGCCGGCATCAACCACATGGGCTGGCTGCTGGATATTCGGGATAAAGAGGGGAACGATCTCTACCCCGAAATCCGCCGCCGCGCCGCCGAGAAAAACGCTTCGGAAAAGCATAACGACATGGTGCGGTACGAATATATCCGCCGGCTGGGCTACTACTGCACCGAGTCGAGCGAGCACAACGCCGAGTACAATCCCTTCTTTATCAAAAGCCGCTATCCCGAGCTGATTGAGGATTATAATATTCCGCTGGATGAATATCCCCGCCGCTGCGTCAGTCAGATCAAAGGCTGGGAGGAGGAGAAGGATCGCATCCTGAACAACGGCAAAATCACCCACGAGCGGTCGAGCGAATACGCCTCTTATATCATGGAGGCGAGGATAACCGGCGTGCCCTACAAAATCGGGGGCAACGTGCTGAACACCGGGTTGATCGACAACCTCCCGGCGGAGGCCTGCGTGGAGGTACCCTGCCTTGTGGACAACTACGGGATCAATCCCTGCCATGTCGGACGGTTGCCGCTTGCGCTCGCCGCGATGAACATGACCAACATCAACGCTCAGCTCCTCACCATTGAGGCGGCCATGACCCGCCGGAAGGAGGACATCTACCGCGCCGCCATGCTGGAGCCGCACACGGCCGCCGAGCTGTCGATCGACGACATTGTACATATGTGCGACGATTTGATCGAGGCACACGGGGAATACATGGCAATGTATAAATAAAAAAGTGCAGCTGTTTTTTGCATCCTGCATTTTGCGCGTGAAGGTATAAGAAAGCCTCCGCCTCTTTTCGCCTGCTTTGTGCGAAAAGGGTGCGGAGGCTTTGCTGTTTTACTCTATCGGATGCTCGGACGTTCAGATGCTTGGCCGCGCGTCGCTCGGCCGGTTGTTCGGTCGTCCGACGATTAGGTGATCCGGTAGTCCGGTAGTCCGGTAGTCCGGTCGGCTGCCCGTTCGAGCGGGTTCAGGGTTTGGACTTCCGGGCGCGCGGCCTTTTAAAAGCGGCTGCACGCCCGGAACGGAGGCTTTATTCCGCGCCGCCGGCGACGATCAGGGCGCGCAGCGCCACCACGTCGGAGACGGTCAGGTTGTCATCCGTATCGTCGAGGTTGCCGGCCGCAAACTCGCGGTCGGTCCAGCTGCCGGCGACGATCAGCTTGCGCAGCTCGACCACGTCGGAGACGGTGACGAAACGATCTCCGTCCACGTCGCCGACAATCAGGTCGAAGCTCTCACGGATGGAGGCGATGGTCTGCTCGGCCTCAAGCAGTGTCTTTTTCCGGGTGACCATCGCCTGCTGCGCGGAGGTCATCCGGTTGTAAGCCGCGCGGATGGCCTTTACCGCCGACGCCTTTGCCATGGTGACCTCACCCAGAGCCGCAATCTGCAAATCAATCGAGGCGGCGAAGGCGGCGTCGCTGTTGTCCGCCGTGAAGTAGCCGCCTCCATCGCTGTAGACGGCCAGCGTGCCCTTCTCAAAGCTTTGCATCAGGGCGCCGTCCATTTCAACTGCGAGGCCGGTCGGGCAGCCGGTGACGGCGAAGCGGGCCTCATCATCTGCGCCGAGGGTGCAAAAAACCTCCGCCACAGGGCCGGTGATGGTATACGCGCCCGCAAAGCTGCCGGTTTTGCTGTCTGCGGCCGCGATCGTGGCCGCGGAGGCCGCAATGTAAGCGTGGCCGTCCGGCCCCTCAAACGCCTGATAGGTGAAGCCGTCGCCGCGGCCGATGCCGTCCGACGGCAGGCCGAGCGTCTTTCCCGCCCACTTGTTTTCCTGGCTGTACATGGCATAGACGTAGCGGAAGGTGCTGGCCGTCTGATCCGTGCCGGTAAAATCCGACCCGGGGAAGAGGAAGCTCTGCTTCATATCCACCTTCTGATCCTTGACCAGCGGAACGTCCGCATGGCTGCGGGTCCCGTTCCAGTAAACCTGGTAAATCCGGCCGTTGTAGCTGAAGGCGTTGCCGAGTGCCGGGGCGGTATATCCGCCGAAGGAGAAATAGCCTTTTTGAGAAAAGGCCGTCCCGACAAAGGGTGCGGAAACCATGGCCCAGTACCGGTTGCCGTGTCCCCAAGGGTTGCCGACGTTGTCGTTGCTTCCGTCGTCCGCCTGGAAGAGAACCATGTCTCCCCAGTCGCTGGAAATGCTGTAGCTGCCGGAGGTCTTGCCGACGGCGTAGCCCTCCATCACATATTCGTATTTCAGCTCGTCGCTCATGGCTGCAGCGGTGGAGAGGCGATCCTCCTCACTTACGGCGGCCTTGTTCATCCAGGGATAGTTTGCGTAGGAGGCTCTCCACCCGTCGGCCGAAACGGTGACGGAGAAGGCGTTATACTGATTTTTTACAGCGGTCTCGGCCGCGATCAGCTTGCTGTAATTTGCAACCGCTGCGGCCTGCTCGGCGCTCAGTGCGTCATAGGCCGCGCGGGCGGCGCGAATCTCCTTGCCGTAATGGTAGTCGGAGGTTTTGATCGCGTCAATCAGCTGGGTGACATAGCCGGCCGGATCTATGAGGATCAGCGCCGCCTCCGCCTCCTCCAGCCACCAGAGACCCTGCACCTGCGCCTTCTGGGTGTCGGTCAGCGCGTTGTAAGCCGTGCGGGCGGCGGCGATATCGGCGGCCTGCTTCGTATCGGTAACCTTGCGGATGGCGCGGATGGCCTTCTCCACCTTGCCGACAGCGGCGGCGTCGGCCTGCAGGGCGGCCAGCGTCGCCTCGGCCGCGGTCAGGACGCTCTGGTTGGTGACATAGGCCAGCTGCGCGGCGGTCAGCGCGTCCACCGCCTTCCGTGCGGCGGCGATGGCCTCCGCCTTCTCCAGCGTTACCTCGCCGATGGCGGCGATCTGCGCGGCCGCCTTCTGCCCGGCGATGTCGGCCGGGTCGGTCGAGAAGGCGACCGTGTAGCGGAAGGAGAGCTTTCCGTCGGCCGACGCGGTTTCAATCACGGCCTCTGCCGGGAGGCTGCCGGTCGCCTGGGTCACCGTGACCTTTACGTCGGCATTTTTGGCGGTGGCGGCAACGGTCGGGATGGCCGCGCCCTCCTCCAGCAGGACGCCGTAGTGGTACAGCTCATCGGAAAAATCGGCCAGCGCCTTTCCATCCACGGTGATGCCCGAAAGGCCGGTGGTGGTATAATTCCGCACGAAAGCGGCCGCCGTCTCGGCAATGGCGGTGTAGCCCGCGTCGCTCGGATGGAGGCCGTCGGGCATCAGGGTCGGCCAATCCTCCCCAAACGCACTGGTCGGGGCAAAGAGGTCGAGCACCGGGCAGTTGTACTCCGCCGCGATTTCATCCAGCATGGGGATGATCTTGTTCGGGACAAGGTCGTCACGCCCCTCGGTGTGGCCGAAAGTGCGGTAGGGGTAACAGACGACCACGACCGGATGGGTGTCCAGATTCCGATAGCTCTCCATCAGCTCGATATAGGAGGCACGGAACTTGGCCGGAAAATCCATGTCGCTGCGGTTCCAGGCGGAGTAGACCGCGTCGTTGGAGCCGACGAACATCAGAACCATATCCGGCTTGGATTGCAGACTCTCCTTATACCGGTCGGTGCTGACATATTCGAACAGGCCGGCGCCGGTTGTGACACAGCTGCCGCTCACGCCGGCATTGGTAACCGCATAGTCGCTGCCGAGCATCTTCTGCATCTGCGCGGGGTAGGAGTAGAGCGCGCTGTTGCTTGAGCCGACGCCCTCGGTTGTGCTCGAACCGACGCAGGTGATGCGGAAGGGCTCCTTCGCGGCGGCTGTGGCGACATTCCCTATGGGGAGAAGTGTGCCGGTCAGCAAAAGCGCGCTGAGGAATGCGGCCAGAGTTCGTTTCCATTGCTTTTTCATTTTCATTCGATCCTTTCTTCGGGTAGGTGTTTTGCAGTCGGCTGTTTTGGAGCTCTGCCCCTTCTTTTGCCGATGGAAAAGAAACGCTGTTTTATATGTATAGTACAGATCCGGCCGCCCCGCGCCGCCCGGATGGCGGGAGGCTTTTTATCCGAACCCATACCATTTTACATTATATTATAAATTGCCTCTGCGGCAGCAGGGACGGCACGGCGTGCCGACGGCAAGAGCCGCAATTCAGTCATTCGATATTCTCCGAAACGGTCAAAATCTCTGATTTTGCCAGCGTTTCGTGAGGTTGTACCATAATACCACAAAACCCGGGGAAAATGGGCCTTTGCAAAACCCCCAACCATATCCGGGTTGGAAAAGCCCATTTTCGGGGGGGACGCCTCGACTATGCTTTTGTTTGCATAAGGCTATAAGGCGTCCCCTGCTCCGCCACAAAACCCGGGGAAAATGGGCCTTTGCAAAAACCCCAACCATATCCGGGTTGGAAAAGCCCATTTTCGGGGGGACGCCTCGACTATGCTTTTGTTTGCATAAGGCTATAAGGCGTCCCCTTTGTCCCCTTATTATACCATCAAATGTTCATCATGTACAACATATCCTTTTGTATAAAAACTATATATTGACATATATAATGGGCAGGTGGTATCCTTAATTCCGGGTGATGGAGAATGGAGCTTTTGCAGCTGCGGTATTTTGTACATGCCGCAAGGACGGAGAATTTTTCCCGCACTGCGGCCTTTTTTATGGTGCCGCAGTCGTCAGTGTCTCAAACCATCAAAAAGCTGGAGGGGGAGCTGGGGGTTCAGCTTTTCACCCGGCGGGGGAACCGTGTCTTTCTCAATGAGAAGGGGCGGTCGTTTTATGAGGTTGTCAGCGCTGCCTTGTCGCAGATAGACGCAGCCTGCGGCTGCCTGCGGGAGGTCGGAGAGACCCCGGAGGGGGAGCTCCGCCTGCTTGTGCGGACCAACCGCCGGCTTGTGACCGACTGCATGGTGGAGTTCGGCCGGCGGTATCCGAGGGTGAATTTTTCCATGATGCATGCCGCCGGGGGCGGCGGACTTTCGGAGTTCGACCTGATCGTGGCGGAGGAATCCGAGCAGTACCGCGGGTTTGAGAGCCTTCCTTTGATTACGGAGGAGATTTTGCTGGCGGTTTCGGCCGGGCATCCTCTGGCGGCGAAAAAGAGCGTGCGGATGCAGGAGCTGAAGGACGAGCGCTTTATCACCATGCCGAAGGGGAGCGGCCTCTACAATCTGACCGAGGCCGGCTGCCGCACGGCCGGCTTTGCCCCGAACATTGTGATCGAGAGCGACGATCCCTTTTATTTGCGGAAGTATGTGGGCATGAATCTGGGGATTGCGCTGGTGCCGTCCTTTTCCTGGAGGGATCAGTTCGACGGGTCGGTTACCCTCCTGCCGATTGAAGAAATGCACCTCCGGCGCGCGACCCGGCTCTACTGGAAGGGCGGGCGCTGCCCGCTCGCCGCGGAAAAATTCCGGGATTTTCTGCTGGAGGCCTGCCGGGCCGAGGCTGCGGCAGAGTAAAGTTTCCTCTATCCGGATGCCTTGCGTATTTGCCGCCGCTTTGCTATAATAGCAGGGTGTGGAGCCTTGCGCGGGAGGAGAATCGCCTGTGCCGAAACGAGAAAACCAAAAGCTGAAAATATTGTATCTGCTGGATATCCTCCGTACCCGGTCGGACGCCGAGCACCCGCTTTCATCCGCCCGGCTGATCGAGCTGCTGGAGGAGCGAGGGATTACGGCCGAACGCAAGAGTATCTATGACGATATCGAGGAGCTGCGCCGGTACGGCGCCGACATCCTCTGTGTCCACGGGCCGGAGGGCGGATTTTTTCTGGCCTCCCGCACCTTCGAGCTGCCCGAGCTAAAGCTCCTGGTCGACGCGGTGCAGTCCTCCCGCTTTATTACCGAGAAAAAGGCGGATACGCTGATCGCCAAGCTGGAGTCGCTGGCCAGCGTGTATGACGCCTCCCAGCTGTCGAGGCAGGTTTACGTCTCCGGCCGGGTGCGCACTATGAACGAGCAGGTCTATTACAACATCGACGCGCTGCATGCCGCCATCCACGCGGGGCGGCAGATCGACTTTTTATACTTCGACCTGGCGGTGGATTTTTCGGGGACGGAGCGGTTTCAAAAACGGTATCGCCGGGATGGCTGCCGCTATACCGTCAGCCCCTTTGCCCTCTGTCGGGAGAACGAGAATTATTATCTGCTGGGGTATGACGCCGCCGGCGGGGCGCTTAAAAACTATCGCGTGGATAAGATGGAGAAAATCCGCATCCTCCCGGCCGCGAGAGAGGGGAGCGAGGTTTATGCCGCGCTTTCCCCGGCGAGGTTTACCAACCAGCGGTTCGGGATGTTCGGCGGAGAACCGGAGCGTGTGCGTCTCTATTTTGACGCGCGGCTGGCCGGCGTCGCGGCCGACCGCTTTGGGAAGGATGCCTTCCTGACGCCGGAGGGGGAGGACGGCTTTACCCTGACGGCTGAGGTGCAGATCAGCCCGCAGTTTTTCGCCTGGGTATTCGGGCTTGCGGGCGGCGTGAAGATACTTTCCCCGCCAAAGGTGGCGGAAGCATACGCCGCCATGCTGCGGGAGGGGCTTGCCGCCTGCATTCCGGAGGGGGATGCAGGACAGACGGAAAAATAACGAAAAACGCTTCGATAAACGTATTTTGAACAGGGAGGAATCAATATGCCGCCGAGACCACCGCATGGCGGACCGGGCGGCCCGCCGATGGGTCGCCCGCCCGAACGGGAAATCGACATGGAGCAGCTCGCAGCCGAAACGGAGGAGATGCAGAGACTGCGTTTTATCACCCGCGACAACGCGGAGTTCGCCCGCACGCCGGGCGGCTTTGTCTCGCTCCGGTTTATGGGGGAGAGCTACGACCGGGTGGGCGTCTACCGCGCCTTTCCCTTCACCGACCCGGAGCGGTACATCTCCATCCGGCAGGCGGACGAAAAAGCGAAGGAGATCGGGATGATTCAAAATCTGAGCGATCTTCCGGAGGAGACGGCCGGCATGCTGCGCGAGCAGATGAACCTGCGCTATTTTACGCCGGTGATTACAAAAATCCACGATATCAAGGATCGGTACGGCTTTGCCTATTTCGATGTCGAGACCGATAAGGGACACTGCAAGTTCACCATCCGCAACGGCGGCGGCTCGGTCGTCCGTTTGGGAGAGGCGCGGCTTCTGATCTCCGACCTTGACGGCAACCGGTTTGAGATCCCCGATATGACCCGGTTGACTGCCGGTGAGCTGAAAAAACTCGACCTGTTTATTTAAAGCATAGCCGTCCGCTTTTGCCGGGCGGGATTTTAAGGATATTCGCCATGAATTTAAATGTAAAGCTGCCCCCAAAGGAAGAGGAGGCGCTCGCCCTCTCTCCGGGGGAGAAAATTCAATATTGCTCCCCCTTTGACCTGTCGCCCGAGGGGGTGCGCTCCGGCGGGTATTTCGCCGCGACCGACAAACGGCTGGCTGTTCTGAAGGACGGCCGGCTGCAAGCCGCCTTTTCGATGTCGGAGGTGGAAAAGCTCTCCTGCCTGCCGCAGGTGGGGGGAGGGCTGCTGACCGCGGTAATCGGCGGGGAGGAGCGCCTCCTCGTCCGGTTTTCGATGCGGCACATGGCCCGGTTTTCCTATATCGCCCGCGGGGTGGAGGCCGTGCGCGCCGGGGAGGAGCCGGTCGTCAGCCGGGAGAGTGAGAAGATCTGCCCGACCTGCGGAAAGCCGCTGCCCGGAACCAAAACCTGCCCCAATTGCAGCAGCAAGGGGGACATCTTCCGCAAGATCTGGTTTATCGGAAAGCCCTATGCCCTGCGGCTGTTTCTGATTTCCTTGTTTATGATTGTCGGGTCGGTCGTGACCCTTCTCGGGCCGGAGGTGCAGAAGCGCTTCATCGACGGTACGCTGCGAACCCACAGCGGCACCGGCGCCGACGTCGCGGCCTTTGTGCTGACCATGCTGGCGATTGTGCTGGTCACGATCGGCATTGATATAACCAAAAACTGGTGGTGCACCTCCCTCGGCGCACGGATCAGCATGGATCTGCGGGCGCAGATGTATGGAAAGCTGCAGAAGCTTTCTCTGACCTTTTTAAACAGCCGGAAGCCGGGTGACCTCATGAACCGCATTGTGGGAGATGTGGGGGAGATCCGCCGTTTTCTGGAGGATGTTTTCGGCGGCATGCTGTCCCAGCTTTTCACCATGGTCGGCACGTTGGTTTTTCTGCTGGCGCTCAACTGGAAGCTGGCGGTCGCCTCGGTCATATTTGTCCCGATTGTGCTGGTGGCCAACCGGATCTGGCGGCGGAAGATTCACCGGATGTTCCGCGCCCAGCGGCGTAAGAGCGACCAGCTCAACAGCGCGCTGCAGGATGTCGTTTCGGGCATCCGGGTCGTAAAATCCTTCGGCAAGGAGAAGGCGGAGGCCGCCCGGTTCGACCGATCGGCGGCCGAGCTGGCCGAGGTGCAAAAGCGGAATGAGGTTTTCTGGGCGATTTTTTATCCGATTTTGAGCATGATTATGGGGATGGGCGCTTACGTCATCACCTATTTCGGAGGAAAGAGCGTTCTGCTCGGCGGTATGACGGTCGGCGAGCTGACCCAGTTTATCAACTACGCCGCCATGCTCTACGGTCCGCTCGGCTGGCTGGCGCAGCTGCCGCGGCGGATTATCCGCATGACTACGGCGATTGACCGGATTCACGATGTTCTGGATGAGGAGCCGGATATTGTCGATCTGCCGCAGGCCAGGGCGGTTGATTTTTCGGGGAATGTGGAGTTTCAGAATGTAACCTTCGGCTACCGCTCCTATGAGCCGGTGCTGTCGGGCGTCAGCTTCTCGGTCAAAAAGGGGGAGATGATCGGCCTCGTCGGCTCCTCCGGCGCGGGGAAGTCGACCATGATCAACCTGATTATGCGGCTCTACGACCCGGACGGCGGCCGTATCCTGATCGACGGCCACGATCTGCGGGAGATCACGATTCAGTCTCTCCACGACCAGATCGGCGTCGTCCTGCAGGAGACTTTTCTGTTTTCGGGCACGGTGTTCAACAACATACGCTATGCCAAGCCCGACGCCGGGTATGAGGAGGTTATAAAGGCGGCCAAGCTGGCCAACGCCCACGACTTTATCTGTCGGATGCCCGATGGGTACGATACCTATGTCGGGGAACATGGGTACAACCTCTCGGGCGGAGAGAGGCAGCGCATCGCCATTGCGCGCGCCATCCTCACCGACCCGAAGATTCTGATTCTGGATGAGGCGACCTCCAACCTGGATACCGAAAGCGAGTTTTTGATTCAGACGGCGCTCGAGCGGCTGACCGAGGGGCGGACAACCTTCGCCATCGCTCACCGGCTGTCGACCCTGCGCGGCGCCGATCGGATTTTTGTCATTGATAAGCAGAAAATTGCCGAGGCCGGCACGCATAACGAGCTGCTGCGGCAAAAGGGGATTTATTACGGCCTTGTGACGGCGCAGCTGAAAATGCACCGCACCCCCGGCGCGGAGGAATAATGTACATACCGGTGTCGCTTCGAAAGGGGCGGCGCCGGTGCTTTTTTGCCTCCCCGCACAAAATGTAGCGGGTGCACCGTTTGTATTTTTGTGCTGTTTGTTTGGTTGACAGCCGGGCGAAAATGTTTATAATATGAATTAATGTTATTTTTATACCATCGGCGGCGGGGAGGAGGATTTCTCCGGCGGCCGGGGGTATCATCGCCGGATCAAGGTCGAAGGTCGTCCGAAAATTCACTGCCGGCAGCTGCCGAAAGGCTTTGTTGGGGTGAAATGCGTTCGGGCGGTTATAAGAAAAGCCTCTTGCGGGAAAGCTTTGGATACCCGCAGAAAAAACTCCGCCTGTGACGGGTATTTGCAGTTCGGGATGGGAGAAGGGCGTTCTTTCGCCGACGATGAAATAACAAATTTGATTTGGGAGGAAATGTATATGAAGAAGAGCATGAGAATCCTTGCGCTCGTTCTGGCCGCGCTGATGCTGGTCGGCAGCTTTGCCGCCTGCGGTGAAAAGAGCGGAGATGCGGGCGAAAACGTATTGGTGATCGGCGGTATCGGACCTCTGACCGGCAGCGCCGCATCCTATGGGCAGGGCGTTATGAAGGGCGCACAGCTTGCTGTGGATGAGATTAACAAGGCCGGCGGTGTGAACGGCATGCAGCTGTCCCTCAACTTCCAGGACGACGAGCACACCACCGATAAGGCGGTCAACGCCTACAACACCCTGAAGGATAAGGGCATGAAGCTTCTGATGGGCACTGTGACCAGCAACCCCTGTGTCGCCGTGGCGGAGAAAACCCACGAGGACAACATGTTCCAGCTGACCCCGTCCGGTTCTTCGGTAGCCTGCACCCAGTATGACAACGCTTTCCGCATCTGCTTCAACGACCCCAACCAGGGCACCGTTTCGGCGCAGTATATTGCGGAGAATAATATCGCCAGCAAGATTGCGATTATCTATGACAGCTCGGATGTGTATTCTTCGGGCATCAAGGATAAGTTCGTGGCCGAGGCTGCCAACCGCAACCTCGAGATCGTCGCGACTGAGGCTTTCACCAGCGACAGCAAGACCGATTTCTCGGTTCAGCTGCAGAAGATTCAGGCTTCGGGCGCCGAGCTGGTTTTCCTGCCGATCTATTATTCCGAGGCGGCCATGATCCTGTCTCAGGCCAACAAGAACGGCCTGGATGTCAAGTGGTTCGGCTGCGACGGTCTGGACGGCCTGATCGCACAGCTGGGAGATGAGGTTGCTCTGGCGGACGGCGTCATGCTTCTGACCCCGTTCGTGGCCGACGCGCAGGATGCCAAGACCTCTGCTTTTGTTTCGGCCTACAAGGCTGCCAATAATGACGAGACTCCCAATCAGTTTGCGGCTGACGCCTATGATGCGATTTACGCCATCAAGGCCGCGCTGGAGAAGGCTGGCGTTACCGACGCTTCGATCAGCGCTTCCGACCTCTGCGACCTGCTGGTTCCGGCCATGACGCAGATTCAGGTTGTCGGTGTTACCGGTACCATGACCTGGGATGCCGCCGGCGAGCCGACCAAGGAGCCGAAGGGTATGAAAATCGAAAACGGCGCTTACACCGCTATGTAAGCTGCCCCCGCATTCTACAGCAAAGGAGCTGCCCTTTTTCCAAAGGACGGCTCCTTTTTTCTATTCCCGGTTTGGTTTTGGGAGGAAGGGCGTCCTGCCCGGGCGCGCGGCAAGATCGGCCTTTTGCTTACTGCCTGCGGCGGGCGGCCTTCTTTCTTTAAACCCAGCCGGTAGAAAGGCCTTTTGCTGACAGCCGGCCGGCGGGCGGAAAATTTGCAGCCGCCGGAGGGGTTTTCCAATTTTCGAACAACTGCGCTCCATATTTTGCGGCTATGGCGGCCAATATGGCCGATAATGATGATTTTGTTGAAATTTATCATTTTTTCTGAACCACAAGCTGTTGTAATCTTTTTTGTTCTGTGTTATACTGTGTCAGTGTATTGAATCATTTGGAGAAGTGTGAGGCTCTGCGTGCAGGCGTACGAGCGTGCGGGCGTTTCTTATCCTCCGGCGATTCAAAGGGAATGTGAAAATATATTAACCGCCGATTTCTGCGGCGGTTTTAAGGAGCGGTGATATGAGTTTCATATCTTATCTGGTTGGAGGAATCAGCCTTGGCAGCGTGTATGCCCTGATCGCCATTGGCTATACAATGGTATACGGCATTGCCAAAATGCTTAATTTCGCCCACGGCGACGTCATCATGGTTGGAGGGTTTACTGTCTTTACAACCGTGACCACACTCGGATACAATCCGTTGATCGGAATTCTGGCCGGCGTGGTGGTATGTACCCTTCTTGGCGTCGTGATTGAGAAGGTGGCTTATAAACCGCTGCGAAACGCTTCTCCGCTTTCGGTGCTGATTACCGCCATCGGCGTCAGCTATCTGCTGCAGAATCTGGCATTGCTGGTCTTTGGCCCGAATCCGCAAACCTTTAAATCAGTTGTAACCATCCCAGCGTGGAGGATCAACGACCAGCTCACCATCTCGGGGGAGACGATCGCGACCATCGCCGCAACCCTCGTGATTATGGTGGCTTTGACCCTCTTTGTCAATAAGACCAAGATTGGCCGTGCCATGCTCGCCGTGTCGGAGGATAAGGGCGCCGCTCAGTTGATGGGCGTGAACGTCAACCGCACGATTTCGATTACCTTTGCCATCGGCTCTGCGCTGGCGGCTGTCGCCGGCGTGCTGCTCTGCTCCTCCTATCCGCAGATCAGTGCCTATACCGGGCAGATGCCGGGTATCAAAGCCTTTACGGCCGCCGTCTTTGGAGGAATCGGCAGCATCCCCGGCGCGATGATCGGCGGCGTGCTGCTCGGTATTATCGAAAATCTCAGCAAGGCGTATATAAGCTCGCAGCTTTCCGACGCGATTGTCTTTGCCGTGCTGATCCTTATCCTTCTTGTCAAGCCGACCGGCATCATGGGCAAGAAAATCAGTGAGAAAGTGTAGGTGACCGGTATGAGCAGCAAAACAAAGAGCCTCCGCCCGGTCACAAAGAATAATTTTCTGACCCTGGCGATGGTAATCGTTTTCTACAGCATTGCGGGTATTCTGGTTTCGACCGGGAACGCCAGCAGCCTTTTTAAAGGCCTGCTGGTTCCGATCGGTTATTATGTGATTGCGGCCGTCTCGCTCAACCTGACGGTCGGCGTGCTGGGAGAGCTCAGCCTCGGCCACGCCGGATTCATGTGCGTCGGCGCATATGTCGGCGGCGTTTTCTCGATTTTAACCAAGGAGGTCATCTCCATCTGGTGGCTGCGCTTTCCGATCGCCATGCTGCTTGGAGGGTTGGCGGCCGGCCTGATCGGTATGCTGATCGGCATCCCGATCCTGCGGCTGCGGGGCGACTACCTTGCCATTGTTACCCTCGCTTTTGGGGAGATTATCAAGAAAATCGCGCAGAATCTGTATCTTGCCAAAGATGTGAACGGCCTGCATTTCTCTTTTGCAAAGTCGATTGACGCCTCTACCATGGATTCCGCGACCCGGAAGGATATTCTGAACGGCCCGATGGCGGTCAGCGGCATTCCATCTAACGCAAACCTTCTGGTCACGGTGATCGTGGTGGTCATCACGCTGGTGGTCATCATGAACCTGATTGACTCCCGCGCCGGACGGGCCTTCATGGCGATTCGGGACAACCGCATCGCGGCCGAGTCGGTCGGCATCAACCTGTCCAAGTACAAGCTGATCGTTTTTGGCGTGTCGGCCTTCTTTGCCGGCGTGGCGGGAACCCTCTTCTCGCATGCCAACATGATCGACCCGACCAAATTCGATTACAACATGTCGATTCTTATCCTGGTCTTTGTCGTGCTGGGCGGCATCGGCAATATCCGCGGCTCGGTGATCGCGGCGGCCATTCTCTACGCTTTGCCGGAGGTGCTGCGCGACTTCCAGTCCTACCGCATGCTGATTTACGCCATTATCCTGATCGCGATGATGCTGCTCGGGAATAATGAGAAATTCAACACCTTTAAACAGAAGCTGTCGCTCCAGCGTCTTTTCGGACGCCGCCGCAGAAAGGAGGAGGTTTAACCGATGGCCTTACTTGAGGTTTCAAATCTGGGGATTACCTTCGGCGGACTGCGCGCGGTGGAGGATTTCAACGTCTCCATCGAGAAGGGGCAGCTTTACGGTCTGATCGGGCCGAACGGCGCGGGCAAGACCACCGTTTTCAACATGCTGACCGGCGTGTATAAGCCGACGACCGGCCACTTCCTCCTGGACGGGGAGGATCTGACCGGCAAGAGTCCGGTACAGATCAATAAAAAAGGCATGGCTCGCACCTTTCAGAATATCCGGCTGTTCGATAAGCTGAGTGTGCTGGATAATGTCAAGATCGGGCTGCACAACCAAAATCGGTATTCCGCCGCGGCGGGTGTGTTCCGTCTGCCGTCCTATTTCCGGCAGGAGCGGGCGATGAACACCCGCGCGACCCAGCTTTTGCAGGTTTTCGGGCTGGAGGAGGAGCATGACACTCTCGCCTGCAACCTGCCCTACGGCAAGCAGCGCAAGCTGGAGATTGCAAGGGCGCTGGCCACCAATCCGAAGCTGCTTTTGCTGGACGAACCGGCGGCCGGCATGAACCCGAACGAGACGGCCGAGCTGATGGAGACCATCCGCTTTGTCCGGGACGCTTTTGATATGACCATTTTGCTGATTGAGCATGATATGAAGCTGGTTGCCGGCATTTGTGAGGAGATCACCGTCCTCAACTTCGGCACCGAGCTTGCCAAAGGCAAAACGGCGGAGGTGCTGCGTCAGCCCGATGTGATCACCGCCTATCTTGGAGAATAGGAGGAGGCCGGAATATGAGTTTGCTGAAAGTTGAAAATCTGGAAGTTTACTACGGCGTAATTCAGGCCATCAAGGGTATCTCCTTCGAGGTTGAGGAAGGGGAGATTATCGCCCTGATCGGCGCCAACGGCGCGGGAAAGACGACCACCCTCCATACCATTACGGGGCTGGTTCCGGCTGCGTCCGGTTCGATTATATTTGAGGACCGCGACCTGACCCGTACGCCGGCGCACAAAATTGTCGCCATGGGCATGGCGCATGTGCCGGAGGGACGGCGGGTCTTTGCCCACCTGACGGTGGAGCAGAATCTGCGGCTGGGAGCCTATACCCGGAGCGACAAGAAGGAGATTGTCGAATCCTTTGAAATGGTGTACGACCGCTTCCCCCGCCTCAAGGAGCGCCGGAAGCAGGAGGCCGGCACCCTCTCCGGCGGTGAGCAGCAGATGCTGGCGATCGGCCGGGCGCTGATGTCCCACCCGAAGATTATTCTGATGGACGAGCCGTCGATGGGTCTTTCTCCGCTGCTCGTGTCGGAGATATTCGACATCATCAAGCATATCAATGAGACGGGGACGACCGTCCTCCTGGTAGAACAGAACGCCAAAAAAGCGCTCAAGATTGCCGACCGCGGCTATGTGCTGGAGACGGGAAAGATCGTCATGACCGGCACGGGCGAAGAGCTTTTGGATAATGATGAGGTGCGAAAAGCCTATCTCGGCGGCTGACGCGCCGGTTTTTAAGGAAAAATCCCGTCCGATTCCTTCCCGTTTTTGGGAAGATCGGGCGGGATTTTTTATAGCCGGAGGCACCGGCGGCCATGCCCAAAGGAGGCCGCAAAGGAATGTATATGAAAGGAGAACGGCCGAAAAACCGTCCTTTTATATTCCGATTCTGTGACAGAAATCGGAGGGATTTACCATGCGTATTCGAATGGCCGGAATAGAGGATCTTACCGCAATCCTCTCGATCTATGGGCAATATATCGACACGCCCATTACTTTTGAATATACCCTGCCGGATGAGGCGGCCTTTGCCGCGCGCATGGCAGGTATTTTGGGGGAGTACCCCTATCTGATCTGCGAAATGGAGGGAGAGGTGGCCGGATACGCCTACGCACACCGGGCGATGGAACGGGCAGCCTATCAGTGGAACGCCGAACTTTCGGTTTATATCGACCGGCGGTTTACCTCCCGGGGGATTGGCAAGGCGCTCTATCTCGCCATGCTTTCGCTGCTGCAGCTTCAGGGGGTGAAAACCGCCTACGGCTGCGTCACCATTCCCAACGAGAAGAGCGAGGGCCTGCATGAGAGGCTCGGTTTCCGCCGCCTCGGCGTCTACCGCAACGCGGGTTACAAATCCGGCCGGTGGTGGGACGTGGCCTGGTTTGAGAAACCGCTGGCGCCATACGGGGATAATCCCGAGCCGATCCGGCCGTTTTCCGCCCTTCCGGCCGAAGCGGTGGAAGAGGCGCTCAAACCCTTTTTAAAATTTTGATGTACAAGCTGCGCAGCGCCCCGGGAGAAACCTTTTCCTCCGGGGCGCTGTGTTTTTTTGTAGTATACTTTGGCGGAGGCGCTTTTTTGCCGCAGAACCGTAGAGCCGCAGAACCGCAGGACCGCAGGACCGCAGGACCGCAGGACCGCAGGACCGCAGAGAAGGGTGGTCTGCGCCCGGCGTGGTGGAGGCAGACCTCCTTCAGCGGACGGGGGCAGAACCGCATGGATAGAGCAGAGCCGCGCCGGGCTGTCCGCGTATGTTGAAGGCCTGCCGCGCGGCGCGCCCGGCCGGCGCGATCTACCTCCCCTGCCGGCGGAGGGATGCAAAACCATCCTCCAAAGGGGCGCAGGCAATCCGCAGCAGCCGTTCGGTTCGGATGCATTTTCCTTGACGGGCTGGTTTCCGTTTGACGGTGCGGCCGCGCCCGGCCTTTGCTTTCCGTACACGCTTTTTTGTCCCTGCGGCCTTGTTTCCCACGAAAATGCGTGGAAATTTAACAGCGCCCGATGCATTTTCAGCACCGGGCGCTGCTTGCCGCAACAATCCTTTTGCTTTTTATCGCAGGCGCGCGGGGAAGGGAAAACCCCGCTTACTCCTCCTGCTTTGCGGCTTCGATCACCTTCTGCGCGACCATGGGCGGCGCCTCCTCATACCGTGCGAAATCGAGGGTGAAGCTCGCCCGCCCCTGCGTCAGCGAACGCATCGCGGTGGAGAAATCTCCCATCTCTCCCATGGGGACCTCGGCGACAATCTCCTGCATCTGGTTGTCGGACGGATTCATCCCGAGGACGCGGCCGCGCCGCTTGTTGATGTCGCCGATCACATCTCCCATATTGTCATCGGGAACCAGCACCTTCAAGGTGCCGATCGGCTCCAGCAGTACGGGGGAGGCATCGGGAATTCCGGCTTTGTATGCGAGGGCGGCCGCCATTTTGAAGGACATTTCGGAGGAGTCGACCGGGTGATAGGAGCCGTCGACCAGCGTGGCCTTCACCCCGACCATCGGGTATCCGGCCAGCACGCCCCGGACAACACAGTCGCGGAGTCCCTTCTCCACCGCGGGGAAGAAGTTCTTGGGCACGGCGCCGCCGAACACCTTCTCCTCAAAAACGAGGTCGTCGGCGTCGCAGGGCTCAAACTCAATCCACACATCGCCGAACTGGCCGTGGCCGCCCGACTGCTTCTTGTGCCGTCCCTGCACCTTGACCTTTTTGCGGATCGTCTCCCGATAGGCGACCTTGGGCGGCGTCAGATCAACCTCCACCCCGAACTTGGTTTTTAATTTGGAGACGGCCACGTCGATGTGCTGCTCCCCAAGGCCGGAGAGAATCTGTTCGTGGGTCTCATGATTGGTTTCAAATTTTAAGGTGGGATCCTCCTCACACAGGCGGAGAAGGCCGGAAGCCATCTTTTCCTCCTCGCCCTTTTTGCGGGCGGTAACCGCCATCGAGAGGCAGGGCGCGGGCGCGGCCGCCGCCGGGATGGTAAAGACCTCCCCCGGTGCGCAGATCGTGTCCCCGGTCAGAAGGCTGCCGAGCTTTGCGGCCGATCCGATGTCGCCCGCGCCGATGTAATCGGCGTCCTCCTGCTTTCCGCCCTTGATCAGCATGACCTTGGCAATGCGCTCTTCGGCACCGGTGCGGGCGTTGACGACCTTGCTGTCGGATTTCAGCTTGCCGGACACAACTTTAAAATAGGAAAGCTTGCCGACAAACGGGTCGGCAATGGTTTTAAAGACAAAGGCGGCCAGCGGTCCGTTTTCGTCCGCTTTCAGTTCGATAAGCTCCTCTCCCTGTTCGGCCGCGATCGTCACGCTGTCGGCCGCCGGCGCGATTTTGGAGAGAATGTCGAGCAGAAGATCGACACCGGCGCCGGTCTGTCCCGCACCGCAGAAGACGGGGCAAAGCTCGCCCTCGGCCATTCCCTTCTGCAGGCCGGTGAGAATCTCCTCCTCCGTAAACGGAGTGCCGTCAAAATATTTCTCCATCAGCGCCTCGTCGGCCGAGGCAAGCGATTCGAGCATCAGGCTGCGGAGGTTGGCGATATCCTCGCTTTCGGGCATCGGGCAGGCCGCCGCCTTGCCGTCGGCATAGCGAAAGGCTGTTTCGTGAATCAGATCAACATAGCAGTCAACCTGTTCTCCCTGCATGATCGGCATGACGACCGGACAGATTTCCGGCCCGTATTTTCCGGTCAGGGTCGAGAGCACCTTGCGGTAGTTGGCATGCGCGGAGTCCAGCTTACCTATAAAGAAGGCGATGGGCCGGCCCGCCTTTTTCGCGTGTATGTAGGCCAGCTCCGCCCCGACCGAAAGCCCGGATTTTCCCGAAAGGACGATCAGTGCCGAGTCGGCGGCGGCCAGCGCCTCGGTCACGCCGCCGGCAAAGTCAAAGAGGCCGGGGGCGTCGATCAGATTCAGCTTTTTATCCCCATATTCCACCGGATATACGGCGGTCGAAACCGAAACCTTCCGCCGCTTTTCTTCCGGATCAAAATCCATGGTCAGCGAGCTGTCGGCATTTTTGCCGATCCGCTCGAGAAGCCCCGCCGAAAACAGCAGAGCGTCGGCCAGCGTGCTCTTACCTGAGCCGCCGTGTCCCAAAAGCGCGATGTTCTTGATTTTGTCAGCAGGATGATGTTTCAATAGGATTACTTCCTTTCCGGAGAAAATTTGCAGATGCAGCCGGGGGGAGAAATATCTTCCTCCGGCAGAAAACGCGAAATATTGTGAAAATTAAACAAAATAATTCACAGCACCTCGGGTTTGTATCGTAAGGATTATAACATATCGTTTTTTGCAATTCAATTCTTTTTTTGCAAAAATCATAATTTATTCCAAAAATATAAAATAAAATTGTGAGGAATAAATAGAGAGGAATCGGCATATAATGAAAAAAATAAAAAATATTCCAATTCCGAAAAAAAGTAGTTGACATGAGGGGTAGAGATGTGTTAATATAATCGAGCGCTCTGAGGGACGGACACCGAGAGGGAGACGGAACAAAGGAGAGCGGCGCAGCGCGGGGATGCGGAAAGGCAGAAGCGCGAGGCGAGATAAGGACCTTGAAAATTAAACAACGAGAAGAGAAAAACGACCCTTAAGATTCCTTTGAAAAAAGGAAAGCGTTTGGGGAAACCAAATGCAAAAGAGATAAGCGCAAAGCGCGAGAGCTATGAGAGATAGTTCTAAGATAGGTTAAAGCGCCGTGCCGAAAGGCGGGGCGAGTTAATACCATATTTTAGAGAGTTTGATCCTGGCTCAGGACGAACGCTGGCGGCATGCCTAACACATGCAAGTCGAACGGAGTTAAACGCTGTGAAGCCTTCGGGCGGAACATGTTTAACTTAGTGGCGGACGGGTGAGTAACGCGTGAGCAACCTGCCTTACAGAGGGGGACAACAGTTGGAAACGACTGCTAATACCGCATGAAGTGCCGGGGAGGCATCTCCCTGGCACCAAAGATTTATCGCTGTAAGATGGGCTCGCGTCCGATTAGATAGTTGGTGAGGTAACGGCTCACCAAGTCGACGATCGGTAGCCGGACTGAGAGGTTGAACGGCCACATTGGGACTGAGATACGGCCCAGACTCCTACGGGAGGCAGCAGT
>OMNU01000053.1_pt1 | contig 44214 bp, 54 predicted proteins | sample 1673511 | NCBI WGS metagenome assembly OMNU01 (sample SAMEA103958113, study PRJEB25191) | human gut metagenome | reverse complement strand
ACCCCTCCTGCAACCAGGGTGGTATTGCCGTTGTTGCTTTCACGCAGAATCAGCGTGATGAAGTTCGTGACCTGGGTGACTGCTCCGCTGTTGTGTGCGCCAACGCAGGGACGAAACAGCAGACCTTTGTGCTGCAAGGCTCCATGATCGGCCGCGAGGACAAAAACGGTCCCCAGGGCGACGGCATCAATGAAGATGTCAGCTTCACCTTAAATACCATTGACCGCCATGCCGTATACAGCATGACGATGGGCAGTTTCACCCAGGTTTCCGAAGATAAGGCTCCTACCGTCCTTGCCCGTGACTACAAGGACCCGACCGCCGTCTGCTACGGCATAGGCAGAGACACCTTCAACCAGGGTCAGAACGCTAAGTTCGCTCCGACCTTTGAGAAAGAGCTTCAGCCGACACTGGTAGCCAAAGGTCCGGGCGCTATTCAAAGCGGATACACCGTCCGGCGTTTGACACCCACCGAGTGCGCCAGACTTCAAGGCTTCCCGGACAACTGGTGCGCCGATCTCGGCACGGAAAAGCCGACCGATGAGGAAATGTACTTCTGGCACAAGGCGTTCAAGACCTACTCTGAAGTGACCGGCTGCAAGATGAAGTCCGACAAGCAGATCGCCAAGTGGCTGAAAAATCCATACTCGGACAGTGCGGAGTATAAGATGTGGGGCAACGGCGTGGCACTGCCGTGCGTATGGTTCGTGCTCTGCGGAATTGTGTGGTATGCACAGTCCGGCGGCGATAATGCGCCGATATAATCTACACCGGAAATGTGCAGATATAGCTGGATAAGTGCCCAACCTGACGGTAATATGTGACTACCATAAAACAAGGAGGTCACGAACATGACGATTACAATCCATGCACAGGGCGCAGAGCGCAAGCGGCTGGTGCAGACCATCTCCGACTGGCTCGGTGCCCCCGCAAAGTACTGTGGCGCACCCACATTCAACTATGAGGTGGATTACTTCACCATCGACCGAAACGGCAGCCTTTCCTTTGATGACCGTGCCGACAGCGAGGTCATCGAGCGACTTCTTCAGCACATCTACGATGAGGGCTTTGACATCGACCAGAGCCACACTGATGACGTGGAAAAGCCTTGCGCCGTCTGCATTTCCATGCCGAGGAGCCTGTTCACCGACAGCAATCTGGAAAACCTCAAGGCACTCATTGCCGCCAAGGGTGGTCTTATCAAGAAAGCCCTTGGTGTGGACGATCTGCCGTTGGAGATCACGGACACGAAGGTATCCTTCCCTTGGTTCCCGGCGACTCCAACCCCGGACGAGATGAAAGCCTACGACACCTTTATCTGCAAGCTGTGCGAAATGGCACGAAATCAAAGCCGTGTCAATTCTTCCGAAAAACCGATTGAAAATGAGAAGTACGCATTCCGTTGTTTCCTGCTTCGGCTGGGTTTCATTGGTGATGAATACAAAGCTGCTCGAAAAATCCTGCTGAAGAACCTCTCCGGCTCTTCGGCTTTCAGAAACGGAGGTGCGCAGCATGAGATTTCCGAGTAAAGAGACGGTCGAGCGTATCCGTAAGGAATACCCGGTCGGCACCCGTGTGGAGCTTGTTCAGATGGATGACTCACAGGCACCGCCTGTCGGCACGAAAGGCACCGTGCGAGGTGTGGATGACATCGGTAGCATCATGGTTGCCTGGGATAACGGCTGCGGTCTGAGCGTGGCTTACGGGGAGGATATTTGCCGTAAACTGCTGTAATATACACAGTTTCCGAACCACAAGATCGTGTAGTTTATAGCTCAGATATAGCTGGATATAGTGTGCTTTCAGAGGTAATATGTGACTACCGAAAGGGAAAACAAACCAAAACGGAGGTCACAAACATGAGCCAGAGAACAGAAAACCAGGTAGCCGAAATGAAGAAGCAGACCATCGGGGTCGAGGTCGAAATGAACAGCATCACCAGAGAGAAGGCCGCAAGGCTGGCAGCCACCTTCTTCGGTACCGGGCGGTACGAGAACACCGCTTGCCGCAACGGCTACTGCACTTGGTCGGCTTGGGATGAGAGCGGACGCGAGTGGAAATTCCAGAAGGATGTCAGCATCGCAGGGCCGGACAGCGAGAAATGCGAGATGGTCACGCCGATCCTGACCTACACCGACATGGAAACCCTGCAGGAGCTGATTCGCCGCCTCCGCAAAGCCGGAGCAAAAAGCGATGCCACCAGAGGCTGCGGTGTTCACATCCACATCGGCGCCAAGGGGCACACGCCCCAAACACTGCGAAACCTCGCAAACATCATGGCAAGCCACGAAGACCTCCTGGCAAGCGCACTGAACCTCGACAGAGGCCGCATCAGCCGCTACTGCCGCACGGTTGACCCCAGATTCCTGGAACGGCTGAACAACAGAAAACCCACCACCATGGCAGCCTTGGCTGATATTTGGTACGGCAGCCAGAACGCCGACTACGGCAGAAGCCAGCACTACAACGACAGCCGCTACCATATGCTGAACCTCCACGCCACCTTCACCAAGGGAACGGTCGAGTTCCGGCTCTTCCAGTTCGATGCTCCGGCAGACGGCAAGCAGAACGGACTCCACGCTGGCCAGCTCAAGAGTTACATTCAGCTCTGCCTCGCCCTGAGCCAGATGGCAAAGACAGTCAGAACCGCAAGCCCCAAGCCCCAGCAGAACGAGAACCCCAAATACGCAATGCGCACTTGGCTCCTTCGCCTCGGCTTTATTGGCGACGAGTTCAAGACCGCAAGAGAGCTCCTCACGAAGCGCCTGGATGGGGATGCAGCCTTCCGCAGCGGCAGAGCAGCCGCTTGAAGGACGCAGCCCAGAGGCCCCCGAACCCGCTGATGGCGGGCTTTCGGTGGTAGAAGGCAACTTCGGAAAGGAGTATTTTTTATGGAAAAACGCTATTACATCGCTTATGGCAGCAACCTCAATGTCCGTCAGATGCGGATGCGCTGCCCGTCGGCACGGATCATCGGCACATCGGTTCTCAAGGATTACGAACTGCTTTTCAAGGGCAGCAAAACAGGCTCTTACCTTACGGTGGAAAAGAAGTCCGGCATCTCAGTTCCTGTTGCTGTATGGGAAGTCACCGCAGAGGATGAAAAAGCCCTGGACCGTTACGAGGGCTTCCCGAACTTCTATTACAAGAAGGAGTTGACCCTACCAATCAAGGGTATCCGCACGGGCAAAATCCGTAAGCGACGGGTATTCGTGTACATCATGCATGAGGACAGGCCCATCGGCATTCCGTCCATTCCTTATATGCAGACCTGCATCCAGGGCTACGACGATTTTGGCTTTGACCGGCTTGTGCTGATAGACGCTTATCTCAAATGTGGGGAGGAACATCATGAGGGAAAATAAAATCATCCGAATATCAGTCTGTCCCAGGTGCGGGCAAGCCTACCGGGAGCATCCAGCTCTTTCAAGGCTCGACAACGAAACACTCATCTGCCCGGATTGTGGCACACGGGAGGCGCTCGATTCCATCGGCGTAAAACCAGAGGAGCAGGAGCAGATCATCGCCTCCATTCACCGCTGCCGCCAGCCGGAATAACGCTGTAATATACACAGTTTTTACTCCGAATGATTGTGTAGTATATTCTCCGAAATGACTGGATATATCCCGGACATGACGGTAATATACACTCACAACAAAACAAACGGAGGTACACGGTTATGTGGAAAGAAAGCAGCATCAAGGTAAACGGCGAGGTTTTTCACTACTGGATAAAGCAGTACGACAAAGGTTCTGAGTGGGGCATCGACGGCGGACGCATTTCCAAGCTAATGTTCAAGCGGGACGGATACATTGTCTGCAACTACGACAGAGGCTGGGACATTGAGCCCACCGATGAGAACACGCAGCTTGCGCTGGAGCTTCTGCTCCACAGCGAGAACTGGTAAAAAACCGAAATTTCAAAGCAACGGCTCCGAAAGGGGCTGCTGCTCGTTGTACGGAAGGTCGCACCGATTTCGGTGGCGGCTATTTTTATTGCTCTGCCGGAGGGGGTGAGAAATTGCGAAAGCTGAAAAACTACAAGCCGACAAGGTTCATGGAGAAAACCTCCCGCTACGATGTGGACGCAGCGGATTATGCCGTCATGTTCATCGAAAGTCTGTGTCACACCAAAGGCACCTGGGCGAGAAAGCCCTTTGAGCTGATTGACTGGCAGGAGCAGATCATCCGGGACATTTTCGGTGTCCTCAAGCCCAACGGCTATCGACAGTTCAACACCGCCTACATCGAGATCCCCAAGAAGCAAGGCAAATCGGAACTTGCCGCTGCCGTGGCGCTTCTGCTCACCTGCGGTGACGGAGAGGAACGCGCCGAGGTCTACGGCTGTGCCGCCGACCGTCAGCAAGCATCCATCGTTTTCAATGTGGCGGCTGACATGGTGCGGATGTGTCCTGCGCTCTCCAAGCGGGTCAAGATACTGGATTCCCAGAAGCGGCTCATTTATCAGCCAACGGGTAGTATCTACCAGGTGCTCTCCGCCGATGTCGGCAACAAGCACGGCTTCAATACACACGGTGTGGTATTCGACGAGCTGCACACCCAGCCCAACCGCAAACTCTTTGATGTCATGACCAAAGGCTCCGGCGATGCCCGTATGCAGCCGCTGTATTTTCTCATTACCACGGCCGGCAATGATACGAAGTCCATCTGCTATGAGATCCACCAGAAGGCAAAGGACATCATCGAGGGACGCAAGATCGACCACACCTTCTATCCCGTCATCTACGGTGCGGAGGAATCGGACGATTGGACGGACCCGAAGGTTTGGAAGAAAGCCAATCCCTCCCTCGGCATCACGGTCGGCATCGACAAGGTCAAAGACGCCTGCGAGTCTGCCAAGCAGAACCCCGGCGAGGAGAACGCCTTCCGACAGCTTCGTTTGAATCAATGGGTCAAGCAGGCAGTGCGTTGGATGCCAATGGACAAGTGGGATAAATGCGAGTTTGCCGTCAGCGAGGACGATCTGGAAGGCCGTGTCTGCTACGGCGGCCTTGACCTCTCGTCCACTACGGATATTACGGCATTCGTGCTTGTGTTCCCGCCGGAAGATGAGAACGACAAATACATCATCCTGCCGTACTTCTGGATACCGGAGGACAACCTCGACCTTCGAGTCCGGCGTGACCATGTGCCATACGATGTATGGGAGCGTCAGGGATACCTCCAAACCACCGAGGGCAATGTCGTTCACTACGGCTACATTGAGAAATTCATCGAAAGCCTGGGCGAACGCTTCAACATCCGGGAGATCGCCTTTGACCGTTGGGGCGCTGTGCAGATGGTGCAGAACCTTGAGGGCATGGGCTTCACAGTCGTTCCCTTTGGACAGGGCTTCAAGGATATGTCCCCGCCCACCAAGGAGCTGATGAAACTGGTGCTGGAACAGCGCATTGCCCACGGCGGGCATCCTGTCCTCCGCTGGATGATGGACAACATTTTCATCCGCACCGACCCTGCCGGAAACATCAAGCCGGACAAAGAGAAATCCACAGAGAAAATCGATGGTGCCGTGGCGACCATTATGGCACTTGACAGAGCTATACGCTGTGGAAACGACAAGACCGAGTCTGTTTATGACAGTCGAGGTCTTTTATTTATATGAAGGGAGAGTTTATATGGGTATCTTTTCAGGGCTGTTCAAATCCAGGGACAAGCCTCAAAACCGCACGGCAGGAAGTGGCTATGCCTTTTTCATGGGTGGTACTACCTCCGGCAAAACGGTGACGGAACGCTCCGCCATGCAGATGACCGCCGTGTATTCCTGTGTCCGCATCCTGTCTGAGGCTGTCGCAGGTCTGCCGCTGCACCTCTATAAATACACGGACAGTGGCGGCAAGGCAATGGCGCTTGACCATCCGCTCTATCGCTTGCTCCACGATGAGCCGAACCCAGAGATGAGTTCTTTCGTATTTCGGGAAACACTCATGACGCACCTGCTCCTCTGGGGCAACGCCTATGCACAGATCATCCGCAACGGTAAAAATGAAATCGTTGCTCTTTATCCCTTGATGCCGAACAAGATGTCGGTGGACAGAGATGAGGATGGTCGGCTGTACTACACCTATTACCGTGGCACGGACGAAGCTATCAAGAACAAGGAGTTCGCCGTAACGCTACAGCCATCGGATGTGCTGCATATCCCCGGCCTGGGCTTTGACGGTCTGGTCGGCTACAGCCCCATCGCTATGGCAAAGAACGCTATCGGCATGGCTATTGCCTGTGAGGAGTATGGTGCAAAGTTCTTCGCCAACGGTGCTGCACCGGGCGGTGTGCTGGAACACCCCGGCACGATCAAAGACCCGCAGCGTGTGCGTGAGAGCTGGCAGTCCACCTTCGGCGGCAGCGGCAACGCAAACAAAATTGCCGTACTGGAAGAAGGTATGAAATATACGCCCATCGGCATCTCGCCGGAGCAGGCGCAGTTCCTCGAAACACGCAAATTTCAAATCAATGAGATTGCTCGAATTTTCCGAGTCCCGCCCCACATGGTCGGCGACCTGGAAAAGTCGAGCTTTTCTAATATTGAGCAGCAGTCCTTGGAGTTCGTGAAGTACACCCTTGACCCCTGGGTCATCCGCTGGGAGCAGTCCATTCAGCGGTCACTCCTTTCGCGGGACGAAAAAGCCGTGTATTTCGTGAAGTTCAATCTGGAAGGCTTGCTTCGCGGCGATTACCAAAGCCGCATGAACGGGTACGCCATCGGCCGCCAGAACGGCTGGATGTCCGCCAACGACATCCGAGAGTTGGAAAACCTCGACCGTATCCCGGCAGAGGATGGCGGCGATTTGTACCTCATTAACGGCAATATGCTCCCATTGAAGAATGCGGGTGCTTTTGCAGATACACCTACCGATGACGGAAAGGAGGAAAAAACCGATGAAGAAATTCTGGAATTGGAAGACCCGGACGGTGACCAATCAGGAGGCACAGGACCAGGTTCAGGAGAGGACGCTGTTTCTGAACGGGACCATCGCCGAGGAAAGTTGGTTTGACGATGACGTCACGCCGCAGCTTTTCAAGGACGAATTGATGGCGGGCTCCGGTGACATCACTGTCTGGATCAACAGCCCCGGCGGCGACTGCGTGGCTGCAGCGCAAATCTACAATATGCTCATGGACTACAAGGGTGATGTGACCGTGAAAATCGATGGCATTGCGGCATCCGCAGCATCCGTCATCGCTATGGCAGGCACGAAGGTGCTGGTGTCCCCGGTGTCCATGCTTATGATCCACAACCCCATGACAGCGGCATTCGGCAATTCGGACGAGATGCAGAAAGCTATCGAGATGCTCTCAAGCGTTAAGGATTCCATCATCAACGCCTATGAGATCAAGACGGGGCTGTCTCGTGCAAAACTGTCTCATCTCATGGATGCCGAAACATGGATGGACGCAAACAAGGCTGTGGAACTCGGCTTTGCGGACGAAATCATGCAAAGAAGCCTGGAATCCGAAGAGGTGCCCACACCAGCCGTTTCCATGCTGTATTCCAAGGCGAATGTGGTGAACTCTCTCATGGAGAAAATCGCCGCAAAATGCGCCATCACCCCAAAATCCAACCGTACACAAAAAGCCGATGACCTTATGGATCGGCTCAATCTTATTAAAAACTGGAGGTAATTCAATATGACTATCAACGAACTGCGTGAAAAGCGCAACCAGGCTTGGAACGCTGCAAAGGCATTTGTGGAGACCAAGCGCGACAAGGACGGCCTTCTTTCCGAAGAGGATGCCAAGACCTATGCTCAGATGGAAAAGAAGGTGCAGGACTACGGTGCCGAGATTGAGCGCATGGAAGCCATGTCCGCAATGGAAGCACAGCTGAATAAGCCCACTTCCTCTCCCATCACCGAGAAGCCCATGAACGGCAAGTCCACCGCTGACGAGAAGCCCAAGACCGGTCGTGCTTCCGACGCCTACCGCACCGGAATGCTTACCGCCCTTCGCAGCAACTTCCACCAGGTGAGCGATGTCCTTCGCGAGGGTGTTGACGCTGACGGCGGCTACCTCGTACCCGAGGAGTATGATTCCCGCCTCATTCAGACGCTTTCCGAGGAAAACATCATGCGAAAGCTCGGTCACACCATCACCACATCCGGTGAGCATAAGATCAATATTGCTGCGACCGCACCTGCCGCTGCGTGGATCGAGGAAGGCGGCGCACTCTCTTTCGGTGACGCCACCTTTGCACAGATCCTTCTGGATGCGCACAAGCTCCATGTTGCTATCAAGGTGACCGAGGAACTGCTCTACGACAATGCGTTCAAGCTGGAGGATTACATTCTTACCGAGTTTGGCAAGGCACTCGCCAATGCCGAGGAGGACGCATTCCTCAACGGCACCGGTGTCGGTCAGCCCCTCGGTCTGTTCGCAGAGACCGGCGGTGGTCATGTGGCAGAAACGCTTACTGCCGCACTCAAGAGCGATGACCTCATCACCCTCATCCATGCGCTGAAGCGTCCCTACCGCAAGTCTGCCTCTTTCATCATGAACGACAAGACTATCGCGCAGATCCGCAAGCTGAAGGACAACAACGGTGCGTATATCTGGCAGCCTTCCTATCAGGCAGGCGAACCGGACCGCATTCTCGGCTACACGGTTCATACCTCTGCGTATGCTCCGGAGAATGCTGTCGCTTTCGGCGATTACAGCTACTACAACATCGGCGACCGCGGCACCCGTTCCTTCAAGCAGCTCAACGAGCTGTTCGCGGGCAACGGTATGATTGGTTTCGTGGCTAAGGAACGTGTGGACGGCAAACTTATTCTCCCCGAAGCCGTTCAGATCCTCAAGCTGAAAACCGAATAAAGAAGGAGGCGGCGGTGATGGACGAGCTTCTTTCCAAAGTAAAAGCCAACCTTATCCTGGAACACACGGCGGATGATGCATTGCTGAAAAGCTACATCACCGCCGCTGTTTCTTACGCCGAAAGCTACCAGCACATCCCAGAGGGCTATTACACGGAGAACCCCATGCCGCCTACCACCGAGCAAGCCGTTATCATGCTGTCGTCCCATTTCTATGAAAGCCGGGACGGCAGCACGGGCGGCTTCTTTGCGGATAACACCGGAGCGGCGCAGCAGGTGTGGAACACCGTCAATCTGCTGCTCCGCTTGGATAGGCGGTGGCAGGTATGAGTTTTGGGAAAATGAACGGCTTTGCCGACATCGTAGAAACCCGTCAAATCAAGGACAGCGAGGGTTTCACCTATTCCGAGGATGAAGTCCTCGCTTCCGTCCGTGTCTATCGGGAAGGCCGGCACGGCAGTCAGCGTTGGGCGAACCTCGCTGCATTCAGCGAAGCGACCGACCTGTTCCGCTTTCGGTGTATTCCTGGGCTGACGGTCACTACCGATCATTTTCTCATCTGCGATGACTGTCGCTACGACATTGTGTCTGTGGAGGATGTAAAGGGGCGTGGGATGTACATTGAGGCGCTGGCAAAGAAGGAGGTGCCGACCGTTGGCTAAGTGCGACATGAAAATGCCGGAGGATTTCCTTCTGAAGATTTCCAAGCTCGGCAGCAACTTTGACAGCGTGGCAGATACCGTCCTGCAGGCCGGTGGCGAGGTGGTGCTGAAAAAAGTCGAGAGCAATCTCTCCTCCGTTATCGGCAGAGGGACAAAGTTCAAATCCCGCGCCACAGGCGAACTGGAAGGTGCGCTTGGCCTTTCTCCCTCCAAGCTGAACCGGGACGGTAATCACGACATCAAAGTCGGTTTTGCAGAGCCACGCTCGGACGGCGGCAGCAACGCCAAGCTGGCGAACATTCTGGAATACGGCAAGCACGGGCAGCCCGCAAAGCCGTTTCTGAAGCCTGCGAAAACAGCGTCCCGGCAGGAATGTATCGATGCCATGACCAAGGCACTGGATGAGGAGGTGGAAAAGCTGTGAGCCTGCTATCCGATTTACAAACCATCGCCGAGCATTGCGGTGTTCCAGTGAAAACGGGTGTGTTCTCCGGCAAAGCACCGGACACCTATCTGGTGATTACGCCGCTGTCGGACAGCTTCGAACTTCACGCCGACAATGCTCCCGGCTGTGAGACACAGGAGGCACGGCTGTCCCTCTTCACAAAGGGCAGTTACACCAAACTGAAAAATGACCTTGTCCGTGCCTTGCTGGGTGCGGATTTCTATATTACCGACCGCCGGTACATCGGCTTCGAGACCGAGACCGGCTATCATCACTACGCCATTGATGTGGCGCAAATCAACGAACTGGAGGAATAAGTTATGGCGACCATCGGTCTTGACAGACTGTATTACGCAAAAATCACCGAGAATGACGCCGGAGAGGAAACCTACGGCACGCCGTCCCAGCTTGCGAAAGCCATCTCCGCTGACCTTTCGGTGGAACTGGCGGAAGCGACGCTCTATGCCGATGACGGCGCTTCGGAGATCGTGAAGGAATTCAAATCCGGCACACTCTCCCTCGGCATTGACGATATCGGCTCTACGGCGGCATCCGACCTCACGGGTGCAACCATCGACAAAAACAAGGTGCTCATTTCTGCATCCGAGGACGGCGGCGACCCTGTGGCGGTGGGTTTCCGCGCCAAGAAATCCAACGGCAAGTACAAGTATTACTGGCTGTACCGAGTGAAATTCGGTATTCCGGCGACGAACCTTGCCACCAAGGGCGACAGCATCACCTTCTCCACGCCGACCATTGAGGGCACCATCCTGCGCCGCAACAAGGCAGACGCAGGCGGCAAGCACCCGTGGAAGGCAGAAGCACTGGAGGGTGATACGCCCGCTGCGACCATCACGGGCTGGTATAAGGAAGTTTACGAGCCGACCTATACCACGACACCCGAAAAACAGAGTTAACGGAGGGAACGCACAATGGATAACGAAAGAACCGCAGTCATCACCATCGGTGACGAGGAATACACGCTGCTCCTCACGACCAAGGCCACCAAGGAGATTGCCGGTCGATACGGCGGTCTGGAAAACCTCGGCGAGAAGCTGATGAAATCCGAGAACTTTGAAATGGCCATCGGAGAGATCGTGTGGCTCATCACGCTTCTGGCAAATCAGAGCATCCTCATTCACAACCTCAAGGATAAGGAGCACCCCAAGGAACTGCTCACCGAGGATGTGGTGGAGCTTCTGACCACGCCGCTTGATCTCGCCGGATACAAAACCGCCATTACGGAAGCGCTCTACAAGGGTACCAAGCGGAATGTGGAAAGTGAGAAAGACGCAAAAAACGCGCAAGTCGGGTAACGGTCTCCGATGCGGAGCTGTTTACCCGGCTTCTTTATTACGGCCTTGCCCACCTTCATCTCAGCCAGGATGAGGTGTGGCTGATGCCGTTTGGTCTGCTTTTGGACTTATGGGAGTGTCACAAGCAGTATAACGGGCAGGCTGTTCCTGCTCACGAACACTACATCGACGATATTATCCCGGACGGCATTTAAGGAGGTGACGGCGAATGGCAGACAGTTTCGGACTGAAGATCGGTCTTGAGGGCGAAAAGGAGTTCAAAAAAGCGCTGGCGGACATCAACCAGTCCTTCAAGGTGCTCGGCTCCGAGATGAAGCTCGCCACCTCTCAGTTCGATAAAAACGATAAATCCGTGGAGGCTCTCGCCGCACGGAACAAGGTGCTGCGAAAAGAGATCGACGAGCAGACGACAAAAATCGATACCCTTCGCAAGGCTCTGCAGAATGCCGCCACCTCTTTCGGAGAGAACGACCGCCGCACCCAGAACTGGCAGATCCAGCTCAACAATGCCGAAGCCGCCCTCAACGACATGAATCGGGAGCTGGACGAAAATGAGAAGGCCATCAAGGATGGCGGCAAGGCTGCGGAGGAATCCGGCAGTAAGTTTGAAGGCTTCGGCAAGGTTCTCAAAACCGTAGGTGTGGCACTCGGTGCCGTGGCTGTTGCTGCAGGTGCCGCCGCCGTGAAGCTCGGCAAAGAGGTCATCGCTGCCTATGCGGACTATGAACAGTTGGTCGGCGGCGTTGACACTCTGTTCAAGGACTCCTCGCAGGAGATTCAACGGTATGCCGCCAACGCATACAAAACGGCAGGACTTTCTGCCAACGAGTACATGGAGACGGTCACGGGCTTCTCCGCAAGCCTCATCCAGTCTCTCGGCGGCGATACCGAAAAGGCCGCACAGTATGCGGATATGGCAATTACGGATATGTCCGATAACGCCAATAAAATGGGCACGGATATGTCCTCCATTCAGAATGCCTACCAGGGTTTCGCCAAGCAGAACTATACGATGCTCGATAACCTCAAGCTGGGCTACGGCGGCACGAAGCAGGAAATGGAGCGACTGCTTGCCGATGCGGAGAAAATATCCGGTGTCAAGTACGACATCTCCTCCTATGCGGATGTGGTGGAAGCCATTCATGTCATGCAGGAGAGCATGGACATTGCAGGAACAACCGCCAAGGAAGCCGAAGCCACCATTTCCGGTTCTGTCAATGCACTGAAATCCGCCGTGTCGAACCTCATCGTAGGCTTTGGTGATGCGGACGCTGACATGGAGCTGCTGTGCAACAACATGGTGGACGCCTTCAAGACCGTGGTGGCAAACATCACCCCGGTCATTGAAAACATCGTGGCGGCTCTGCCCACGGCACTGGACGCTCTGCTGACGGCTGTGGGTGAACTGCTGCCCACACTGCTGGAAGCGGTCACCGAGCTGTTCTCGCAGGTGCTGGAAACGCTCCTGTCCCTGCTTCCGCAGCTTATCCCGGCGGCGGTGTCTGCGCTCATGACCATCGTGAACACGCTGATTGAGAATCTGCCCCTGCTTATTGAGGCGGCGGTTCAGCTGGTGTCCACACTGGTGACCGGCATTGCGGATGCACTGCCTACGCTCATCCCGGCAGCGGTGCAGGCTATTGTCACCATCGTACAAGGTCTGGTGGACAGTCTGCCGATGCTCCTTGATGCAGCGCTGCAGCTTATTACCGGGCTGGCGCAAGGACTTCTCGATGCGCTGCCCGTACTGATCGCCGCTCTGCCGGAGATTATCAACGGTATCATTACCTTTCTGCTGGACTCCATCCCGCAGATTATCGAAACAGGCATTCAGCTTCTGACCTCGCTTGTTGCCGCATTGCCGGATATCATTATGGCAATCGTGGAAGCCATTCCGAAAATCATTGACGGCATTATCAATGCTGTGCTGAATGCGATACCGCTCATTATTCAAGCGGGCATCGACCTGCTGATTTCTCTCATTCAAGCCCTGCCACAGATCATCACGACTATCGTGCAGGCGATTCCGCAAATCATCTCCGGTATTGTCAACGCTCTGGTCGGAAACATCGACAAGATCATCATGGCAGGCGTGCAGTTGTTCGTTGCCCTGATTGAAAATCTTCCCACCATTATCGTGGAGATCGTCAAGGCCGTGCCGCAGATCATTGCGGGCATCGTGAAAGCCTTCGGCTCTCTGATGTATAAAATCGTGGAGATCGGCGGCAACATCGTCAAGGGACTGTGGAGCGGTATTACCCAGCTTGCCTCGTGGCTGTGGGATAAGGTGTCCGGGTGGATCTCCTCCATCTGGGACGGCATCTGCGATTTCTTCGGTATCCACTCGCCCTCGAAGGAAATGGCGTGGGTCGGTGAAATGCTGGTCAAGGGTCTTGCAGGCTCCATTGACGACAACGGTGATGAAGCGGTCAAAGCCGCCGAAGGTATGGCCGAGGACATCAACGGCGTCATGGGCGACCTTGCCCACGATATGCAGACGGCTCTGCCCACCGACTTTGACGTGAACGGCTCAATTCGCTCCGCCGTGGACGGCGTGGTCGGCAAGGCGGCGTCCGCTTTCACCATCGCTCTGAACATCGCCACCTTCAACAATTACAGCAGCGAGGACATCCGTCAGCTCACCAACGAAGTCATGGAAACGGCGAACCAGTTCGCACAGCGGAAAGGAGTGGTATTCGCATGAGCTATTTTACCTACAACGGCCGCAGTTCCGCTGAGTTCGGTCTGCATATTGAAAAGAAAGATGTGTTCTCCGCACCGGAGTACGATGCGGAGTTCATCTCCATTCCCGGCAGAAGCGGTGACATCATCAATCCCAACCGCCGCTTTGCCAACATCAAGGTGACCTACACAGTGTTCCTCGCTCGGAAGAATATAGCCGCACTTGCCGCTGTCCTGCGAGACATTAAGGGCTGGCTTTATTCCGAGCCGGACAGATACCACGAAATCACCGACTCCTACGATGCGGAGTATTTCCGCTACGGCGTCATCTCCGGCAATCTGGACATTGAGGAGCAGCTGAACAAGGTCGGCAGTTTCACCGTGACCTTCAACTGCAAGCCTTTCAAATACAGCTTTGCGGGACAGCAGACGGTGTCGGCTGACGCTTCTGTACTGACGATTACCAATCCCACTGCGTTTGAGAGCCGACCGTATATTAAGCTCTATGGCAGCGGTACGGTGGTAATAATGATACAGCCCCAAGGTCGAGGTATGATGATTTCCGATTTGGATGAGTACATCGAGATTGACAGTGAACTGATGAACTGCTTCAAAGACACCATCCTCAAAAACGATAAGGTTAAGGGTACGGAGTTTCCCGTTCTCAAGCCGGGTGTTTGCACCATCAACTGTACCGGCGATGTAACGAGGATTGAGGTCGTTCCAAGGTGGTGCTGTCTATGATCCCTGTACTTTACCCCGCAAGCGCTACAGATTTCAGTTCATTCGGTCTTGGTGTGCTGACGGACACCCTTTCCTGCGAAGTCACAGAGGAGCGAAACGGTGTGTTTGAGTGTCTGCTCAAATATCCGGTCAGCGGTCAGCACTACGGGCTAATCACCAAGGAGTGCATCATCAAGGCAAAACCCAATGACACCGCCGCCGACCAGGCGTTCCGTATTTACCGCATTACAAAGCCCTTAAACGGCATCGTCACCATCTACGGTCAGCATATTTCGTATGACCTTGCCAATGTGCCGGTGCTGCCGTTTTCGACCGAGAGCCGCTCTCCTCAGCGCATTCTCTCGCAGCTACTTGCCGGAGATACACGCTTCACGGGTTGGACGGATTACTCGGATGCAAAGGCGTTTTCCGTCACGCAGCCGAAAAGCGTCAGAGCCTGCCTCGGCGGCACGGAAGGCTCCATGCTCTCCAAATGGTATGGTGAATTTGAGTGGGACAACTACACAGTGAAGTTCCATTCGCACCGTGGGCAGAAGACCGGAGTGGTCATTGAATACGGCAAGAACCTCACCGCCTTGGAGCAGGACGAGGACAACAGCGGCGTGTACACGGCTTTGCTTCCGTATGCGGTGTACACCCCAGAGGGCGCGGATACCGAAACGGTGGTCACGCTGCCGGAGGTCACGCTCCCCATTGTGACTTTGGAGATTGTCCGGGCAAAAACGCTCATCATGGATTTCTCCGACCAGTTTGACGGAGTTGTGACCGAAGAAGCCCTCAGAGCAAAAGCAAACAGTTACATCAAGGCAAATCCGCTGGGAGCGACTATCCCCACGGTGAAGGTGTCCTTTGAGCCGCTCTGGAAACAGCCGGAGTATTCGGCACTCTTGGAGCGGGTCAATCTCTGCGATACCGTCACCATCCGGCACTCGCTTCTGGGTGTCAGCGTGTCGGCTATGGTCATTGAAACCGTGTACGACACTCTTGCCGAACGGTATGTGAGCATTTCCCTCGGTCAGAGCAAGTCCAGCATGATTACCACCATCTCCGAGGTGCAGTCCACGGTCGACAAGGTGGAGTCCACGGTGGGACGCTTTCCGAAGCTGCTCCAAACCGCCATCGGCAAGGCCACCGGGCTTATCACCGGCCAGAGCGGCGGCTATGTGGTTATTAACACAGACAGCGAAAGCGGGCAGCCCTACGAGCTGCTCATTCTGGACGCTCCTTCCATTGACGAAGCCGTGAATGTCTGGCGGTGGAATGTGGGCGGCTTGGGATTTTCCCATAACGGCTACAACGGACCCTATGAAACCGCCATCACGGCAGACGGGCAGATCGTTGCGGACTTCATCACTTCCGGCTCTTTGGTGGCGAACATTATCAAGGCAGGTGTTATCCAGTCGCAGGACGGCTCGTCTTATTGGGATTTGGAGAGCGGCGAAGTCGTGCTTCGCGCCTACGCCACCAGCAAGGAGGTCACCGAGGTCAGCGACCGCATTACCACCATCGAGGAGCAGAAAATGCTCCGACTGGTCATCATCTCATCCAACGGGAACATCTTCAAGAACGGTAATGTGAAAACGCTGCTTTCTGCCAAGGTGTACTCCTGGGACGAGGACATCACCGACACGCTGGATGCCAACCAGTTTATCTGGACGAGGGTGTCAGAGGATACGGAGGCGGACAAGGTCTGGAATGAACAGCATTTCGGCGGCGCAAAGTCCGTGGTCATCACCGGTGCGGATGTCAAAGTCCGCGCCACTTTTTATTGTGACCTCATCGACACCACGACCAGGCAGAGCCTGTTATAACGGAGGAATTTACTATGGCAACCGCAGAGCCCACAACAGAAACCGGCACAGTGTCCGGTTCAGATACAACAACTTCAAAGGAGGCTTCCCACATGAGCAAAGCACAAGGCCAGTTTACCATCATCGACTACAATGACGCACTGACGCTGACGGGGTACATCGGCTCGAACCTCGCCAAGACTCAGATGTATAACCCCGACAACGGCAGTTACACCCCGGATTGGAAAACGAAGAACCTCGTTCTGACACCCAGTCTGTATGTCATCGGCACCACTTCCGACCAGATCGCCACAGCCAATGTCACTTCGGTCAAGTGGTATGTGGGCGACAGTAACACCGCCATTACCGCAGGTACGAACTACGCTCTCAGCGGTGCCAAGAGCCACATCCTCACGGTCAAGGCCAATGTCATGGCGGAGCTGCCCGGCATCGACTACCGCTGTGTCATCACCTACAAGGACGAAAGCACCGGTCTGTCGCTGACCCATCCGCTGACCATTTCCTTCTCCCGCGTGGTCAACGGCTCCGGCATCGTTGACCTGCTGGTCACCACACCCAACGGAAATGTGTTCAAGAACGAGGAGGTCGCCAGTCTGGCCGCCAAGGCCGAACTGTGGCGTGGCTCAACGGTGGACACCACCAAGGTCAGCTACAAGTGGGCGGTCATGGACACTTCCGTCACCGCTACTTCTTCCACCGGCTATGATGCTGACTTCGGTATCGGCTGGCGCAAGCTCTCGGATACCGCCGACAAATACACCGGCACGGCCACCAATACCCTCACGGTCTACGCCGCAGCGGTGGACAGCTACGCTGTGTTCAAGTGCTGTGCCCAGGACACGGATTCCGCATCCGCTTCTTATAACACGAAGTTTTTCGATGTGGCGACCTTCATCGACAACTCCGACCCGCTGCAGATCATCGTCACCTCCACGGGCGGCGATGTGTTCAAGAACGGCCGGGGCACGACTGTGCTGACCGCCGTCTGCTATCAGGCAGGCTCCGAGGTGGACGCAGCCGGAAACGGCAGTTACACCTGGACGAAGTACAACAAAGACGGTGTTGTCGATACCTCTTGGGGTACCAACGGCAGCAAGACCGGCAAGACCCTGTCGGTGTCCAGCACCGATGTGGATACCAAGGCAACCTTTATGGTCGTTGTGGCGCTTTGAGGAGGTGGTGAGATGATCGCATCAGCACAGTTCACGATTATCAGTCTCTGCGATGTGGTCACCTCGGACACGCCGCCGGAGAACCCCTATGAGGGGCAGCTCTGGGTGGATACTTCCGTGACCCCGCCGGAAACGAAGATACGGGACGGAAATGAATGGGTGGTGCAGAACGACATTGAAACGATCCGCACCACCATTTCCATTCTGACCGAGAAGGACGCACAGTTCCAGCAGACCATCGACGGGCTGAACAGCTATGTGGCGACCCTCACCGAAACCGTGGAAACAGTGTCCAACGACCAAGGCATCCTGGAGGAACGGGTGCTGAACTCCGAAAGCCGTGTTTCGGAATTGGAACACACGGTGGATGGACTGTCCGTCACCATGCAGGAGCAGTACATCGGCGGCATCAACTATGTGCAGAACTCTTCCGGGCTGAACGGCATCACGGATGATTGGAGCTACTCCGGTACGGTAAAAACCGACACCTCCACCGATACGCAGAACAACACCATTTCCGACTCTTGCTTTGTGTTGGGCGCATACTCCTCGTTGTCGCAGTACATCCGAGGTGTGGTTCCCGGCACCTATACGATTTCGGTCCGGGCAAAGAAAACCTCGACCATGTCCGGGTATTTCTATGTGACCTACAACGGAAACAAAACCAAGTACCTGTTCAATAAGTCCACGGCGTTTGACTGGACGGATTACTCCGTAACGCTCACGGATGTGACTGACCCCACACTGCGCATTTACTGCTACTGTCGGGATGCGTCCATTTATCTCGCGGACATCATGATCTCCGAAGGAGCGATCCCCCGAAAGTGGACGCCTGCACCTAACGAGATCTACACGCAGGAGGTCAAGATCGATAAGCGTGGCATTGAGGTATCCAACAGCGCATCGTCCCAGCGGACGGTTATCACGAACACGGAGTTCGCCGGTTATTACAACGATGAGGTGATCTTCACCCTGAACAAGGACGAAACGCAAACCAAGAAAACCACGGTGGACGGCGAGCTGACTGTGGGCAAAACGAAGTTTGTCCCGATGCCCACGGCGTCCGAGGGGTTGAATATCGTCATTCTGGATTAAGGAGGGAAAGCTATGGCAACTTGGAAAAGTGCAGCATATGATGGGCGCTATCTTCAACTGGACATTTCGGAAAGCGTAAATGTGGTCGGTAACAGCTCGACACTTTCCTGGACGCTGACCTCTACCGGTGGCGCATCCACTTACTACACCATTGACACGACCACTGTAACGATCAATGGTACGACCGTATACTCAAAGGACCGTACCTATTGGGATGACCGTGTTTTCCCGGCAAAGAAAGGTTCTGTCAGTGGCACGATTACTGTAGCTCACGACAGCAACGGCAGCAAAACGATTGCGGTCGGATTCTCGACCCGTGTTTATATCTACGGTTCTCAGGAATACGGCGGCAGCATGACGCTGACTACCATTGACCGCTCTGCTCCCACAGTTACATTCAGTACATCGAATGTCACGGCAAACGGGTTCAAAATCTCCGCTACATCCTCTGCCACGGCGGACGTCTGGCAGTACAGCACAAACGGCGGTTCGAGCTGGACGCAGTTCTCAACGACGGCATCCACCAGCGCCAGCGTAACATTGTCCTCGCTTTCGCCGAACACAAGCTACACGGTGAAGGTCAGAGCAAGGCGGCAGTACAATCACGTCTACGGCACTTCCGGCAGTTCCACGGTCAAGACGCTGGGCGGTGCTGTGGTGAATAGTGTCAACACGGTGACGGCGGACAATGCCACGGTTTCCATTACCATCAATGTGACCGTGTACGAAGCCTCCTACACCAATACGCTGGTGCTCAAAAACGGTAGCACGACCATCCTGACTATTTCCGGGCTTTCCTGGTCGAAGGGCACGGCGAACCGCACGGTCACGCTGACATCGGCGCAGAGAACAACGCTTTTGAACGCTATGGCATCCATCAAGTCGTTCACAGGTACCTTTGCGGTTTCGTCTTACAGCGGGTCTACGCAGATCGGCAGCACCTCAAGCAAGACCGCCACTGTACTGACCACGGCAACCAATTCTGCTCCAACCATAAGCGGATTCACTTATGCCGACAGCTACACGACCACGAAAAACCTCACAGGCAACGACCAGCTATTCGTTCAGAACTACTCGACCCTCAAGGTCACGCCCGGAACGGCAACTGCAAAAAACGGTGCCAGTATTTCCAACTACACAGCTTCCTGCAACGGGCTGTCATCCTCTAACACTACCGGCTCTGCCTTATCTGTTGGAAAGATCGCCAAGTCCGGCAGCGTAACGGTCACGCTCACGGTCACGGACTCCCGCGGTTATACCGCCAGCGTTTCCCAAACTATTGCGGTCATCCCATACGCAAAGCCGAAGGTGTCCTCGGTGACGCTCCGACGAACTAACGACATTGAAGCGGAAATGCAACTCAAATTCAGCGGCTCTATTTCTGCTGTTACCGTAGACGGGACGCAGAAAAACAGCGTGGTTTATGTGCGGTATCGGTACAAGAAAACCAGTGAGAGCAGTTACGGCAGCTACACCAGCATCTATTCCGGCACGACAAAAAGCGGAACCTCTTTCAGCTACTCCAATTTGGAACTGTGCAATCTGGATGCCAATAGTTCCTACGACTTCCATTTGCAGATCCAAGACAAGCTCTATTCTTTGAGCAGTCTGGATCTGTATTTTACTGTTCCGCAGGGCACGCCGCTCATTGCGCTGCGAAAAAAGAAGGTCGGCATCAACACGCCGGAGCCACAAGCCATGCTGGATGTTGCCGGGGATATGCGGGTGGATGGCTCACCCCTTGCGGATTTTGTCATTCAGCAAGGGACAAGCGGCATCTGGAATTATCGTAAATGGAAAAGCGGTACAGCGGAATGTTGGGGTCATTATTCCTTTACGACCGCCATTTCGACGGCATGGGGCGTGCTCTATGAGAGCGGTGCAATTGCGCTCCCTAATTTTCCATTTACCTTCGCGGAAATTCCTCATGTCCATATCTCCACGGAGAACAGCAATTACGCCATGTTTGTGGAGCGAGGCAGTTCGAGTAGCTGGTCTACAACGACCAACCCCGGAAAGATATTTGCCGTAAGACCAAATACGGTACCATCGGCAACCTACAAAGTATCAATCTATGCTATCGGAAAAGTGTGACGCTTCAATGGTGTCACTTTTTTCATACAAAAATTCAACTTTCAAAGGAGGACAAACAACATGAAAGAATTCTGGACGACCATTCAGGTGGTGTTCGCCGGAATCGGCGGCTGGCTGGGATGGTTCTTGGGAGGATGTGACGGCTTGCTTTATGCGCTTCTGGCTTTCGTAGTCATCGACTACATCACCGGCATCATGTGCGCCGTGGTGGATAAGCAGCTGTCCAGCGAAGTCGGATTCAAGGGCATTTTCAAAAAGGTGCTCATCTTCGCTCTGGTTGGCATCGGGCATATTCTCGACACCCGCGTCATCGGCAGCGGCTCGGTGATGCGCACTGCCGTCATTTTCTTCTACCTATCGAATGAGGGCGTGTCCCTGTTGGAAAACGCCGCATACCTGGGACTGCCCATCCCACAGAAGCTGAAATCCGTGCTGGAGCAGCTTCATGACCGCAGTGAAAAGGAGGATGAATAATATGGCTTACACAAACAGTTCCCTGGTGTCCTACACCAAGCTCAGCCCGAACCACTCTGGGCAGCGCACCCACAGCATTGACCGCATCACACCGCACTGCGTGGTGGGTCAGTGCAGTGTGGAAACGCTGGGCAACATCTTCTTGCCGACCTCACGGCAGGCAAGCAGCAACTACGGCATCGGCGTGGACGGTCGGGTCGGGATGTATGTGGAAGAGAAAAACCGCTCCTGGTGTTCCTCTTCCGCAGCCAACGACCAGAGAGCCGTCACCATTGAGTGTGCCAGCGACAACACCGAGCCTTACGCTTTCAAGGATGTGGTGTACAAGAGACTCATCGAGCTTTGCACCGATATCTGCAGGCGCAACGGCAAAACCAAGCTGCTCTGGCTGGGCGATAAGACCAAGACGCTGAACTACACCCCGAAATCTGACGAGATGGTGCTGACCGTCCACAGATGGTTTGCGAACAAGAGCTGTCCCGGCAACTGGATGTATGCCCGTATGGGCGATCTGGCATCCAAGGTCACTGCGGCTCTCGGCGGTGATGTAAAGCCTGCCGAACCCGCCAAGCCCACCGGGTCTATCAAGGTCGGTGACCTCGTGACCATCACGGGCAGCACCTACTATAACGGCAAAGCCATTCCCGGCTGGGTGAAGAAGCTCCGCTGGTATGTGGTAGAGGTCAGCGGCGACCGCACGGTCATTAACAAGGACGAGTCCGGCAGGTACGCCATCATGTCGCCAGTCAAAACCTCGGCACTTACCGTGGCTGGCACGAAACCCGCCGAGAACTATCGCATTCATACCGTAACGCACGGAGATACCCTCTGGGCAATCGCAAAGAAGTATCTCGGCAACGGCAGCCGCTACAAGGAGATCGTCAGTCTGAACGGACTGAAAAGCAATGTCATCTACAGCGGCATGAAGCTGAAGATTCCGAACAAGTAAACCGATCCTATCACACGCCCTCTGCGGATTTTTCCGTGGAGGGCGTTATTTTTTTGCCCATTTTACCCTGACAAAAGTGCCTCTTCTCTGGGTATAGCGAGAAACGCTATTTCTCAGGAATGAGGTATCAATCACTATGACAGACACGGAACGCTCACGAATTGTGGAACTCCAACACCAGGGCTACGGGTATAAGAAAATATCCGCTATAACAGGGCTACCGCTTAACACTGTAAAGTCCTTTTGCGCCAGACATCCTGTGCAGATCAAAGAGATGCCGGACTCAAATGCCCTGTGCCGAAACTGCCTGACTCCGCTTGAGCAGACACCGCATAAACGGAAAAGGATGTTCTGCTCCGATGCCTGCCGAATGGCGTGGTGGAACGCACATCCCGAAAGAGTGCAGCGAAAAGCGTACTACACACTCACTTGCCGACATTGTGGGAAGCAGTTTGAAAGCTATGGCAACAGCCATCGGGTGTTCTGCTCCCGTGACTGCTATTTGAAATTCCGCAGGAAGGAGGCCGACCATGAGTGATTACGATAAGCGTCTGTTTGCCTACCAGATGGCGATGGCACTCGCCCGGAGTATGCGTTCCAAGGGGCTGATATCAGCCAAAGAGTACGCTAAGATCGATACAATTATAGCCGAGAAATACGGCATATCTTCGTGTAGTATATTCCGCTGAAATCGCTGGATATATCGTGTTTTTAGAGGTAATATGTCTCACACCAAGGGAGGTGAATCAAATGGAGAGAGTTGTAGAAAGGGTCGATGCCCTAATTCCCGCACAGCCGAGAGCTTTGCGTGTTTGCGCTTATGCCCGTGTTTCCACAGGAAAGGATGCCATGCTGCATTCGCTGTCCGCTCAAGTCAGTTATTACAGTAAAATGATTCAGAGCCACAATGGGTGGATGTACTGCGGCGTTTACAGCGATGAGGCTGTGACCGGCACAAAAAGAGAACGAGCCGGGTTTCAGCACATGATTGAGGAGTGCCGCCAAGGGAACATCGATCTTGTTATTACGAAGAGCATATCCCGTTTCGCCAGAAATACGGTGACGCTTCTTCAGACTGTCCGAGAGCTGAAAAACCTGGGCATAGATGTGTTCTTTGAAGAGCAACACATCCACACCATGAGTGCGGACGGTGAACTGATGATGACCATCCTGGCGTCCTACGCACAGGAAGAGAGTTTGTCAGCCAGTGAAAATCAGAAATGGCGTGTCCGAAAAGCCTTTGAAAACGGAGAAATCATCAACCTCCGCTTTTTGTTCGGCTATGACATCACGCCGGACGGCATAAGGGTGAATGAGAAGGACGCTGCCATCGTCCGAGAGATATTCGAACGGTTCAACGGTGGCGAGAGCATGAGTTCCATCTGTCGTGACCTTGATGCCAGAGGACTAAAAGGTGTTCTCGGCGGCACATGGTGTGCGGAGCGGATGCGGAATACCTTATCCAATGAAAAGTACCTCGGCAATGCGCTCCTGCAAAAGCGATACCGCAACAATCATATTGAAAAGAAGCTGTTGCCGAACCGAGGAGAGCTTCCGATGTACTATGCTGAGGGAACGCATGAGCCAATCATCGACCAGGCAACATTTGATAAGGCACAGGAGCGGCTCAGAATGCTGGCGCAGCAGGCTGCCAACCGCAAGAAACCGACTCGTTCAGTTTTTTCGGGGCTGATTCACTGCGGACTGTGCGGCAACACATATAAGCGCGTAACTTACCGCAAAAAACACTACTGGAATTGCACTACATTCCAGACAAAAGGAAAATCCGAATGTGCCGCTAAGCGGATTCCAGAAGAAACGCTCGAAGTCCTCACCTGCGAGGTGTTGGGCGCAGTAAGCTTTGACCCCGATATGGTCAGAAGCAAAATAACGGCAATCAGAGCAGAGAAAAGCAATATGGTGGTGTTCTGCATGGACGACGGTTCTGAAATCGTTAAACGGTGGACAGACCGCTCCAGAGCAGAAAGCTGGACGCCTGAAATGAAGGAAAAGGCACGACAGCGGGCACTGCAGGCAAGGAGGAAAAAGAAATGAGCAGAACAGCAGCACGGTCGGTCACAGTCATTCCGCCGACCATCAATCCGCTGACACACCTTTCCAAGGTGGCTGTACAAAAACGGCGGGTCGCAGGATACGCAAGAGTGTCCACAGACAGCGATGAGCAGTTCACCAGCTACGAGGCACAGGTGGATTATTACACGCAATACATCAAACGCAATCCCGAATGGGAGTTTGTAAAAGTATACACGGACGAGGGCATTTCCGGCACGAACACCAAGCATCGCATCGGCTTCAATGAAATGATCGCCGATGCCATGTCCGGCAAAATCGACCTCATCGTCACAAAGTCGGTCAGCCGCTTCGCCCGAAACACGGTTGACAGCCTGGTTACCATCCGCAAACTGAAAGAAAAAGGCGTAGAAGTCTACTTCGAAAAAGAGAACATCTACACCTTTGACGGCAAGGGCGAACTGCTGCTGACGATTATGTCCAGCTTGGCACAGGAAGAAAGCCGCTCCATATCCGAGAATGTTACCTGGGGACAGAGAAAACGGTTTGCCGATGGAAAGGTCAACCTCCCATACAAGCAGTTCCTCGGCTATCGCAAAGGAGCGGACGGTTTTCCAGAAGTCGTTCCGGAGGAGGCAATCGTTGTCCACCGGATTTATACTCGATTCATGGAGGGGTTGACGCCGGGGGCCATCGCAAAGGAACTGACAGCAGATGGGATTCCGACTCCATCGAGAAAACAACGCTGGCAGACCAGTACAGTGGAAAGCATCCTTCAAAACGAGAAATACAAGGGCGCTGCACTCCTTCAGAAATGCTTCACGGTCGATTTCCTCACAAAAAAGAGGAAGGTCAATGAGGGCGAGGTGCCGCAGTATTATGTGGAACACAGCCATGAGCCGATAATTACGCCGGAAGAGTTCGACAAAGTTCAGACGGAGCTTGCGCGGCGCAAGCAGATCAGCCGCCAGTACAGCGGAAAGAGCATTTTTTCTTCCCGCATCGTCTGCGGGGACTGCGGCTCCTACTTTGGCTCGAAAGTCTGGAACTCGACCTCAAAATACCGCAGGGTCATCTGGCAATGCAACGGCAAATTCAAGGGTGAGCACAAATGCGAAACGCCGCATCTGGACGAGGAAACCATTAAAGCGCGGTTCGTGACCGCCCTTAACGCTATCATCGAAAGCAAAGACAACATCCTTGAGGATTGCCGATTGATGCAAGCCACCCTGACAGACTGTACAGGCATTGATACAGAAATCGAGAGTCTGCTTGAGGAGATCGATGTGGTGACCGAACTGACAAAGCGTTGCATTGCGGAAAATTCACAGATGGCACAGAACCAGGAAGAATACGCCGCCCGGTACAATGGGTTTGTAGAGCGGTATGAAAAAGCCAAGGTACGGCTCGAACAGCTCCGCACTACAAAAGCTGCACGGGAAGCCCAGGCAGAAGCCATCGGAGCGTTTATGTTTGAGGTGCAGGAATTGGATGCCCTCACCGAGTTTGACGAAAAGCTCTGGCTCACCATTATCGACACGATAACCGTCCACGCCGACGGACGGATGACCTTCAAATTCCGGGGCGGTACAGAAATCGAGGCGTGAGTCCCAACAAAAATGAAAAGACCGCAGGTTTCAACGCCTGCGGCTTATTGCTGTCCCCACGGGTAGAGTAATGCACCCCCTAAAGCCGTGGTTGCACCCCCTAAAATCAAAAATGCACCCCCCTCTGAACCGAAGTTGCACCCCCTTAACGGGTTTCTATCAAAATTAGAGTCATTTGCCAAAAAGTCTCGTAAACACGTTGTTTGCGAGACTTTTTATTTTCTAAAGATATGACACGCAAAAAACTTAATAAGCAAAAAAATCGGACAGCCCGAAGACTGTCCGATTGAATGTTTTTGTGATTATTCTATGGTCGTGATGTCGCTTCCGAACCAAGTTGTTGATATCTCAGCAAGCTTGCCGTCCTGCTTCATTTCGTGAAGGATCTCCTCAATCTTGTCGCAAAGTGCCTGATCACCAAGTCTGAATCCGATAGCGTACTCCTCTGGGTCAAGGCCGTCAGGAAGCACCTTGTAATCCTTGACTGTTGTGGATATCTCGTAGTTTGCAACTACTGAGTCAAGGAACGCTGCGTCTACCATGTTAAGCTCCAGCTGCTGGAGGGCTTCAACATTTGTTGCAAGCTCTGTTGTTGTCGCACCATTTGCTACAACGTCAGATGCAAGAAGTGTTTCCTGTGCTGTTGAGCCGTTCTGTACGGCAATGTTCTTGCCTGCAAGGTCAGCCTGTGAAGCAACGTCGCTTGAGCCGTTTACAACGAACACCATTTCATTCTTCATGTAAGGCTCGCTCATGAGCATTACTTTCTTTCTCTCATCGCTGACAGAAAGGCCGTTCCAGATACAATCTATTGTGCCTGCATTAAGGTCCTGCTCCTTTGTATCCCAGTTTACAGAGTAAGTTTCAAGTTCTACACCAAGTCTTGAGCAAACTTCCTTTGCAACGTCGATATCAAAGCCTACGATGTTGTCGTTCTCGTCTGTGTAGCCCATTGGCTTGAATGTTGGGTCAAGACCAAGCACAAGCTTGCCTGAATCAAGAACCTTCTGAAGTGAGTTATCCTCGCCTGTTGCAGCGGCTGTGCTGTTTGTGCCTGCTGCTGATGAAGAATCAGATGTGCTTCCGCAGCCTACAGCCAAAAGCATCATGGCAGCAGCGGAAAGTGATGCGATAGTCTTAAAAATAGATCTTTTCATTATTAACTTCCTTTCGGGTATCTTCAAAATACCATTTCATACGTTTTAACACTTTAATATAATAACATATTATAACGTCACTGTCAATTATCATTATTGCCCAAACCTTTGCAGGCTGTGGGTGCTTTTTCATAGAAAATGACCGCAGATAGGCAAAAATCAGCACTTGCCAAGCTTTTTCGCTCTTTCCATAAATCTTGCATACTTGCCTATTACCGCTTCTCCCTGTGTGATGCCTGCATTTTTCAGTATCTCCAAAGGCTTTTCGGGATAGTCGGCTGTATATTCAAGCTCCAGCTCATAGTCTGTCAAGCCAAGATATTCGCTTTTGTCAAGGCATATCTCAACATGGTCAAAATCGGTGCAGAGCTTGCGCTGAGTATGCAAAGAGCCTGCAAGGTCAGCGGCAGGGAAATCTCTCCCCACAAGCTGTGAAAGCTCCTGTGCGGTGAGCGTTTCAGGCAGGCTGTCAAGCTGTTGTTCATACTCTTTTTTCACATGAAGCGCACCGTTTTCGGAGATAGGTGCTTTAAGCTGCAAAAAATATTTTTCGCCTATCTGCCTGACACGGATACTTGTCATGCCCGCATCCTGCTGTGGTATATAATAAAAATTGGTCTGCTCGATTATTTTGTTCCACTGAAAAAGCTTTTCGGCGGTGTTATATTGTTCTTTTGTGAGAGAAATTTTTATCTCACGTTCTATATTTTCGCTCATGATATCCTCCTGCTTTAATACTTTATTATATTATAACAATATGACAATACAATGTCAACATGAATATGGTTGACAAATTCCCATAAAAATAGTAGAATTTAATTAGTAATTTGATTATTTTAAGGAGAGTTTGAGATGTCAAGAATATTGACGCCACAGCAGAAGATAGAGCGGAGCATCGTTACTGATTTTCGCAGAGATATATGGAACAAGTTCGTTATGGGATATGAGCGTTACGATATGATAAAGCCAGGGGACAAAATAGCAGTGTGCATATCAGGCGGCAAGGACTCAATGCTTCTTGCTAAGTGTATGCAGCATTTGCAGAAATATCAGGGCATGGACATAGGGCTAGAATTTATTGTAATGAACCCAGGCTACAGCGACGCAAACAGGCAGAGAATAATCGACAATGCGGCGCTTATGGGCATACCCATAAAGATGTTTGAAACAAAGGTCTTTGACATTGCATACAACACAAAACGCAACCCATGCTATCTTTGTGCAAGAATGAGACGTGGCTGGCTTTACAAATTTGCGCAGGATCTTGGGTGCAACAAGATAGCTTTGGGACATCATTTTGATGATGTTATAGAAACCATACTCATGAGCATGGTATACGGAGGACAGATTCAGACTATGATGCCGAAGCTACACTCGAGGAACTACGCAGGCATGGAGCTTATCAGACCCCTGTACATGGTGAAAGAGGCGGACATTATCCGCTGGGTGGAGCAGAACGATCTGCATTTTATCCGCTGTGCCTGCCGTTTCACTGAGAGCTACGAGGGGTTAGAGAAAAAGGGTGAAGTATCAAAGCGGCAGGAGATGAAGGAGCTTATAGCGAAGTTCCGTGCCACCAATCCCAACATTGAAAACAATATTTTCAAGAGCGTTTACAACGTCAATCTGCGCACTGTGATACAATACGAATACAAGGGCAAGAAGTACAATTTTATGGACACATATGATGATTACGACCCAAGTGTTCAGGCAGATGACGATGATGATGAGGGAATAGAGTAAAAAAGTTGTGAAAAGGGCTTGACAAAGCGGCAGAGATAGTGTATAATATATTACTGTAATTGGTTTGCTGCTATGGCTCAGTAGGTAGAGCACGTCCTTGGTAAGGACGAGGTCACCGGTTCAAGCCCGGTTAGCAGCTCCAGCAAAACAGCTATTAAATTGCGTAAATGCGTGGTTTGATAGCTGTTTTTGTTTTGTGTGATGTTTTGTGATATGCTGTGAATTTTTGCGATAGGGTTGTGTTTAGGGTTGTGTTGAAACTTGCGGTCGCTTGGATTTCAGCAAGCAAAAAAAACAGCCGCCTCAGACCCATAAAAAGTCCGAGACGGCTGAAATTCTACCTACTTAATCTTCTTTGTAATCTCGTCGCTGAGCTTCTTGATGAAGTTCACACCTGCAATGCCATTCTCGCTGTACCCCCACTTTTTCAGCAGGGTATTAACTGCCTTTGCAGTACCTTTTCCGTATGTACCGTTCTTATCCATACCTACGCTGTGAAGCTTGACCGCCTTTGCAAGAAGCAGCAGCTCCTTGAGCGCAAGCACACCGTTTGTTTTGTTGCCCTGCTTGTAGCCTGTCTTGTCAAGCACTTTCGCACTTATCTTGTTCTGGTTCTTTGGTCTCAGGAAGCCTGCAATGTGGTCATAAGTATGCTTGACCTTAGTGCAGGCTTTTCCGCTCCAGTTTTGGTCATACGAATAAAAATAACTCGTGTTGCCCTCACCTGTGCAGATTGCTATGTGACCCCAGCCGCCATTCAACGTGCCTGACCATATCGCTACATCACCCTTTTTCGGCACGAAACTTGGCGTGTTCTTTACCTTTGTGAAATTCGCTTTCAGCCAAGTATTCTTATCGAATAAATCCCAAAAGTGATGTGCGTCATACCAGAAATTCTTGATACCTGAGCCGAAGACCTCGTCGAAATATGCCGTTGCAAGGTCTACACATTGTTTGCCTGCTGCGCCGTCATAGTTAACAGCTACACCATTGTGCTTCTTGATAAACTCATCATATGTCATTTTCTATTCCTCACTTTCGTTTGTATCCACTTTGCTTTCAACTGTGATTTTAAGCTTGTGTACTATCTTCACCAAGAATGACGGCAGTGGTATACCTATCACCGCAAGATTTTCCAAAATAGAAATACATTCATTGATGATAAACCATATCGTCACGATAAGACCGAAGTAAAAGCTGACGTTTACCTCAATGCCTATCTGTGAAAGTCCTGAGATAAAGAGCCAATCAAGCACGCCCGACACCGCCACCACAAATATGTAGCCGACCTTTTTGAAAAGCCCTTTAAGACCGACACGGCTTGACAACTCGCCCCTATTCCATGCTTTCCACATTCCTGTAATGTAGTCAATGATCATCACAAGCACCAGAATGACTATAGGTATCGCCATAACACGGAAATACGCTGACAGCCCTGCGGCTATTGCTGATATGATGATTTTTGTTGTGTTTTCTTTCATTACTGTTCCTCGCTTTCGTATGTTTGTCCCGTGATTGTTGTATACTCCTCAACCGTGATCCACTTGCCGACAGCAGCGTGTACCATAGCAGCCGACCACAAACGGTTGTCATAGTATCTCTTGACCTTGACGTAGTTCTTACTCATCATCAATCACCTCATTTAGCTCTACGCCACTGATCATAGCCAGAAAATCAACGTTTGCCTTTATCCTGTCTATCTCGGTGACTTTGGGCTTGCAAAAATTGTCTTCCGTCAGCCCTGCGGCTTTCAGCATTTCTTCTTGCAATTCTGTCATGTTGTACCTCCCACTTCACTCAGTTTCACAACATACTCTTCCTCACTCGGTACGGGTATCCTATAATCGTCACCATTGCTGTTTTTGAACGTGATTGAACCGCCTGCTTCGACTTCGACGTTTCGCAGAAAATCATCGGGTAGCATGGTTGAAATGTCTGTGATTATAGGGTTCGCTAGTTCGTAGTATAGCATTACACCTGACATAGCCTGTTTAAATGCGGTGGCATCGGTGTAGGCGGTGTCTTTGACATAAACATTTGAATCTGCTCGGTTTGCGGTCATTGCTTTATCGTGGATATTTGCCACCGCCACAGCATCAATGATATATTTATCGCATAGCATATTATAGCCACCATTTTTACCGCCGATAGTGGCACCAAATGAATTATCATAACCATTCATCGCCCACCAATTTCTTGTTCCCAAATCAACGCTGCCAACACATTGAACATATTTTTTATTTTCATAGTCAACGTAGTTCTTAGCCGTTCCTGCCGACCAGCCATAGCCAGGCAGATTGCGGATAGCTTCGGGTATCTGGTAAACGTTGCTGTGGTAGGGGGCGTAGGCTGTGGCGGTTGATGATTTTTCGACTTGAATGTCGCACAACTCAAAAAATGATTTTCTACTGGCGGTCGTAGAATCTCCGATAAACACAGATAGAATAATGTATCCGTGTTTAACCGAAATAATTCCAACTTTATCGACATTGTAACCGGATCCTGTCGAGTGTTCTATAACCGTTCCCGTTAGGTTGTTATCAGTGCTGATTTCAGTGCCAATCACATATACTGCTTTGCTCATGCCCGAAGTATATCCAGCTTTATGTTTTGTTGATACCGTATAATTACCATTTTCACACGGAATTTTCAAACCCTTGTATCTGCCATCATAATACATTGGAATCGTATAGGCATCGCTATTTTCTTTGCCACTTTTGTCGAACAAATTTTTTCCCTGCTCAACGACGCTCTCTGTTTCAGCACTGACAATTTCACCGTCAATGACCTCAGAATGACCGCCTATTGACTTCACGCTCATCAGCTTTGCCCCCGTAGGAATAGTCTTGGCATATGCTGTTTCGCTGTCAGTCTCAAACTGGTGTGTCACACCATTGCCCATGTCATATAACGCATTTACACGTCTTGTCAGTTCCTTGTCTGTCTGCTTCACACGTCCTATCTCAGCCGTGTTTTCAGCGATTTTCCCGACAGCCGTCACGTAATCATCTGGCAGACTATCAGCTATGGATTGTGCTGTCTGCACAGCGGTTTCAGCGGCTTTGCGGTCTGTGGCGACCTGTGCGGCGTTTTCTGCCACTGTAGTTTTGTCCGCTGTCACCTGCGTTGCCATATCCTGCACCGCCTGTCTGTCTGCCGCAGTGCTGTCAGCATTGGTCTTGGCGGTTTTAGCATAGCCTGCCGTTATTGTCTTGTCGGCTGTGGTCTGCTGTGCTGATGTTGCCGCCTGCGCTGCGGATATCTTGGCGGTGTTCTGTGCAGTGACCGCCTGCTGACGTGCGGTCTCTGCACCCTGCCTTGCAGTGTCTGCCTGCGTTGCGGACGTTTCTGCAGATGCCTGTGCGGTCTCAGCACGTTTCGCCGCCTGCGTTGCGGTGTCTGCTGATTTCTCTGCGGCTGTGGCAGATTTTTTTGCGTTCTCAGCCGCTGTTGTCGCCGTTTCTGCGGCGGTGACGGCTGTCTGCATATCTGCGTGTGCCTGTCTGCCTATGGCATCTATCTTATCCAGTGCGTCAGCTGCCACACTTGGTGACGGGATAGCTGTATCACCGATAGCCGCACCTATTCTCAGGCGGAAAATTCGTGATTTTTTACTAGGATATATTCCTGTCCTGACAGTTTTTTTGCACATATCTGACAGCTGATTGTCTGCGCTGACCGCAGTATATCTGCAGTTGGTGTCCACTGTCCACCTGTAATATCGACCTCATATGTCACGCCGTCGCCGTAGTCGATAGTCAACACATAGCGGTCTGCGCCGTCTACTGTCAGCCCTTCAACCGACACGGGTCTAGCATTTGTTTCACCGACATAGCCCAGTAGGGCTGTTGATGTCATTGCGTTATAGTTTTCGTCCAATCTGATTACCATTGTTTTGCACCCCCTATACGATTGCTATGTAGTCAATGCTATACGTTCCTGCAGGCACGTTGACAATGGTTGCACCATTGCTAGGACCCATGCAGACCACTGCAAAATATGCGCCCTTGTACACCTGCACATGGGTGCAGTAGTTCTGAAATGGGCTAGGTGTGCCGATATCCCTCAGCGACACGCATATCTGTTTTGGCACAAAATCCAAATTCAGCGGTATCTGCACGCTTGAAGCTGCCTTTTCCAGCGTGTATTCAATCGTGCCGCTTTTGATTTTGTTTTGATTTAGGTCATTTACTGCCTGTTCTGTTGCCGTTAGTGCGTCAACCAACGCCTGACGAACGTCACGACCGTAAAATGCGTTTCGGACAGTTTCGATAAAAGATGTAAGGTCTATGTTTGCCATAAATTTGCCCCCTTTTTTTAATTAAGTGTGTGATTTTCTGTCGAAATGCTCTTGCAGTAAATTTCGCCTGTTTTTCCAAGACAAAATATAGCAGGCTTACTGTTTTCATCAAGAAGCGTTAAACTTCCGTCTTCCGTGCTTAGCGTGAACGTTTGTCTTTCGCCATTATATCCGAATACCGCACCTGCCTGTATGACAACGTGACCACTTATGCTTGCGTTGTCAACGCGTATTTCCAATGGACTAATTCTAACTGTCCATTCGTTATGTGACAGCTGAATGGCACTGGTAGTTTCACCAGATGTCTGTAGATTGATAGTTCCACCTGTTATATCTGCTGATTTCGACGACAGCCTATTGGCAACAACTGTTCCGTCCTCAGATACCGAAAAGGTACCTGAGCCGTTGTTTATCTTCAAACCTGTTAAGGTCAGCGCCGTGATAAAGCTTGCAACAAGGTTTCCATCAATGGTCCATGCGTTGGTGTATGGTCCAGTTTTAGCCGACCCACCGTCTGAGGACTTCCAAAAGCCTAACCCGTTTTTGTTTAGTTGGATACAAGCCTTGCAAGTATTAATATCAGCCGTGTCCATAATCAGGATACGCTGAGGCTTCTCGGACGGGTCAAGAATAACGTGACCGCCCTCTGCACCTGTGATAAGTTTAGTCGCATTCTCTATCTTGCTGTCTATCGCCTGTCTGTTTCTGAACTCAGAGTTATCTATAGCAGACTGCAGGCTCTGAGTTTTCGCTGTCATAAAGCCCGAAAGCGTTTCAAATCGGTCACCGAAGGTTAGTTGTGAAGCCTGCGGATTGTCAAGGTCTATGGATATACCCACAATGCGCAAATCCTCGTCTATGCCCATAAGACTATTTTTTACTCTGTACCAACAGCCGAGTTCAAACTGCTCAATGTGTTTGTCTATTCTCGAGAGGTCAAGTGCTGTTATCTGATACTGCACTTTCGCACGATTGACAGATTTAAGATACTCCTTGCCCTTGCTAAGAAGATTGCTCGCAAGGGTAACGTCGTCCCATATCTGCGGACCGCTTATAACGCCGTATTTTGCGATAAGTGAGCTGTCCTCTATGTAATCCTTGCCACCATTCACAGTGCCGATGGTCAACCGCTTTTCGCTGTCTGTAAGCTTTGCACCGAGAGGGTAAAGACGTGTTATGACCGCCGTTTCATCGACTTCCCGTGATATGGTTTTAAGGTTGACCGCAAGCTCTATGGTGGTATCTGTGCCGTGTCCTATGTTCTCCAAATAGTCAAGATATACCTTGCCGTCTTTATCACGAAGCTGTATCTCACCACCGAATTTTTCTATAAGCTTGTCGGCAATGACGTTCATTGTCTTGTCCCAATTTGCAGTATATGTGTAGTTGTTGCTTGCCGTAACAGTGACCTGTCCCAGCTCTATACGCTTATCTGCACCCACCTGTGCATTGTGTTTGGAGAGGAACGAAGAAAGTACTGTTGATATACCTACCATTTTGTATTCAACATACGGCTGAACACTGTCATATAGCCAACCTAAACGCCCCTCGCAGGTGACTTTACGGCATATCAGACCTCTCTCGTCCATGCTGTCAGGACACTTCAAGACCCTGCCTATAAAAATGTCCTTGCCAGTGTTTTCATCATAAACCTTGACAGCCGTTGTAAGCGGTTTCAAGAAATCATAGCCTGCATTGTTCGGATATATGGTAAAGCTGAAACTATCCACAGCGTTGATAGACTTTGCTATCTTGCCGCCTGATATGCGGTCTGTGCCGTCGCTGTGTATGATAGTGTTTTCAGCTCCGTTTGTTATCGTTACTATGAACATCAGAGTGCCTCCTCGTAAAGTTTGAGCGTGAGTGTGCCGAAGCCATAAGCTGACAAAGTATTCACACCAGGCTGTAAAATCAGTTCGTCAAGGTCGAATTCTTTCTCCGTATTGCGGTATACACTTGCACTTATCTCTTTGTCATTGAGTGCAAAATAGGTGAAGCCCACACTCTTTGCATCGTCCTCTGAGCGCTTGTAAGAAAGGCGTGGGCGTATGGGTCTATCAGCATATGAGTAGATTTTCAAGGTCGCAGGAGGGGCGTATCGTGTCTGTTTGACCGCTGTCAACGATATATTCGTTAAATTCAGATAGTCGGTTTCAAAGTTAAAGTCGTCAAAGCCGATGTCTGAGTAATCATCAGAACGCAGAAAAGGATACGTTTTGAAGTTCACTGTCAGATCAGCGGTGCGCCGTGAAGTGAACTCAAATGCAGAGGTATCAAACACAGCCGTTGCCCCCACAAAGTGATAGTCCGTCAGAAAGCTTATCCTCAACTCGTCCTTTGCTCCACTGAGCCAGCGGACAACATCACATTTTCTGTGATAAAGTTCGTTTTCATCTTTTGCAGAAAGGCTGAATTTTATCGTGATATCACGCTGTTTGTACGTCCTTTCGCCTGCCATTTTGGAAAAGTCATAAAAGCCGTTCATAAACGGTAAAGTGGCTTCTATCCTGTTTTCCTCCGGCTGAGATATCTGAACGCCGTCCTTTTGGATAACCAAATAGAAATCGGTGGACTTCTTGCCGCCAAACTCTATGTATTCATTAGACACTTGCAAGCCTCCTTTCACTGCTTGTGACCCTCTCACCTAGTTTTCCGTCCACCTTTGACGTGAGCTTGTCACCGTCAAGATAAATGTTTCCTTGCTGTGCAAGCTGTGGGAAGTAGGTTTCTAGGAGGGCGATGATCTTGTTCATTGTATCATTACCGCCGTTATTCACGCTCTTTTCAGGAAGTGCCGAAAAGCTTGGCGGTATGACATCCGTATCCATAAGCGGCTGCAGTGACCTGTTGAACTGCATGGTGATAGTGTCCTCGTTGTCTGCTATGCCCTTTGCAAACAAGTCCATCATATCAGGTGCAAAAGTGTGGAAGTTTGAAAGAGGACCCTTGTCAGGTTCAGAAAAGCCAAGAAAGTCCTTAACGCTTGAAGCTACGTCACATACAGTGTCTTTAAGACTCTGCCACTTTTCTTTTACGCCGTCTATAAACGCCTGTATCATATCTGAACCCCACTCCTTGAAATCGTTCCACTTACGTGAAAACCAGTCTGTAAGGTCGATAAGCATATCAGATAAAGCGTCTGAAACAGGTGCAAAATAGTCCACCATACCTTGTGCGATGCCCTTGATGAGTTCGACCGCTATAAGTATGCCGTCGGCAAGGATATCAGGAAGATTTTTCAGAAGCTCCATTGTAAGCGTGCCGATGATTTCAAGTGCCGATTGAGCAAGCTTTGCCGCCGTATCACTATCTGAAAGTGACATTGTAAGTGCATCTATGATCTGCACTGCGCCGTCTATGATAAGGTCTATGTTATCAACAAGAGCCTCAGCTATAGCAGTCACTATCTGAATCGTTCCGTCAATTATTGCAGGCATACAATCTATAACAGCCTGTATAACCGTGGGTATCTGTTCAACAATAGCATTGATAAGGTCTGGTAAAATCGTCGGCAAAGCCTGTGCTATAGTGGTTATGATCGTTGCCAACGACTGTACAAGAGGACCTGTGTTCTGTATAAGAGCTGTTGCGATAGTTGTAATGGCTGTTATGGCCGCCTGCGTTATCGTGCCGATATTATCAGAAATGCCTTTCACAAGAGCCTGAAATATCTGTGTGCCTGCTTCTATGAGCTGTGGGAGCAGGTCGCTCACAAGCTGTGGAAGCTCGGCCGCTATGTCAGGTGCAAGCTCACTTATGAGGGTTGTGACCCCTGAAAGAGCCTGCTTTATGACAGGCATAATATTCTTTGCAAAGGTCTTTACTGTACTTACCATTTCCTTGATAAGATTTTTCAGGTCAGCGTTTTTGTCGCCCATTCCTGCCATAAGGTTTGCCCATGCTGCTTTCACAGAACCAAGAGAACCGGAAACTGTTGTTGCCGCTTCTTTGGAAGTTGTACCGGTGATGTCAAGGTCGGTCTGTACCTTGTGGATAGCCTCTATCATTTTGTCAAATGACACGCTGTTGACGGTTTTTTCATCGACCTTTATCGAATCCCCAAGCACGCCTGAATCGTTGATGAGCCTTGCCATTTCCGCCTGTGTACCGCCATAGCCCAGCTTTAAGTTATCGAGCATGGTATAGTTCTGCTTTGCAAAGCCCTGATAAGCGTTCTGGATAGAAGATATGTCAGTACCCATTTTATTGGCATTGTCCGACATATCCACCATTGCTTCATTGGCTATCTCAGCCGCCTGCGCTGTATCACCACCTAAGCCTTGCAGAAGTGAAGCAGAAAAGCTTGTAACGTTCTGCATATAGTCATTAGCCGATATTCCTGCGGTCTTGTATGCTTCACTGGCGTACTTTACGATAGTATCAGCATTGTCCTTAAATAGCGTTTCAACACCGCCTACGTTCTGCTCATAGTCCGCATATGCGCTCGCAGAGCTTTTGACTATAGCGCCTATGCCTGCGCTTGCTGCCGATATAGTTGCTATACCAGCTTTTGCGGCAAGTGCAAATCCCTTTTTGATAGTGCTCCCAAAGCCCGAAACGACCTTGCCGCCAAGAGAGCTTCCGAACCTGTGACCATCGGGCATACTATCCCCGAACGCTCTTCGCAGCTCTGATGCAAGCCCTTGCATAGACGGAACTATCTGCACATATGCCTTGCCTAGCTGTGTGCCGTTTTCTTCTGCCATGTTAGCCCTCCTTTCCTAAGATTTTTCTTCTTGCCTTCTCATAATCCTCGCCGCTTTGGAACGCTGTTATCTCACTGTCGCTCTCACTCTTGCCTATAAGCTTTTCAGCTATGGACTGCGGTCTGTTCACGCCCTTTTGCCCGTCCTTTGTCTGCGACCAACAAAGCCATTGCAGGCGGTCAAATATCAGTGCAAGCAGTATTTCAGGGAACGAACCGCCAACGCCGTTGAGCTTGCGCTTGACCCGTGAACTGCTGTCAAGGCCACAAAGAAAAGTCGCCACCTTTCGTGCAGGCAGCGACTTATAGTCGTATATGTGATAATACTGCGCCATATCACAATCAAGCTCATCAGGATAGCGCTCCATGACAGCGGCAAGGACTAGGAGTTTTTTGTCTTAGGTGTCTGGAAGATCTCCACGATAAGCTTTGTTATCTCTTTAGCCGATACATAGCCGCACTTTTCTCTTATCTTCTCAAAAGCTTTTTCTTTCTTGCTTCCAAGAGCGGCGTCAACTACCTTGACATATGCAAGGGGGTCACCCTGCTCGCACTTGCCGACAGCTTCGATAAACTCATAGTCGTCAAGGGTCTTCTCCTCTATTTCAAACTCAAAACCGCTTTCTGTCTTACCTGTCAGCATAGGTTATTCCCCCTTTTTCATGTACTCATAGTGCGTGTTGCCGTTTTCATCAGGTGTGGCTGTAATAGTCAGCTCATAGCCGATAGCCTCGTTGTCCTTGTAGGTGATGTCAGATATCTCCGTCACCTTGCCGAACGGAACGACCACTCTTTTCAGTACGTTGTTTTTCAGTATCATATCAAATACGAACGCCTGATCTTCATGCTCGGCACTGTTTACCTTGATAGTCAGGCCAGTGTCAAGGTCGCCCGAAACATTGCTGCTATTGTAGACAGTTTTCAGCACATCTGTATTGGTACACTCTATCAGCTTTACCTTGAAAGTGTCCGTCTTTTCCGTCTGCGGAGTGTCAACGATATCTCCGCCCCATGCCTTTATGTTCTCGGTAGAAATGCCCGAACTGTTTGTAACGCCGTCCTCTGAACAGTAGCCCAAGCTCTTGAACGCTTCGTCAAGTGCTGTTGTTGCATCTGTCGGCAGGGTTGAGCCTGCGGCCGCTGTGAAAACCGCTCCGCCTACCTTTGGCTTGCCTGTTGATACGTTATCTTTGTTGTTTGCCATAGTATTATCACTCCTCGTAGTAGGTTATATCAAATACCGCCTGATAGCGGTATCGCTTTGTTTCTGTGTCTGTGTAGTTGTAGTCTGATGTGCATACACAGCGGCATATATCGCCCTGTGACACGCTTTCAGGCATAGCCTTTTTAACTTTTGCGTTAAGTTCTGCCGCTCCGTATAGGCTCGCTGAGTAGCTCTGAACAGCTATGGTGGCAGAGGCGATAAGGTCATTCTCTGCCGAGCCTAGTTTGTCAATAAGCACATACTCTTTTGGTGGGTTTTTAGGTTCTTCAAGATAAACTGAAACGTCAAGCTTTGCCCCCAGCCAGTCAAGAATTATCTTCTCTATCACTTGCCAAGCACCGCCTTCAAAATTGTGTTATCTCTAAGATTAGCACGCTGAGCCTTCTTTGTCTTAGCCTTGACGATAGCGACCTTACGGCGCATTTTCGGATATCTTGTCCATGTGATAGTATACGCTTTATGCCCCGTGCCAAGACGTTGAACGGCTCTGTCAGCATAGCCCTTGACCATGTTTTCAACAGGTGCAGAGCAGAGAAACGCCGCAACTGCGTTGTGGTCAAGCTCTATCTTAACTTTACTCATAGCGTTCCACCTTTACCTTCTTATTCCAACTGAGCGGCAAATTTTCTTCAATGCCCTCTGTCGGAAGACCTATGGTGCGGAATTTTCTGCCGAAGAACTCAATCTCTGTGTCTTCCCAAACGTGTGTATCTCCCTTTGGTATCGCAAGAGTGTAAGCTATGCGTTTGCCCGATAGGTTAAGCTCGTTTACAACGTCCTCTGCGGACGGCTCGCCCACAAGCACGTTTTCGACAACTTCCTGCGAAGTTTCGTATATAGGTCTGTTGAAACCGTCAACGCCCGTCTGCGTTCTTACAGACAGCTTGACAGGTATGCCTTTGATATTTAATCTCATACATCATATACCTCCATTGCACCGTATCTTTGTCGCATAACTCCCAGCTCTTTCAGCTCGTTCCTGAGGAAGTATAACTGTTGCCCTGCGTTGAGGTAGGTCATTGATACTGAGTAGCCCATAGCAGACTGTGAAGCCTGCGAAGCCGCAGGAGAGCTGTCCGCAATAGCGTCAACAGCTCTCAGTGTGGCACGGACTATGATATCCTTTGCCACAAGCTCTATGTCAGGCTCGTCAGCTATCATAATGTCAAGGTCTTTGCCGTATTTCTTGCAGGCGGTCGAAAGCTTTGCGCAGGCAACAGGCAGCAGAGCCACAGCCTTTTCCTGTTCCTCAGCCGTGAGCTTTCGACCAAGCTTTATAACGTCTTCGATAGTTGCGTACTCTGCCGCCATTTATGCCGCCCCCTTATTCAGCAGCTGACTGAATGACAGCAAATGCGGACTTGTCCATGATACCCCAGCCGATATATGCTTTGGCTCTGATGTATACCTGACCGCAGCCCTTGAGATCCTGTCCACTGTTGTCAGGGTCGCCGTATTCAATGATCTCAAGCGGAATTTCCTTTGAGTAGCCCCACTTGAACGTTGAAAAGTCGCCCACGATAGCAAGGTCTTTGCTGGAATTGAATGAAACTGTATTATTTGTTACAGTCTGAATGCCGTTCATCTGTGACGGCGCATTGCCCCACGCAAGTTCAGGATATATCTTTCTGCCGCTTGTGTCCACCATTTTTGCAAGGTCAGCTCTGAATGACGGAGCCATTGTAAGACCTGAGATGTCATACTCATTGTCCTGCACTGCGGCGATAGCCTCCTCAATAAGAGCGTCGGGTGTCTTTGGTGTCTTGCTGTCCTGTTTTATCACAGTTACGCCGTTGTCAAAGTGATTTGTACCGATAAGTGCAGAAGCTGTCTTGGCTCTCGGATTAACTCCGTGAAAAGCCATAATGTCAAGACCTCTTGCAGTCTTTTTCGCAAAGCCGTCGGAGAAATTTCTCAGAGTTTCTATCTGCTCTTCCTCAGCTGCATAGAGAAATTCGTCTGAAATTCGTGCGCCGTATTCGATCTTTACAGGTACGATTATAACAGGGTCAAGCGAAACACTGCCCCTTGTCATTTTGCCGTTTTCAGCAACAAGATCAACTTCATCATCCATTGTGAAGATGAACTCTTTCTGCCCATTGAACGGGATAGGTGTCTGACCACAAAGAGCTGCCAATGAGGACTTGCCCTTTACCTTGTCGAAAAGTTCTTTAACGAGTACAGGGTCGAACTTTGAGCCCTTTGAGAGAATGTCTGGCATAAATATTACTTCCTTTCTTTACTTTGTAAGACTTGCAAGCAGCGACTTATATGCCGCATCCTTGCCGTCTGCGTGATCATGTTCTGTGCTGCCAAGAGGTGCTGTTTGCTTCTTGCCGATAAACTTTGCAAATGTTTCAGCGTCCTTCTTGATAGCTTCTTCTGTGTCTCCTGAAAGCTTGCTTGCAAGCTCATAAGGGATACCTTTTTCGTGGGCGATTCTCATTTTTACCGAGCTGGTCTCGTATGCCTTGTTCTTAGCCGTAAGGTCTGCAATAGCGGTGTCCTTTTCGGCAAGCTTGCCTGTAAGGTCGGTGATCTTGCTGTTAAGGTCGGCTGTCTTTGTCTTGAAGTCATCAGGGGAAATATATCCCTCAAACTGCTTCTTGACTGTATCTGTGTTGCGGTCGAGCCTTGCCTTTATCGCATTGTCAAAGGCTTCCTGTGTTGTGATAGCTTCAAATTCTGCCATAGTGTTTCCTTTCCCCGCTTTACCCTGCGGTGTAGGTGATATATAATAAACTGTTACCAGCTTATTTTCTGTACTTTCTTCTTATCTGATGAATTTGCACACGCCCAGTGAGCAAGTACCACCGCCTCAAGCAGTGATATGTCAGCACCTTCAAGAATGGAGGTATAGCCAAAACCTCCGCCTGAGCTTATCGCTCTGTGTTCACAGTTGGCAATGACTTGTTCAAGAGAAGGTTGGTCAGCGTGACAAATATTCTGTGCGAATACTCCTCGTTCAAAACCTGCTGACGAAGTGATCACATCAGCGACTTTCGGCAGGATAGGCTTGCGCCTGATACCTGCGTTCTTCATATCTGCCGCAAGCAAAGACTGTCCGTTCGCTCCGTCAATGACAGTTTCACGCATATGTGGATTGCGCAGATATGCGATTATCCAGCCGTTCCCCTCTCTTACAGGGCGGCAGTCGATAGCCTCGACAAAAATCTTGCCGTCTGCTGTCTTTGCAGCGACAGCCAAAGATACGTTATCCGTGACCTTTGCATACTTAATGCCGAAAAACAGCTCTCTGCTGATATCGGGCTTGCCAGTGATACAAAGTGCCTGCCACTCTCCTTTGCTTATAGCCGACTTTTGGTTATAGGTGAGCCACAAGCCTAAACGCTGGATGTTATCGTCAACCTGGTCGTCTTTTGGGTCGCCAAGTTCCGAGCGTATCTTACGCTCGGTGAGGATAGTGCCTAAAGACGGGTTAGTGGCATACCACAGCTCGGGGTCATGTGCGTTTGTGAGCTTTGGCACGGACCATTCAGCCCAGCCGTCATCGCCACCTTTCCCCGATATCGTCTTCTGCCGGTATTTGGTGAAAACTGTGCCGGCAGACACCATTGTTGGAGGTGTTCCACACATCAATGTCTGAGGATTTCTGCTGTCTGTAACGACATATTTTAGGGCTGTTTCTTGGTCGGTGGTGTATTCCTGTGCCTCGTCAATGATAAGCAGGTCATAGCCCTCACCAAGTCCTCCCTTTGAAGAACGTGTTCGGAAATTGATGAGACCGTCGCCTTTTAGCCACTCGATACGTTCAAGACCAAACTGTTTTGTAGTCTTGAAGTCCTCTTTTTCAAGAAAGCCCATTTTTGTGATAAGGTCTATGATCTTCTCCCACGCCGAATGTGACGTTGTTGTCCTGTGGGCGGTGTAAAGAACACGCTCGCCATTTTGCAGACCATAGATTGCACGCATGATAAGCAGCTCTGACTTGCCGTTACGTCTTGGTATCGACCAGCCGAACTTCATGTGCTTCCACAATCCCTCATCGTCCACCGCCATGATGTCATAAAGCATTAACTCCTGCCATTCCTGTGCAGTGCGCCCCGATTTGTTGTACATTGCGATAGCCTCATTGCCTTTGGTCTGCTCATATGGCAACACTACCGATATGGTGGGGGTCTGCCTGCCGACTCTCTTATCCTCAATAGTGGATTACCTCCTTTTAGGTACTAAAAAAAGCACCCGTTAAGGTGCTTGGTTTGATATTTACTTTGTCGATTTGACCTTTTCAGCATTGGATAAAACTATACTCAATGACCTTTCACAGCGTATCAGTGCCGCAACATAATCAGCATTATCCTTTATCTTCTGAATTTCCATTCTGATGTTCTTAATATCATTCTTGGCTCTACACAGCTGCCATATTGTACCTAGGTCAAGTGCCATAATATCCGTCCTTTCTGATTTTGGGTATAAAAATACCGCCTCGCCGTAGCGGAGCGGTAAAAATTATTAAATTTTTATGCCTTCTGATTTAGCCTCTTCTTCTTCAGCTAAATAATCTTCGTAAGCTTTCTTTACTTCGTCCGGTGCATTTGGGGATATGCCGCATAATCCGTCATCATCAAATTCCGCATAGTCCAACCATATTGGCATCTCTCTCATATTATCACGTTCCTTTTAAACTAATATATTTTTCTTTAGCTAGCTTGACTATTTCTTGTGAAAGCGGATTTGCCGATTCACCATTAGAAAAACAGTCAGCAAATGCCTCCGCAAAGCATTCTTGCTTTTTAGTTGCTCCATATCTCGAAACTGCGCTCATCAATTCGGACTGCTTTTTGCCTTTTCCGTACGATATCTTTTTGATGTTCTTAACGGCTTTAGATACTATACCGCCTGACATATCTCCACGATTCCAAGCATATAACTTTTGCCACGGATAATCAAAATTACTTTTTGAAAGCAATAGCCATTCAACTGCATGACCTGTTTCATGAACGCCGATCGACGCAGGTGAACTGTTTGGCGGCCACCAACCTTTTGCAGAAGAATTTTCACACATCTTTTTAAATTCGGATACGTCTTTATAGTATTTCGGATTAAATTTGATTTCTTCACCTGAGCAGCACATAACTCCATGTTTATCAGTACCTATTTTCTTTATATTATCACTAAGTTCTGGAAAATCGTCAAATACACTTTCGATACCT
>OMNU01000044.1_pt1 | contig 46183 bp, 40 predicted proteins | sample 1673511 | NCBI WGS metagenome assembly OMNU01 (sample SAMEA103958113, study PRJEB25191) | human gut metagenome | reverse complement strand
CACCAACAGCACGCTCAGGTGATACAGCAGGTCGGAAACCTCGCAGACAAGCTCCTCATGGCTGCCGTTTTTGGCGGCGATGATGACCTCGCTGCACTCCTCCCCGCATTTCTTGAGGATTTTGTCAATCCCCTTTTCAAACAGATAGCAGGTGTACGATCCGTCGGCCGGATGATCCCGCCGCTCGGTCACTGTGGTATACAATTCGCTTAAAATATCCTTCATGGCAATCAACCTCTTTTACACGATTTTGTTGAAAAAGCAGCTGTGGCTGCCGGTGTGGCAGGCCGGGCCAGTCTGCTCAACCACGGCGAGCAGAGTATCGAAGTCACAGTCCCCGCTCAGAGAGACCACTTTCTGCAAATGACCGGAGGTCGCCCCCTTATTCCATAAACACTGCCGCGACCGGCTGTAAAACCAGGTGTAGCCGGTCTCGATCGTTTTTTGCAGCGATTCCCGATTCATGTAGGCGAGCATCAGCACCTCCCCGGTAGCGTGTTCCTGCACGACGACCGGGATCAGCTCGCCCTTTTGAAAATATTGCTCCAGTTCCATAAAACGCAATGTCCTTTCCTCTTGGGATAAACGCCCGTCAGCTTAAAACGGCCGCTGTCCGAATGGCCTCCCCAAGATCGAGGGTACCCTTATACAGCGATTTGCCGCAGATGGCGCCATAGAGGCCCATACCGGCCAGCGCGCGAATATCCTCCAGATTTGTGATCCCGCCGCTTGCCACAATGTTGCAGGAGACGGCGGCCGAAATCTCCCCCAATTGGTCGAGGTTCGGACCGCTCAGGGTCCCATCTCTGGAGATGTCGGTGAAGATGAGGGTAGAAACCCCGATCTCCTCCATCTGCCGGGCGAGGGTGATAAAGTCAACTGCCGAGTCGGCCATCCACCCCTCGGCCGAGACCATGCGGTTTCGCGCGTCGATGCCGACCGCGACCGCGTCGCCGAAGCGGCGCACCGCCTCCCGCACCAGGTCGGGAGAGGAGAGGGCGGCCGAGCCCAGAATCACGCGGGAGACCCCGGCGGACAAATATCCTTCGGCCGTCTCCAAACTGCGGATGCCGCCGCCGACCTCTACCTTCAGCCCGGTTTTTTGCGCGACGGCGGCAAAAATCTCCCGATTGACCGGCCGACCGGCGGCCGCCCCGTCCAGGTCGACCATGTGGAGGTATTCCGCACCCGCCGCCTGAAATCCGAGCGCCGTCTGCACCGGGTCCTCCGCCACCTGTTCGGCGGTGGAAAAATCTCCCTTCAAAAGGCGGACGCACTGTCCGTCCTTGATATCAATTGCAGGTAAAATCAGCATAAAACAAAGGTTTCCTTTCGCGAGACGGCCGCACTCCTTTTTAAAAATGCGGCGCAGCCGTATGACCGTACTATTTCTTCACATACCAGCATGGAAAATTACAGCGCACCCTTGGTTGACAGCAGCCGGTCGTTGCCGGTTCGGCTGACGGCCTGCTTCAGCGCGTGGGCAACCGCTTTGAACATTGCCTCAATCATATGGTGAGAATTTTCTCCGTACTGCGCCCGCACATGCAGCGTAATCCGCGCGTTATAGGCAAAGCTCCGCATAAATTCCAGCGCAAGGCAGCTGTCAAACTCCCCCACCCGTTCCTGCGGCAAAGCGGCATCATAAACGAGAAACGGCCGGCCGCTGATGTCCACGGCGGCAAAGCCGAGCGCCTCATCCATCGGGATAAAGGCGGTGCCGTACCGGGTGATGCCGGCCTTGTCCTCCATCGCCTGCGCGAAGGCCTGTCCAAGGCAGATGCCGACATCCTCCACCGTGTGGTGTCCGTCCACCGCGAGGTCGCCGTCGCAGCGCACCCGCAGCCCGAAGCCGGCGTGCACGGCCAGCGCGGTCAGCATGTGGTCAAAAAATCCGATCCCGGTAGAGACATCTGCCTCTCCCCCGTCGAGCGAGAGGAAAAGAGAGATGTCTGTCTCCCTTGTTTTTCGGTCAATCTGAGCCTGACGCATCCGGCTCACACTCCTTTTTCGTTCAGATAAGCGCGCAGCCCCGAAAGCAGGGCGGCGTTTTCGGCTTCATTTCCGGTGGTGATCCGCAGCGCGCCGTCAAAGCAGCGCACCAGGATTCCGGCCTTTTTCAAAAAGGCGAAAACCTCCTCCGCCTCGGCTGTTTCGATATAGAAAAAATTGGTGAAGGAGTCCGCCATCCTCCAGCCCGCCGACTGACACAAGGGCAGGAGGCCGCGGTAGAGCGCGTCGCGCGAAGCGACAATTTTCGCCCGGCAAGCAGCAAGATAGTCGGGGTGGGAATACAAAACCTCCCCCACCGCGGCAGAAAGGCTGTTGACATTGTAGGGCGATTTGGCCGCGCGCAGGGCGTTGGCCAGCGTCGGCGTGGTCACGGCAAAGCCGAGCCGCAGCGCGGCGGCGCCGACCGCTTTCGACATGGTTTTCAGGACGATGAGATTATCGTACCGTCCTGCCTCCTCCAGCAAGGACTGATCCCAGAAATCCATATAAGCCTCATCCAGCACGACGAGGGCGTCTACCCCCTCGATGATGTGGCGGACCGCCTCCCGCCCGAGGCCGCGCCCGGTCGGGTTGCAGGGGTTGGAGAAAATCAGAAGCTTCGCCCCCGACCGGCGGCAGGCTTCGATCAGCGCGTCGGGATCCATCTCCAGATCTGTTTTATTATATACGATCGAGCGGCACTCTGCAAGGTATCCGTAAAATCTGTACATGGAAAAATCAGGGGCGGCGGTCAGGATGGTATCCCCCGCCATGGTAAAGCAGGTAGCCAGAATATACAGCAGCTCATCCGAGCCGTTGCCGGCCACGACATTCTCCGCTCCGATGCCATAAAAGGCGGCAAAAGCGCGGCAGAGCGCCTCCGCCTTCGGGTCGGGGTAGCGGTTGAAGGTAAGGGCGGAAACCGCCTCCCCCGCCGCCTGCCGCAGCTCGTCCGGCAGGTCGAGGAACGACTCGTTCGCATCGAGGCGAACGGGATAAACGGCCGTGTCGACCTCATATGGGGAGAGGCCGGCCAGCTTCTCATTCAAAATAAAAGGCATCTTTCAAAACACATCCTTTTCGCATGGGAAAGCCTCCCGCTTTCGGGGAAGGCCGGGTAGGGCAAAAAAAGGCCGCTTACAGCCGCACCTTGATCGAGTTTGCGTGGGCGGTCAGCCCCTCGTGCTCGGCCAGGGTGACAATCTCTTCTCCACAGGCTTTGAGCGCCGTTTCGCTGTACTGGATAAAGCTGACCTTCTTCACAAAGCTGTCGACCGACAGCGGAGAGAAGAAGCGCGCTGTCCCGCCGGTGGGCAGAACGTGGTTCGGCCCGGCAAAATAGTCCCCGAGCGGCTCGGGCGAGTAATTTCCCAAAAAGACCGACCCGGCGTTGTCTGCAAGACCCAGATACTGCATCGGATTTTCGAGGCAGATTTCCAAATGCTCGGGCGCCAGCTCGTTGGCGAGACGCATGGCCTCCCCCGCGTCCGCGCAGACGAGGATAATGCCGTAATTCTCGATTGCTTCGGCCGCAATCTCCCGCCGCTCGAGGCGGGAAAGCTGCCGCTCCAGCTCTGCAGCAGTCTCCTCCGCAAGTGCGCGGTCGGTCACCACCAGCATGGCGGAGGCCAGGCGGTCGTGCTCGGCCTGCGACAGCAGATCGGCCGCAAGATAAACCGGGTTTGCGCTGCGGTCGGCAACGATCAGAATCTCACTCGGGCCGGCGACCATGTCGATATCAACCGTGCCGAAAACCAGCCGCTTGGCCGTGGCGACAAAGATGTTGCCGGGACCGACAATCTTGTCCACGCGGGGCACCGTCTCGGTTCCATAGGTGATGGCGGCGATCGCCTGCGCCCCGCCGCAGAGGAAAATTTTATCCACCCCGGCGATATAGGCCGCGGCAAGAATATCCGGGTTGGCTTTTCCGCCCGCGGCAGGCGGCGTCACCATCACAATCTCCTCCACGCCGGCGATTTTGGCCGGAATGGCGTTCATCAGCACCGAGGAGGGATAGGCCGCCGTTCCGCCGGGAACGTAGATACCCACCCGTTTCAGCCCGCGCACCCGCTGGCCGAGCATGACGCCGTCATCCTTGGTGACAAACCAGCTTTGCTGCAGCTGGCGTTTGTGAAAATCGGAGATATTGGCGGCCGCCTTTTTTGTCGCGCTGAGAAACGCGGGGTCGCAGGACTGCATGGCCGCCTCAATATCCGTGCGGTCGAGCATCCTTTTTTCCGGCAGGGCGCCGTCAAATTTTAAGGTATAGGCGTCGACTGCGGCGTCTCCGTTTTGCTGCACGTCGCGCAGAATTTCGGTTACAGAGGCGGTAACCTGATCGTTCACGGCGCGGCCGCGCGCCTCAATCTGGGCGAGCGCCTCCTTTTCCGTTTTGCCGTCGGCCTGTATAATTTTAATCATGGCTTGCATCCACCGCTTTCTTTATAGTATCCACAAGGGTTTCAATCTCCGCCTTGCGCAGCTTGAGGCTGGCCATGTTGACAATCACCCGGGCGGAGATGGGGGTCACCGTCTCGATCACGGCGAGGCCGTTTTCCTTCAAAGTCGAGCCGGTCTCCACAATATCGACGATGGCGTCGGAGAGGCCGAGCAGCGGCGCCAGCTCAACCGAGCCTTCGATCTTGATAATGCGGACATCCATCCCCTTTTCTTCAAAAAAGCGGGCGGTCACGGACGGATATTTGGTTGCGATCGTCTTGGCGCCGTACCCGGCGTAAAAGTCCGTCCCCGCCTTGGCCGCAAGGGCGAACCGGCATTTCCCGATGCCGAGGTCGAGCAGTTCATAATAGCTGCCGGCATGCTCCAAAATCGTGTCCTTGCCGACGATGCCGATGTCGCAGACGCCGTGCTCGATATAGGTGATCACATCGGCCGCCTTGGCCAGCACGGCCTCATACTCCCCGACCGGGAGGATCAGCCGCCTTCCTTTATTTTTCAGCGCGCTGGTGTCCATTCCCATCCGGTCGAAAATATCCACTGCGCTTTTTTCCAGCCTGCCTTTGGTTAAGGCGATGCGTATCGGTCTTATGCTCATAAGGCTTCCCCCTCACTTTCTCTCTTTGATTATTCGGCATTTTTGGAAAGAATCGCTTCTATCTCGATTCCTTTTCCAACCCGAACCACAGCCGAGGCGCCGCGCTGTGCCGCGTCCTCTGCCGCGTGGGGATAGCGGGAGAAATCCATCAGCTCCAGCACGAGGCCGGCCGAGCTGTTCTCATCAATATAGCGGAGCGCCTGCATCTCATGCCCCGGCTCGGGGTAGACAAGCTGCCGCTCCGGGCGGGAGGCGCTTTCCTCCTGCGCGGCCATGGCCTCCGCCAGCACCTGATTGTTGGCGGCAAATCCAACCGCCGGAAGCTGCATTCCAAATTCCCCGAACAGATGGTCGTACCGCCCGCCCGAGACGGCGGTGTCTCCCGACCCGCCGGCATAGCCGCGCAGCACCACGCCGGTGTAATAGTTATTGCGGTGAACCAGCCCCAGATCAACCGAGATTTTGTCCCCGTACTCGGGCGAGAGGGCGGTCACCAGCTCCCGCAGATAGGAGAGCTCGGCTGCCGCCGTCTCCCCGAACAGGGCGGCGGCTTCATCCAGAATCTCCACCCCGCCGAAGAGGCGCGGCAGCATACCGACAGCCTTTGCCGCGCCGGTTTTTGGCAGGCGTTCCAGAATCTCCTCCAGCGTGCTGTAGCTCTTGGACTCGGTCGCGAGGCGAATCTCCTCCCGCACGGCGGGATCAACGCCAAGGCCGGCACAGAGCGCCTTGAAAACGCCGGCGTGCCCCAGCTCGATTTTATAATCCGTGATGCCGCAGGCGGCAAAAACCCTTGCGGCGGTATGAATCATCTCCAGATCGGCGGTCAGGCCGGCCGCGCCGATCAGCTCGACGCCCGATTGGGTAATCTCGTCGCTGCGTCCCTTAAAGCCGGGATTCACCCGGAAAACCTTCTGGGTGTAATGGAGGCGGATGGGCAGCGGCGCGTCCTTCAGCCGGGTGGAGACCAGCCGCGCAATCGGCATGGTGATGTCCGGCCGCAGCACCAGAAGCCGTCCGCTGCGGGAGGTCAGCTTGTACATTTCCTCCTGCGACAGGCCGGAGCTTTCTCCCGAAAAAAGGTCGAAATACTCGGTCGCCGGCGTGATTACCTCATTATACCCCCGCGCGGCGAAGAGGGCGGACAGCGCCGCCTTGATCCGGTTGTGGCGCTCGCACTCCTCAAACAGGAAGTCCCGCGTTCCCTCGGGGGTTTTCAGCATAAATTTGTTCATGGATTCCGCCTCTCTTGCTTTAGTGTGCTACCATGATAACACAGCAGCAAAGAAAAGTCAACTAAAATAAACTCATCTGGTTGGTATCGGGCAAAAAGTCGAGGGCGCCCGCCTCACTCAGCATGTCGATCACCGTCTTGGACACGCCGGAGGCCATGCGCAGCTCCTCCTTGGAGATAAAGTCGCCGGTGGCGGCAGCCTCCTGCAAAGAGACGGCGGCCGTCTCCCCCACGCCGCTGAGCGAGGTGAAGGGCAGCCGGATTTTTCCGTCCTCCACCAGATACTTGGTCGCGTGGGATTTGACAAGGTCGATGGGCAGCACTTCGATTCCTCTGGCCAGCATTTCGTTGAGGATTTCAAACTTGGCCAGGGTGCTCTTTTCCTTGGCGGTGGCGTCCTTGCCCTTCATGCTGATCTCCTTCATCTTGGCACGGACGGCATCGCGCCCCTTGATCAGGATGTTGCCGTCAATATCCTCCCCGCGCACGGTGAAGTAGGCGGCGTAATACTCGACCGGGTAGTGCACCTTGTACCAGCCCAACCGCAGGGTCGAAATCATATAGGCGGCGGCGTGCGCCTTCGGGAACATGTACTTGATCTTCATGCAGGAGTCGAGATACCACTGCGGCACCCCGTGCTCCAGCATGGTCTGCTTATGCTCGTCGGTCAGCAGCTTGGTCGCGTTGCCCTTTCGCACAATCTCCATAATCTTAAAGGCCATCTTGTCCGGCACGCCCTTGTGGAGAAGATAGGTCATGATATTGTCACGCGTTCCGATTACTTCGGAAATCGTACAGGTGCCGTTTTCGATCAGATCCTTCGCGTTGCCGAGGTAGACGTCGGTTCCGTGCGAGAGGCCGGAAACCTGCAAAAGGTCGGAGAAATTCTTCGGCTTTGTGTCGATCAGCATTTCCCGGACGAACTTGGTTCCCACCTCCGGCAGGCTGAAGGTGCCGGTCTGAGAATCGATATCCTCCGGCGTAACGCCCAGCGCGGCCGGCGATCCGAAGAGGCTCATAACCTCCGGGTCGCTCATCGAGACCTTCATAACCGGGATGCCGGTATACTCCTCCAGATACTTGTAAATGGTCGGCACATCATGGCCGAGAATATCGAGCTTCAAAATCGTATCATGGATGGAGTGAAAATCGAAGTGGGTGGTCACGGTGTCCGAATCGACATCGTCGGCCGGGTGCTGAATGGGGCAGAAATCGTACACCTCATGCGTGCGGGGCACAACAACCATGCCGCCGGGATGCTGACCGGTCGTCCGCTTGACGGCCGCGTCGCCCAATGCCGCAGTGAGGCGGTTGATCTCCGCCCTGTTCATCATGATGCCGCGCTCGTCGGCGTACTTCCGTACATAGCCATAGGCGGTTTTCTCGGCCACAGTGGCGATGGTGCCGGCCTTGAAAACGTTTTCGCTTCCGAACAGCTCCTCGGTATATTTGTGGGCGTGAGACTGATACTCGCCCGAGAAGTTGAGGTCGATATCCGGTACCTTGTCTCCGTCAAAGCCGAGGAAGGTCTCAAACGGGATATCGTGACCGTCGCGATTCAACTCGGTACCGCATTCCGGGCAGTTCTTGGGCGGCAGGTCGAAGCCGGAACCGTACTCTCCCTTTGTGAAAAACTCGCTGTGGCAGCATTTCGGGCAGACATAGTGCGGCGCCATGGGGTTTACCTCCGAAATGCCGGCCATGGTCGCGACAAAGGAGGAGCCGACCGATCCACGCGAACCGACGAGATAACCGTGCGCCTCCGAGTCGGCCACCAGCTTCTGCGCCGTAACGTACATGACAGAGAAGCCGTGCTTGATGATCGAGCCCAGCTCCTTCTCCAGCCGCTTTTCAATGATTTCGGGCAGCGGATCGCCGTAAATCTCCTTCGCCCTAGCGTAGGAGGTCGTGGAAAGAATATCGTCCGACCCTTCGATCGAGGGCGGGAAGTTGCCGTCCGGCACCGGCTGTACCGTCGGATCGATCAGGTCGGCAATCTTATTGGGGTTGGTGACGACCACCTCATATGCGCGATCCTTGCCGAGGTAAGCGAACTCCTCCAGCATCTGGGTCGTGGTTTTCAGATAGAGAGGCGCCTGCTGATCGGCGTCCGGGAAGCCCTGCCCGGCCATCAGAATCCGGCGGGTAATCTCCGCCCGCTCGTCGAGGAAATGCACGTCTCCGGTTGCGACAACCGGAAGCCCCAGCTTGTCCCCGATTTTCAAGATGGTGCGGTTGAACTCCATAATTTCCCGCTCGGATTTTACCGTGCTGTTGCGCACCATGAATTCGTTGTTGCCGAGCGGCTGAATCTCCAGAAAATCATAAAAGCCGGCAATCTGCAAAAGCTCGGCCCAGGGGCGGCCGTTTACCACAGCGCGGTAAAGCTCCCCCTGCTCGCAGGCGCTGCCGATCAGCAGTCCCTCGCGCAGCTTCTCCAGCTCGCTGCGAGGAATGCAGGGCTTCTTGGGGGAACGGCTGCCGGCCGGACGGCAGAAGTATTGCAGATGCGCTTTGGAAACCAGCTTGTACAGGTTCTTCAGCCCGACCATGTTCTTCACCAGAATAATCTGGTGGTAACGCGGCAGCTTGGTGCAGTCTCCCCCTGCGAGGGAGGTGTTGATCGACTGCACAGTCTCGCAGCCGGAATCCTCCCGCAGCTGCTCGATCAGGCGGTCGAAAATGCCGGCGAGAATGGCCGCGTCGTCGCAGGCGCGGTGGTGGTTGAAATCTCCCAGCTCGAGCGCTTTGGCCACCGTGTCAAGCTTGTGATTTTTCAAATTCGGCAGCAGCGAGCGGGACATAACCACCGTGTCGATGTATGTAGGATTGAAATCGAAGCCGCACCGCTTGCAGGCGGCCGAAATAAAGGAAATATCAAACCCGGCGTTGTGCGCCACCAGCACCGCGCCATCGCAGAAATCGAGAAACTGCCGGACGGCGACATCCTCATCCGGGGCGGTTTTCACCATCTCATCGGTGATGCCGGTCAGCTCAACCACCTTGGAGGGAATCGGCATGTGCGGGTTGACAAAGGTGTCAAAGCTCTCCCCCGCCTTGCCGCCGGAATACCGAACCGCGCCGATCTCGGTCAGCCGGTCATTCTGCGGCGAAAAACCGGTTGTCTCCACATCGAAAACGACGTAATCGCCGTCGATCGGGCCGTCGTCCTCTCCCCGGACGGCGGGCACCAGGTCGTTGATAAAGTAATCCTCGCAGCCGAAGATAACCTTGAACTCGCCGCCTTCCTTCCGGATGGCGCGCAACTCCTTCATCGCGTCGGGGTAGGCCTGCACCACGCCGTGATCGGTGATGGCAATCGCCTTGTGCCCCCACTCATAGGCGCGGCGGATCAGCTTGCCGGCCGGTGTTACGCCGTCCATGGCCGACATGTTGGTATGGCAGTGCAGCTCGACCCGCTTTTCGGCCGCCTCATCGGTCGGCTTGTAGCAGTCGACCACCGCGATGCTCTGCGGAGTGATTACGTAATCCTTGTCCCAGCTGTCATAATCGTAGCTGCCCCCAACCAGGATGCAGTCCCCCTTCGACAGTCCGCAGAAAGGCCCGCCGGCGCTGTCGTTGACCAGCGTTTTCAGCGTCTGGGAGGAGGTGTAGTCGGTGAAGGAGATTTTGACCCGGCCGCGCTTGCCGTCCCGGGTGGGAAGAATCTCCATCTCAAAAATCTCGCCCCAGACGACCAGGCTGCCAATCTCCGGCGTGACGGCGTCCATGGCGATCGGCTTTCCCTTGATCGGTCGTCCCATAATCGGCCGCGCCGAGTCGAGATAGATCGGCAGTCCGTCGGTCGGCCGATCGCTGCGCCGTTCGCTTTTCACCTTTTTCTCCGCCGGCTTGGGACGGGGTGCCTCCACCGGGAGAGGCTCGTCCAGATCGGCGGTCTGTCCCGCAAAGGCCAGCGTAACCTCCTCTCCATAACGGCGGCGCACCTCGGTCGAGAAGGCGGCGGCAAATCCGCAGTTCTGGAGGATTTCCAGCCCGCCGTATTTCAGCGTCACGGTGAGGCGGCCATCCTCCAGCGCATATTCAGCCCCGTCAAAGTAGCCGTTGATCATCGGCAGAGCGGTCCTTAAGGTTTGAAGGATTCCCTCCACCGCGTCAACCGAAAAACGGGGCGGTACCACCCGCACCTCAATCTCCGCAGCGTGCAGCTGCAAAGCGGCGGTCAGAGCCGCCCTGCAGCGGGAGAGGGTCTCCCCCTTCACCGCGGCGGGACAGGTGACCTCCACCCGCATTGTCCGTGCCGCTTTATCCAGATGAAAGGCGGAAATCTCCCCCGCCGCCAGCTCTCCGGCGTCCGGGGCAGATATGTACGCGCCAAAAAGTTCGGTAAATTTCGCCATGCTTTATGACCATCCTTTTCACAGGGTTTCTCTGGGTTTTTGAAGAGGTTTATGATAAATCAATTAAAAATTTTGCTCAACCCTACGTCCATCGGGTTCCATGGGCTTGCCCTTGGTCGGTTAGGGAGTGGGGAGCGCCGTCCGACGAGTAGCTTTTGTTTTTCTGCAAGCTTGTCATCGGTCTCGACCCTTGCCACGCTTTTTTGGAATTTTCTTCATGCCAACGGGCAAGGATCCGATGACCTTTTGCAGAGTCCCTATCCGGCGGCGCGGTGGGGAGGGGATCGAAGCCCCCTCCCCTGCGGTCTTTCCCCATTTCTGCCGCGTCAGAAATGGGGTGCCCGCGCGGCATGAGCGCAAAGGCTTATGGTTGCTTAAAGTTAAAGCTTTTATAATAGCTATATATTTAAGTCACACCTTTACACTACATCCGGTCGATCTCCGCGATCAGCTCGTCGACCAGCCTTTCCTCCGGCACCTTGCGGATAATCTCCCCCTTTTTGATCAGGAGGCCGCAGCCGTCTCCTCCGGCGATGCCGATGTCCGCCTCCTTCGCCTCTCCCGGGCCGTTGACGGCGCAGCCCATCACCGCGACGGTGAGCGGCTTTTTGCAGCCGGCAAGCCGGGTCTCCACCTGCTTCGCGAGGGAGATCAGGTCGATCTTCGTCCGGCCGCAGGTCGGGCAGGAGACCAGCCGGATCCCATCCTGCCGCAGGCCGACCGCGCGCAGCAAGTCGAGGGCGGCCGCAACCTCCTTCACCGGGTCATCGGTTAAGGAAACGCGGATGGTGTCCCCGATCCCCGACAGCAGCAAACCGCCGATACCGGCCGCCGAACGGATCAGGCCGATACGCTCGGTTCCGGCCTCGGTCACGCCGAGGTGCAGCGGGTAGCGTGTTTGCTCCGCCGCCAGCCGATACGCTTCAAACATGGTCGGCACGTCGGAGGATTTCATCGAAATCACGATGTTGTCAAAGTCATATTTTTCCAGCAGTGCCGTGTGATACAGCGCACTTTCCACCAGCGCCTCGGCCGTCGGGGCGCCATATTTGGCAAGGATGCTCTTTTCAAGAGAGCCGGCGTTGACCCCGATCCGGATGGGGATGTTTTTCTCCCGACAGACGTCGGCCACCGCCTTCACCTTTTCTTCTGAGCCGATGTTGCCTGGGTTGATGCGGATTTTATCAATCCCGGCCGCCGCACTCTCCAAAGCGAGGCGGTAGTCAAAATGGATGTCCGCCACCAGCGGGACGGAGACCGCCTCCTTTAGCTTTGCGATCAGCGGCACCATTTCCTTATCCGGGACGGCGAGACGGATCAGCTCACAGCCTGCCGCCTCCAGCGCGCGGGCCTGCTCGATATTTCCGGCAAAATCGTGCGCCGGCCGGCAGAGCATCGACTGCACCAGCACCGGCGCGCCGCCGCCGATTACAAAACGGCGGCCGGTCGCCCGACTGGATATTCTTCGTGTGGACATTGATAGCATCCTCCATTTCCGAAAACGTGCACAGCAAGAGCGCTTTCAATACAGATAGGGTGGACGAATTGTCCACCCTAAATCTACTTGAAAATCAAGCCCCATATATCCTTAAAGGTTACCAGTGCCATAAAAATCATCAGTACCGCGAGCCCGATGCCGTGCACCAGCCCCTCTTTTTTTGGCGGGATAGGCTTGCGGCGGATCATCTCTATCATAATAAAGAAGAGGCGGCCGCCGTCAAGCGCCGGGATCGGCAGAAGATTGAAGATCCCCAAATTCACCGTAATCAGGGTGATGATCGGCAAAAACGCGTCCCATCCCAGCTTGGCGGCATTGCCGATGGCAACCGTTACGCCGACCGGGCCGGAGACCTGACTGATTCCAAACTTTCCGGTCAGAAGGTCGATCAGCGACCACCAGACCATCCGTCCGTACGAAACGGTCGTTTTGACCGATTGGGACAAAAAGGTAAAGAAGGTGCGGTCAACCCCCTGTACATAAAAATCGACCGAAACATAGTTGATGCCGTCGCTGTTCTGGGTTGCAAAGGTAACCTCCGGCAGCTCGACCTTCTCCCCGTTCCGGCGGACAACCATATCCATGCGGCCGTCGTCCGGAATGTTGGTAAAGGTATAGCTGAGGTCGGTTGTGGTCAGCACCGTACGGCCGTTCACCGAAAGAATCCGATCCCCGACGGCAAGGCCGCTCTGCGCGCTTGAAGCATCCTCCGCAAAAGAGGCGACCATAGTAGTGGTGTACCGCTCCTGCGGCGCCAGAACAATCATCATAATGAGAAAGCCGAACAGGATGTTAAACACCGCGCCGGCCGCCGTGATGATAAAACGGCGCCAGGGCTTTTTGTTGCAGAAGCCCTTTGGATCGTCGCTCGTTTCATCCTCCCCTTCCATGGCGCAGTAGCCGCCGAAGGGAAGAAGCTTGATGCAGTAGAGTGTCTCCCTCCCCTGTTTTTTAAGGAGGGTCGGGCCAAACCCGATCGAAAATTCATTGACCCGGACGCCCATTGCCTTGGCCGCGATAAAATGCCCGAACTCATGAATAAATATCATAATCAGAAAGGCTAAAATCGCCACCAGAATCGGCCAGACATAGCCCCATGCCGCAGCAAAAGAAATCGCCAGCTGCATATCCGTATTCACCAGCCTCCATTTCCTGTAAAGAAAGCCATCGGCCGTTTTCGGCCGGACGTTTTACCGCCGGGAGGAATATCCCATCACAAACTCCCGCGCGGCCCGGTCAGCCTCAAACACGGCCTCGACCGAGGAGACCGGCGCGGCCACCTGCCGCTCGGCAGCGGCGGATACCAGCTCTCCGATTTCCAAAAAGCCGATCTCTCCCGAAAGAAAACGCGCCACGGCCGCTTCGTTCGCGCCGTTGGCCGCCGCCGGAACAAGTCCGCCGCGCCCGATCGCCTTCAGGCAGGTCGGCAGGCAGGCAAAAGTCTCCATATCCGGCGCGAAAAAGGTCAGCTTGCCGAGCGCCGTCAGCGACAAGCGCTGTTCGTCGACCGGACAGCGCTCCGGAAAAGTCAGCGCGTAGGAGATCGGCAGCTTCATATCGGGGAGGCCGAGCTGCGCGATCACCGCACCATCATCATACTCAACCGCCGAGTGAATTATGCTTTCCCTATGGACGATAATCTCGATTTTTTCGGGCGGCAGAGCGAAAAGGTGCACCGCCTCAATTACCTCCAGCCCCTTGTTCATCAGGGTGGCGCTGTCAATGGTGATCTTCGCCCCCATGCTCCAGTTGGGATGACGAAGCGCCTCTTTTGGAGTGACCTTCTCCAGCTCGGCGCGCGTCCGGCCGAAGAAAGGACCGCCGGACGCCGTCAGGAGAATTTTTGCCGCCCTCTGGTGCGGCGGCGCGCCCTGCAGACACTGAAAAATGGCCGAATGCTCGCTGTCCACCGGAAGAATCCGCACGCCCTTTTCCCGCGCACTTCGCACAACCAGCTCTCCCCCGGTCACGAGGCTTTCCTTGTTCGCCAGGGCGAGGGTTTTCCCCGCCTCGATCGCGGCCAGCGTCGCGCGCAGACCGGCGATGCCGACCACGGCGTTGAGGACGGTATCGGCCGCAGGCTCCTGCGCGGCAGCGAGAATTCCCGCCTCTCCCGAAAGCACTTTGGTGGAGGTGTCGGCCACCGCGACGGAAAGCTTCCGGGCAGCCTCTTCATCGAACACGGCGGCAACGGCCGGATGAAACTCACGGATCTGGGCTTCTAAAAGGTCGATGTTCCGGCCGGCCGCCAGAGCGCTGACCCGTATCCCGCGGGCCCTGGCAACCTCCAGCGTCTGCCGGCCGATCGAGCCGGTCGAACCGAGGAGGGATAGCGTTCTGGTCATACTGCGACCGTCCTTTCTGCCGCAAGCAGCGGCGTTTTTTAACAAAAATCAGTGATTGAATTCGAGCGTTACATAAACAAGCGGCATAATGACCAGCAGGCTGTCAAAGCGATCCATGACGCCGCCGTGCCCCGGCATGATATTGCCGAAATCCTTGAGGCCGGCCGACCGCTTGAGGTAGGAGGCCGTCAAATCTCCGATAATGCCAACCACCGAGAGCAGCGCGGTAAAGAGGATCAGGCGGAGCATGGACCCCTCCCAGCTGGGATCGAACACGCGCGGATAAATCAAAACCAGAAGAACCGTGACAACAATGCTGGAGAGGACGCCGCCGATTGCCCCCTCGATGGTTTTGTGCGGGCTGATCTTCGGCGCCAGCTTATGTTTTCCGAAGACGCTGCCGATGAAATAGGCGCCGGCGTCCGAAATCCAGGCGCAGTTCAGCGCAAACATCAGGAAAAACAGGCCGTGCTTTTGGTGCGCGACCAGCGAAAAGCAGGAAAACGCATAGGACAGCAGCATCGACATGGTAAAGGTAAACGCAACCTCCTGCGGCTGGACAACCTCATGCTTAATCAGGGTCGCGATGAAGAGAATCATGACGTACACAACATTCAGCGAGTTGATGTCCACCGGGATGTAGCCCATGTAAATAAAAGGAGCGATCACGGTATAAACAGCCGAAATGCCGACGAGCGGCAGATATTTTACATATTTGGTCACATATAAAACTTCATACAACGCAACAACGTTAAACAGGATAACCGCCACGTCAAACACCAGCGTATCCAGTAAAAAGAGCAGCACCGCAAGCAGCGTCAGGCCGATTGCTGCGGTTATCAGTCGTTTTTTCATACAAATTCCCACCTGTCCATAGAAATTCCAGCTGTTCCAAAGTCAAAGCAAATACGCCCGCCAAAAAAAGGCCGTCCTCCCGAAAAAAGCAGACCGGCGGCCGACTCGGATTTACTCCGAAGCGCCGAAGCGGCGATTGCGCCGACCAAAGGCGGCGATCGCCTCCTCCAGATGCCGGGGCTTAAAATCGGGCCAGAGTATGTCGGAAAACCACAGCTCGGCATAGGCCGACTGCCAGATCAGATAGTTGGAGAGGCGCAGCTCCCCGCTCGGCCGGATGATGAGGTCTGGATCCGGCTGACCCGCCGTATACAGATGGTCGGAAATCATCTTCTCATCAATCTCCTCCGGAAGAAGCGTTCCGGCCTTCACCATATCGGCCAGCTGCCGCGTCGCCCAAACCAGCTCATCCCGGCCGCCGTAATTGACGGCGATGTTCAGCCGCAGTCCCGTGGCGTCGGCCGAGTTCTCCTCCGCGTCACGCATCAGCTCAATAATATCGTCATCCAAGGCGGAGATATCCCCGATAAATTTGACCAGAATATTCTCGTCCTTGAAATTTTTTGCGTCCTTTAAATAATCCCGCAGGATGTTCATGATGTTGTCAACCTCATCCTTCGGGCGCTTCCAGTTTTCGGTGGAAAAGGCATATACTGTAAGATAGTGTAACCCGATTTTGTTGCAATACCGTGCAATTTCCTTGAAATTTTTGCTTCCGGCGGCGTGACCGGCCGACCGGGGCAGAGACCGTTTTTTCGCCCAGCGGCCGTTGCCATCCATGATGATGGCAATATGCTCGGGCAGCGTTCGCTGGCCGGTATGTTTTTTCGTTTGGAAAATAGGCAAGCTAAATCACACTCTCAAAAATCAGTTTTAGGAGCGGCCGGAACCTGCCGACCGCTCCTATTTTTTTAAAAAGACCGGGTTCGTAAAAGACGAGGTTAGATTTCCAGAATCTCTTTTTCCTTTTTCGCGGTCAGCTCGTCAATTTCTTTGGTGAACTTGTCGGTGATATTCTGCACTTTTTTCTCGCACTCGGCCAGATCATCCTCGGTGATTTCCGAATTTTTCTTCATGGCCTTGAACTTTTCGATTGCGTCCCGGCGAACCGAGCGAAGCGCAACCTTCCCATCCTCCGCCATGGCGCGCACCTCTTTGACCAGCTCCTTGCGGCGCTCCTCGGTCAGCGGCGGGAAAATCAGGCGGATCACCTTGCCGTCATTCTGCGGATTGATGCCGATGTCAGAGGACTGAATCGCCTTTTCAATCGCTTTAAGCGTGGTCGCGTCCCAGGGCGCGATCTGCAGGGTTCTCCCCTCCGGCACCGAGACGGCCGCCATCTGATTGATCGGGGTCGCCACGCCGTAATAATCCACCGTGATTTTGTCCAGCACATTCGGCGTGGCGCGTCCGGCACGAACCGAGCCAAACTCCCGGTTCAGGGAGGCCAGGGTTTTATCCATCTTGCTTTCGGTTGTGTTCAGCAGTTCTTTCATAAAAATTATTTCCTCCTATTTCACAAGGGTTCCGACCGTCTCACCCGTGACGGCGCGGAGAATATTTTCGGGATCGTTCAGATTGAAAACCAGAATGGGGATTTTGTTATCCATGCAGAGGGAGGCGGCTGTGCTGTCCATGACATGCAGCTCTTTATTCAGCACATCCATGTAGGAAAGTGTGTCGAATTTTACCGCGTCGGGATTCAGCTTGGGATCGCTGTCGTACACGCCGTCAACGTTGGTCGCCTTGAAAATGATGTCGGCATCAATTTCCGCCGCGCGGAGGGCTGCCGCCGTATCGGTCGAGAAGAAGGGGTTGCCGGTGCCGCAGCCGAAAACGACCACCCGACCCTTTTCAAAATGACGCACCGCCTTGTTGCGGATGTAAGGCTCGGCAATCTGCTGCATGGAGATGGCAGTCTGCACCCGGACGTCGACACCAAGCTGCTCCAGCGCGTCTCCAAAAGCCAGCGCGTTGATGACGGTGGCCAGCATACCCATATGATCGGCGCGCGTGCGATCCATCTTTCCGCTCGTCCGGCCGCGCCAGAAGTTGCCGCCGCCGACGACAATGCCGATTTCCACGCCGAGCTCGGCGCATTTTTTCACGCTTTCGCAAATTTTGAGTACCGTGTCAAAATCCAGCCCGAATTTCTGCTGCCCGGCCAGCGCTTCACCGCTGATTTTCAGCAGCAGCCGTTTATACACAGGTTCCATTCCAGAGTCCTCCCCTATTCGGTTTCTTTGGGTGCGCCCCGCGATTGCCGGGCACACTATACTGGGACTATTGTACCCGATCAAAGGCGTAAAGTCAATCATGAAGGCAGATTCTGTTCCACAAAATCGGAGAAATTTTCCTGGCCGGCCATTTGGAAATTCCACCCCTCTTTTTTTAAAGAGGCGGTATATGCGCAAAGGCCCTCGCGATCCGCAAAGCAGGTCGAGGCCGGCTGCCGCCCGGCTCGGTTTATACACAAAAAGGCCGCCGCCTGGAAAATGCACGGCAGCAGCCTTCATTTTATTTTTCATTTGCCATAGCCGTCGGCCCAAAGCGGCAAAAAGGCCGCCGCCTCACCCTCGCCGGAGGGCGGACAGCACGCCGGCCGGCGTCCGCGCCTCCACCCGGAGGCGGTGAATCGGGTCGGCAATGTCCGGCAGATAGTGCGCGTCGCTCGAGTGCAGGCGCTTCATATTTTGAAGGATTGCGTGCGCCTGCATCAGGGCGGCGTCGTCCCCGGTTTTGGAGATTTCGGCCGCGGTAAAACCGCACTCCGGCGGAATCTCACCCAGATTGGCGAGAATGCTGTAGGAGCTGCGATCCACATGCGCGGGATAACAAAAACCGCCGTAAACCTCCACCAGCCCCCGAACCTCCATCACGCTGACCGAGGTCGCGTTGATCAAAAGCTTGGAAAGCCGGCCGAGGTCATTATCCGCTTCATCCATCAGCACCTGCTCTCCAAAAATGCCGGGCATGTTCTCAATATCCGGCAGCCGTTCGTACACATAGTCCGAGAAAGCCAGTGCCGTCTCCACCTCGGAAAAGAGGCAGACGATATGCACCTCCTCCGACGTGGTCAGCTCCATCCCCGGCAGCACCAGCAGCCCCGCCTCCTCCCCCGCGCGGATGGCGGCCGGGCAGTTGCGGGCGGTGTTGTGGTCGGTGAGGGCGATCACCTCCAGCCCGTTGATCGCCGCCATGTTGACAAGGTTATAGGGGGTCATGTCGGCGTCGCCGCAGGGGCTGAGACAGGAGTGCATATGCAGGTCATAATACAGCTCGTCCATAATCGGTCAGTCCAGCAGCCGGCCGAGGGCGCAGCAAAGCTCATACTGATTCTTCTCGCTGCGAAGGACAGCAACGCCCTGCTGCTCGGCTCTGGCTCTGGCGTCGTCGTCCAGCGCGGAGGAATCGGCCAGTATAATGCAGGAAACATCGGCCAGCACAGCCACCGCAACCGCGTTGACATTGCCCATAACCGTGATCCATGCGTCAAAGGCCGAGGCTCTTCCCATCACCCAGCTCAAAAGATCGCCGCAATAGCCGCCGCGCACCTCCCGTTCCGGATCTCCGGGGCAGAGGCATTCAAGCCCCAGCGCCTCCCGCAATTTATCGACAGTCAGCATAGCTTCTCATTCCTTCTTTAAAAACCGCCGCCGAAAAAAAGCGGCGGGATTTGTCCGTGAGGTTTGGTTTTGGATTTGCTTAAAGGAGATGTTTCTTCCTTTAAAACTGGCGGAAGCCGGTCAGGCTGCTGGCCAGTTCCCGCACCCGCTCACGCAGGGTGAATACGCAGTCATTCTCACTCGCGAGGCCTTTGACCACATCCTCCGCCAGTGCGCGGCAGGTCGGCGCTCCGCAGGAGCCGCAGTCGAGGCCGGGCAGCCGGGCGCAGGTATCGTCAATTTCGGTTCGCATCCGCATCGACTCGGTAATGCTGTCGGACAGCTTGAGCGCCTTGGAAGGCTTGATCGGCTTATCCCAGCGCATTTCCTCCGGAATCTCCTCCCCCGGAAGGTGGTTTTTGGAGATGGGCAGGTACTTGCGCAGCAGCTGAATGCGGGTTCGGGCGACATAGGGATTTTCGACCGTCATAACCCCGCCGACGCAGCCGCCGGGACAGGCGTTCAGCTCGATAAAATGCACGTCGGAGAGCTTGTCATCCTCCACCTCTTCCAGCACCTTGATGACATTCTCAATTCCGTCGGCGGCAAGGTAGCTGTTGTCGAGCAGAGCGGCCGACTCTCCCCCGCTGCCGGCCCAGCTTACTCCGATCAATTCGAAAGATCGGAAGAGCGGTTCAGCAGGAATGCCGAGACCGAGCTTACTCCGATCAGCCCGGTTTTGGAGAGGGGTTCGGGCGTGCGGATCTTATTCATTTTGCCGATCAGCTTGGGATAAATATCCGCGATCGACAAAACGCCGCTGACCGCCGAGGCCTCACACCCGATCGGCTGTTTGGCGTCGGTTACCTTGGCCGGACAGGGCGAGATGAAAAACACGCCGATTTTCTCCGGTGGCAGGCCGGTTTTCCTCACCGCCTCCCGCCGGGCCATGCGGGCACCCAGCTCCATCGGGGAGAGCAGGGGCAGAATATTCTCACACAAATCGGGGAAACGGATGCGGATCAGCCGTTCGACCACCGGGCATGCGGAGGAAATAATCGGAAACCGCAGATTCCCCTGCTGCATCATGTGACGGGTAGCCTCCGACACCAGCTCGGCGGCGCGGGATACCTCGAACACGTCGTCAAACCCCAGCTGCTTGAAGGCCGTCAGGGCATAATCAATGTCGTCCATGTTGGCAATCTGACCATAGATGGTCGGCGCCGGCATGGCAACCGTATATGTATAATCCGAAAGCATCTCCGCACTGTCAAAAACCGCCTTCTTCGCGTGGTGCGGGCAGACCCGGATGCACTCTCCGCAATCGATGCAGAGGGCAGAGAGGATAACCGCTTTTCGGTTTCGCACCCGGATGGCCTGGGTCGGGCAGCGCTTGATGCAGTTGATGCATCCTCTGCATCGGTCGGCGTCAAGGGTAACGGAGTGAAAGCGCAAAGAAAACACCACTTTTCAAAAAGCGGGCCGGTGCGGCGCCGCTCTTACTGTTTTGGCCTGTAAATTTTCTGTCCGGCGCCGTCTCTTTTAAAAAAACAGCCCGCAGGGTCAGGTATGTACCATCATATACACGGTCGTGCCGACGCCAAGCTCGGTATCAATCCGCATTTCGTCGGTGTATTTCTTGATATTGGGCAGACCCATGCCTGCCCCGAAGCCGAGCGACCGGATGTTATCCGGCGCGGTGGAGTACCCCTCCTGCATGGCCAGTTCAACATTGGCGATGCCCGGGCCGTGATCGACCAGCCACATTTCAATTTTTTCGGGAGAGATCAGCACGTCAATCTCTCCCCCGCCGGCGTGGATGACCATGTTGATTTCCCCCTCGTACATGGCGACGGCCACCCGGCGCACCACATCGGAGGAAAAGCCAATCTGCTTGAGGGTACGCTTGGTCTCACCCGAAGCCTCCCCCGCGCAGGTGAACTCATCGCCGTCGACGACAAAATGGAGTTTGATCGTATCAGCCATCGTTCTCTCGCCCTCCCCGCAGTCCGTTGTCATAAAGGAGGCCGCAGGCCGTGAACATACGATAAGGGGTTTTCATCAGCGCGATGCTCCGCTCCTTCGCCAGGGCGATCATGGCGTCGTCCGGCTCTTTCCCGCGGACAAAGACGATGCAGTGCATATCCATCATCTCGGCCGTGCGGATCACCTGCGGATTGACAAGGCCGGTCAACAGCACCGACTGATCCTTGACAAAGGCCAGCACATCGCTCATCATATCCGAGCCGCAGGCCGTGCGAACCTCGGTATCCAGCAGATCCTCCCCGCACACCAGCTCGGCCTTCAGAATTTTTTGAACGTCTTTTACGAACATGGACGCAACCTCCACAAGTGTTTTATCCGAATTTTTATAAGTAATAGTATACTATTTTTATTTCAAAATTACAAGTGCATTTTGTAAAATGTGCTAAATATTTTGTACATTTTCCGAGAGATTATCCTCTCCCTTGCGCAAACGCAGCAGCAAAATCAGCATAAGGAGGCCAAACAGCGCCCCCGTCAGCAGCCCGGCATTCAGGGGAGAAAGCGGAAAATTCTCCATTCCGGAGACGGCGTCGGACACCGTGCCGGTTAGGAAGGGGCCGAAGGAGCAGCCCAAATCGCCGAAAACGGCCAGCAGCGCGAACATGGCGGTGCCGCCGCCCCGGATTCTCCCGGCCGAGAGGCTGACCGCGCCCGGCCACATGAGGCTGACCGCAAGGCCGCAGAGCGCGCAGCCGATCAATCCCAGCGTCGGAGAGGAGGACAGCCCCGTAATCAGGTAAGCCGCCATGCAGAGTGCCGCGCACAGAACCAGGCATTTATATATATTCAGATATTTTCCAAAAAAGCCATAGGTCAGCCGCCCCGCCCCCATAAAGAGCGCAAACATGCAGGGGCCGAGCAAATCCCCGGTAACCTTGGATACGCCGAGACTCTGCTCCGCGAAGAGAGAGGACCACTGGCTCATGGCGAGCTCGGCCGCGCCGGCGCAGAGCATGATGGTCAGTGCCGTCCGGAAGAGTCGGTTGCGCAGCAGGCGGCCGAGCGACGCGTGCTCCTCTTTCTCCCCCTCGACGATCGGAACCTTTATAAAGCAGAGCATGTTGAACAGCGGCAGCACAGCCCAGATCAGCGGAATAAATATCCAGCCGTTATGTCCGAACGCGTGCAGAAGCAGGGTGGTCACCAGCACGGTCACCAGCTGCCCCCAGCAGTAAAAGGAGTGCAGCAGGCTCATCTGTGCGGATTTGTTCGGCAGAGGCAAATTCTCGATCATCGGACTGACCAGCACCTCAATCAGGCCGCTGCCGAAGGCGTAGATCACCGTCGGAATCACCAGCCCGAGGAAGTGGAGCGGCAAAAGCCGCGGCAAAATCGCCAGCAGCACCAGCCCTGCGGCAGCAAGCCCCTGCGACAGCACTACGGAGGTCCGATATCCGAGCCGGCGTGTGATACGTACCGACAGCAAATCCACCAGAAGTTGGGTGGAAAAATTGACCAGCACCAGAAGACTGATCATAAAGTAGGAAATCCCAAACTCCTCCTGATACACGATAAAAAGAACCGGAGACAGATTGTTGATCACCGCCTGTATCACAAGGCCGAGATAACAGCAGAATCTGGTGCCGGTATAACTGCGCAGCATAGCATCCAACATCCTTTCCAAAAACTGCCGCCCGACAAGGGCAGCCAGAGTCATCATATCAAAAACGCGGTAAAAGTCAAGCCCCATTTCCCCCGCGTTTTCGGCAAAAATTTCGGCCGGACGCGCCTCTTTTCGAAACATATTTAAAAAAGACCGGATAGGAACAAACCGCGCCTCCCCTCCCCGTTCTCGCCGCGCAGAACGCGGCCGGAGACGCCCTATCCTAAATTATGCAGTCCCTCGGCCTCCGGTGCAGAAGAGGAGGGCAAGCGCCCGGCCGGGGCGAGAGGGCGGAATCGGCTTTTTAAAGAGAGGAGAATTCTTCCCACCGCTTTTTGTAAAAAACAAGCGGGAATTTCTCTCTCGCCCGGAAAAATCGCGAGGTACTGCAAATAAAAAAGCCGCCCTGCCAAAGGAAAAATCCTCAGCAGAGCGGCTTTTGAATATTCAATACAGCTCAGGCCTCAAAGCCCTGCCCCAGCGCGATCGCGTGCAGGTTTGCCGCAATCAGATGTTGCTTGCTGGGCGGCACGGCCTGCTCCACGCCGCCTTGGATTCCCTCCGGCGTGGCGAAGCCGGTCTGCTCCAGCAGCTTGCCGAGCAGAATGATGTTGGCAAGGCCCTTCAGCTCCTGCTCCTCCGCCATGGCGGAGGCCGGAACCGCAACGGTTCTTACATCCGTGCGGGGCGCCTCGACCCGCACCAGCGTGCTGTCGTAAATCACCAGTCCGCCCGGAACCACCTTGTCGATGAACTTTTCATACGACGGCTGATTCATGGCGACAAATATGTTCGGCCGCACCACCAGCGGAGAGCCGATCGGCTCCGACGAAATGCAGACGCTGCAGTTGGCGGTGCCGCCCCGCATCTCCGGCCCATAGGAGGGCAGCCAGGAGACCTCCTTCCCGTCGTGGAGGCCGGCGGCCGCCGCAACCTTTCCGGCAAAGAGGATGCCCTGCCCGCCGAAGCCGGCAAAAATCATCTTATAATCCGTCATGGCCGGTGTCCTCCTTCCTCTCCTTATATACGCCGAGGGGGTAGTAGGGCAGCATGTTGTCCCGCAGCCACTGGAAGGCGTCGACCGGTGACATTCCCCAGTTGGTCGGACAGGTGCTGATTACTTCAATGATCGAGAAGCCCTTTCTCTCCATCTGGTTCCGAAAGCCCTTGCGGATGGCCTCTTTCGCCTGACGGATATGCGGCACGGTGTCCACCGTGACCCGCTCGGCCAGCGCCACTCCGTCGAGGGTGGAGAGCATCTCGCACACCCGCACCGGATTGCCGGAGTAGCTGACATCCCGGCCGTAGGGCGTCGTCTGCGTCACCTGTCCCGGAAGGGTGGTCGGCGCCATCTGTCCCCCGGTCATGCCGTAAATTGCATTGTTGATAAAGATGACCGTGATGTTCTCCCCGCGGGTGGCGGCATGCACCGTCTCGGCCGTGCCGATGGCGGCAAGGTCGCCGTCCCCCTGATAGGTGAAAACCACATTCTCCGGCCGGGCGCGCTTGATGCCGGTCGCCACCGCCGGCGCACGGCCGTGCGGCGCTTCAATCATATCGCAGCCGAAGTAGTCATAGGCCATAACCGCGCAGCCGACCGGCGCAACGCCGACTGTTTTCCCCTCGATCCCGAGTTCATCCATAACCTCCGCCACGAGACGATGTACAATCCCGTGACCGCACCCCGGACAGTAGTGGGTGGGGCGGTCGATCAAAGCTTTCGGTTTGTCAAACACAATCGCCATTATACTGCACCTCCGGCAATTTCTCTGATTTTTGCGAGAATTTCATCCGGCTCGGGAATCACGCCGCCGGTGCGGCCGAAAAACTCCACCGGACGGCTGCACTCGATCGCCAGTTTGACGTCGTCGATCATCTGGCCGCGGCTCATCTCAACCGTCAGAAAGGCCTTTACCGTTTCTGCCCGGCGGCGGAGTTCGGCCGACGGAAACGGCCAGAGGGTAATCGGCCTAAAGCAGCCGACCTTGATCCCTTCGGCGCGCGCCTCCTTCACGGCCGCCTGAACGACGCGGGCGGTCGCGCCGTAGGCCACCACCAGAATCTCGGCGTCCTCGGCCATAAAGTCGGCAAAGCGGCACTCCTTTTCCTTGATACGGTCGTACCGCTCAAACCGCTCGGCGATTTTTGCCTCCAGCTCGTCGGCCTGCAAAAAGAGGGAGTTGATGACATTGTGCTCCCTTTTGCCCTGATGACCGGTCAGCGCCCACGGCTTTTCGGGGAGGGGCTTCTCCCCTTCCTCTTTGAAGGAGACAGGCTCCATCATCTGCCCCAGCATGCCGTCGGCCAGAATCATGGCCGGCACGCGGTAAGCGTCGGAGAGGTCAAAGGCCACGCCGACCAGATCAACCATTTCCTGCACGGTGGAGGGGGCAAAGACCAGAATGTGGAAATCGCCGTGTCCCATGGCGCGGGTCGCCTGCCAATAGTCGGCCTGCGACGGCTGAATGCCGCCGAGTCCCGGGCCGCCCCGCTGCACATTGATAATCAGGCCGGGCACATCCGCCCCCGCCATGTAGGAGATCCCCTCGCTCTTGAGGCTGATGCCGGGCGAGGATGAGGAGGTCATCGCCCGGATGCCGGCCGCGCCGGCCCCCTGCACCATGTTGATAGCCGCAATCTCACTCTCGGCCTGCAGATATGTTCCGCCGATTTTGGGCAGCTTTTTGGCCATATAGGCGGCCAACTCGGTCTGGGGCGTGATCGGATAGCCGAAGAAATGATGACATCCGGCGCGGATCGCCGCCTCCGCCAGAGCCTCGTTGCCCTTCATCAATACTTTTTCAGACATATGCTTAAAACCCTTCCTTTCCGCACGGTGGGTGGCTCCGCTTTCAAACCTGAAAACGCCGGGAAACGGTAAAATTCTCTCCTGGAAAGCGGAGCACAGGGAATGTATTTTCTTTTATCTTTTGGTTAAATAAAACCTCCTTTTTTCGGGAGGCGGTTTTATTTTTCAACCCGGATCGCAACATCCGGACACATTGTCGCGCACATCGCGCAGGAGATACAGCTGCTCTGATCGGGCGCGCTGGCCGGATGATACCCCTTGACGTTCAGCCTCTCTTTCGCGATCACCAGCACCTTCTTCGGACATACATGCACACAAAGGCCGCAGCCCTTGCAGCGATCTTCATTGATCGTTACTCTGATCATTCTTACACCTCCGTCACATATCGGATTTGCCGCGGCCTTTACCACGGCGCTTTTACTACAGGCGTCAGAGGCAGTGGGCAAGGCAGCTCCCCCTCGGTCGCGCTGTTCAGAAAATCGGGATAACAGGTAAAAACAAGCGGCAGGCCGAGCCTTTCGCAAACTGCCTTTGCATAAGGAAGGCTGCCGGTCACCGTGTCCGCTTCCGTCTCCATACAAAGATGGGAGTTGTTGACCACGCCGGTCGCACGCAGACGGGACGTCGCCTCAATCTGACGGAGAATTTCTTCTGCTCCGGCGGGATCGGCAATCTGCTCCCGGCGTGCGTTGATCACATAAAGCATGTCGTAACCGCCGTCGGCGATTTCTCCCGCATAGCAGCCGAGCGCCGTCGCGCCGGCGTCGTCGCCGCCCGCGTCGATTAGCACATAGCCCGACTCCTGCGAAAGCGCGCCCCCAATCTCCGCCGGGAGAGAGGGCGTGTCCAGCGTGCTGCCGGAAAAATTCGGCGCGACGACCCGGATGCCGCTTTGCTCCAGCAGGTCGGTATAATCCGACGAGCGAAAATACGGGTTTACAATGTCCAGATCAATCAGCGTCACTCCCGCCTCCTTCGCCAGACGGAGGGCAAGATTTACGGCAAAGGTGGTTTTTCCGCTGCCGTAATGACCGCATATGACAATTTTGTTTTTCAAGTTCAAAGCCTTCACCACTTTATTTAAAATTATAGCACGCAGTCCCCTGCTTTTCAAGCCGAAGGAGGATAAATCGCGGTGCGCGTAAAAAGCATGGACAAACTCTTTCCAAAATGCTATAATGGCCGCAGGAAGAAGCTTCCTTTTTCCTTCACAGGGCAGAAGATTTCGGCCGTTTGCACGGTGCCGGAGTCCGCGTCCGGATTTCAAAACCTGCATTTTACCGTCTGCGGTAAAACTACACCTTATTTTACGGAGGTTATGCACATGTACACAGCAGATGAAAAACGATATGACGGGCGTATGCCCTACCGCTTCTGCGGCAAAAGCGGCCTGAAGCTGCCGGCCATCTCCCTTGGAATGTGGCAGAATTTCGGCGACTACAAGCCCTATGACAACAGCCGCAAAATGGCTCTGCGCGCCTTCGACCTTGGTGTTACCCATTTTGATCTGGCCAACAACTACGGTCCCACTCCCGGCTCGGCGGAGGAGACCTTCGGCAAAATCCTGCGAGATGATCTGAAACCGCACCGCGATGAGCTGATTATCTCGACCAAGGCGGGGTATGAGATGTGGCAGGGTCCTTACGGACAGGGCGGCAGCCGGAAGTATCTGCTCGCCAGCCTGGATCAGAGTCTGCAGCGTATGGGGCTGGACTATGTTGATATTTTCTACTCTCACCGTTTCGACAGCGAAACCCCGCTGGAGGAGACGATGGGCGCCCTCGCCACCGCGGTAAAATCCGGCAAGGCGCTGTATGTCGGCATTTCCTCCTACAACGCCGAGCAGACCCGTCAGGCATACGAAATTCTGAAGGATATGGGAGTGCGCTGCCTCATCCATCAGCCGAGTTATTCCATGCTTAATCGCTCGATTGAAAAAGATCTGCTTTCGACACTGGAAGATTTAGGCATGGGTTCGATCGCATTTTGTCCGCTGGAGCAGGGCATACTAACCTCACGCTACATCTCGGGCATTCCGTCGGACTCCCGGGTGGCCATTCCCTACGGCTCGCTGAACGAGAAGAGCATTACAGAGGAACGCATCGCCAAGGTGCGCCGGCTCAGCGCGATTGCGGCCGAGCGCGGACAGACCATGGCGCAGCTGGCGCTGGCCTGGATCCTGCGCGGCGGACATGTTACCTCCGCTCTGATCGGCGCCAGCCGGGTCGAGCAAATTGAAGAGAATGTCGGTGCCGTCCGCAACCTTGATTTCACCGGCGAGGAGCTGGCGGCGATTGACGCCATCCTCACGGGACAGGAATAAGCGTTTATGAAAAGCGTACTGATCGTTGTAGATTTTCAAAAGGACTTCGTCGACGGCGCCCTGGGATTTCCGGGCGCCGCTTCTCTCGACGAAAAAATTTACGAAAAGGTGCAAAAGGCCAAGGCAAAGGGTACGGACGTCATCTTCACCTATGACACGCACGGGGAGGATTACCTCTCCACGCCCGAGGGGCGGGAGCTGCCGATTCCGCACTGCCTGCGCGGGAGCGAGGGGTGGCAGCTCTACGGTCGGACGGCTGAGACGGTCAACCGTACCACGCTGGGGTTTGAAAAGCAGCAGTTTGCCTCTGTCGAGCTGGCGGAGTATCTGCGCAGCGCGAAATACGAGCAAATTGAGCTGGTGGGTCTGGTCTCCAACATCTGCGTCATTGCCAACGCCATGCTGCTCAAAACCGTTTTACCCGAAGCAGAAGTCATCGTTTATCGGGATTTATGCGCCTCTCCCGACCCAAAATTGCATGAAGAAGCCATGGATATCATGCAATGTGTCCACATTCATGTAAAATAGTATGGACTTTTGTGCTAAATTTTAAAAAAATTCTAAAAAAACCAGAAATTAAGACCGAATTTTTATAAAAACCTTTGACTTTTTATAAACCGTCATATATAATGTGTTTGTGCTTGAAAAAAGGGCACGGCTTTACAGCCATGCCCTTGCATATGGAGCTGGAGATGGGACTCGAACCCACGACCTGCTGATTACGAATCAGCTGCTCTACCAACTGAGCCACTCCAGCGACATTTGCTATTATAACATAATATTTTCCTAAGTCAAGTGCAAATTTTTAAGCAAGGAGGATTGGGTCTCTTATGAATTTGGCAGCCAATCTCAAATTCTATCGAAAAAACTGTGGCCTTACGCAAGAAGACATGGGAAGAGCGCTCGGTGTTGACCGTTCCACCTACACGTATTATGAGACGGGTAGAAGCTCACCATCTCTTGAGAATCTCGTCAGAATTATCCGCATTCTGGGGGTACCTTCGGTTGACGCTCTGCTCGGTGTAACCACCGAGGATGGTACGGATGCCGCTTTTTCCTCGCCCGGAAGCGTATATTCTGCTCTGCAGAACTCGAGAATTTCCATGCCGAATCTTTCAAATGATGAAACAGATATTATTTTATATTTTCGGCAGCTTTCCCCCGAGAACAAAGAAAAGGCAAAAGCATTTCTTTCCGATCTGCGCAACGAATCTCTGGATTAAAGCAGAAAATGCTCTCTTTTGATATTATCCGCTATCAAAAGTATGGGAAATAATTTACACAGGGCGACTGATCCGCAACCGTATGGTTTCCTGATCTCCCCCCTGTGTTTTTTATAGAAAAATTTTTCTTTAAATGGATTCAAAAAAAACGCAGTCCTTCTTCTGCCCAAAGCAGAAAAAAGGCTGCGGTTTTTAATTAGTGCTTTAGCAAAGGCGGGGCGGCGAAGGCTGACTCTCCTTTGCTAAAGCACCAATTAAACAGGAACGACAATCTTCTATCGAAAATTGTCGTTCCTTTTTGGTGGACCCGAAGGGGATCGAACCCTCGACCTCCGCGTTGCGAACGCGGCGCTCTCCCAGCTGAGCTACGAGCCCGAATGAATTTTTTCTGCTGCAATTTTCTGCAGCTTTTGTATTCTAACACCTTCGTCGGAAAATTTCAATAGCAAAATGCAAATACGAGCGCCAAATCGGATAGAGGCACTTAAAACCTATCCCCGCAAAGCAAAAGCCTTCCAACTTTGCTTACCCTTTTTTCGGGAGGACGATGCGTTTTCAAAAAGAATCTCTATCCAAAAGCGCGCAATGATGAGGTTGCATATGAAAGATGGATTTATCAAAGTAGCCGCAGCGTCGGTGGACATCCGCGTGGCGGACTGCGGTTACAATAAAACGGCTATCATCGAAAAGGCCAGAGAGGCCGCCGTGCTCGGCGTCAAGGTGCTGGTTCTGCCGGAGCTTTGCGTAACCGGCTACACCTGCGGCGACCTGTTTTCTCAAAAGACGCTGCTCGACGCAGCCGGCGCCGCAGTGAACGAAATCGCCTCGATGACCACCGGGCTGGACATGGTATTCACGGTAGGGCTGCCGCTGCGCCACCATGGCAAGCTCTACAACTGCGCGGCAGTGCTGCACGCCGGCCGCGTCCTCGGCTTTGTACCGAAGTCCCATATCCCGATGTACAACGAGTTTTACGAGGGGCGGAATTTCGACGCCGCCCCGGCGGAAACCTCGACCATTCGCTTTTTCGGGCAGGAGGTTCCCTTCGGCACGCACCTGCTGTTTGAGGCCGCCAACCTCCCCGAATGCATCTTTGGCGTGGAGATTTGTGAGGATCTCTGGGCGCCCTGCCCGCCCTGCATCTCTCTTGCGGCGGCCGGCGCGACGCTGATTCTCAACCCTTCCGCCAGCAACGAAACCATCGGAAAGCGGGAATACCGGCGGGAGATGGTCAAAAGCATGTCGGCCAGGCTGCTTTGCGGTTACCTTTATGCCAGCGCCGGCGCGGGAGAGTCCACCACCGACATGGTGTTCGGCGGCCATTGCATTCTGGCCGAAAACGACGCCATTTTGGATGAGACGTCACTCTTCAAGCCCGGCATGGCCATATCGGAGGTTGATCTGTCCCGCCTGTGCAGCGAGCGGAGGCGGATGACCACCTACCCCGCGGCCGAAAGCAGCGGTTTTTCGGTCGTTCGCTTCAACTTCCGGATTGAGAAAACCCTGCTGACCCGATTTGTCCCCTCCCGCCCCTTTGTCCCCGCGGACGGAAAGAACCGCGCCGAGCGCTGCGAGCTGATCCTCTCCATGCAGGCGGAGGGCTTGCGCAAACGGCTGCAGCATACCAAAGCGGCCTCAGCCGTGGTGGGGCTGTCGGGCGGACTGGACTCCACCCTCGCCCTGCTGGTTGCTGTCCGCGCCATGCGGGCGCTCTGCCGCCCGATGAAGGACATCACGGCGGTCACCATGCCCTGCTTCGGCACGACCAATCGTACAAAAAACAACGCCACCACTCTGGCAGAGGCGCTTGGCGTCACCCTCCTCACTATCGACATCACGGCCGCCGTGCGGCAGCATCTGGCCGATATCGCCTTGCCGGAGAGCGACCGCAGCGTCGCCTTTGAAAACGCGCAGGCAAGAGAGCGCACTCAGGTTCTGATGGACATCGCCAACAAGGACGGCGGCATGGTCATCGGCACCGGTGACCTTTCCGAGCTGGCGCTTGGGTGGGCGACCTATAACGGCGATCACATGTCGATGTACGCCGTCAACGCCGGCGTACCCAAAACGCTGGTGCGGCACATTGTTCGTTACGCCGCCGACACGGCCGAGGAAGAGGCGCTGCGCGCTGTTTTGCTGGATATTCTGAACACGCCGGTCAGCCCCGAGCTGCTTCCGCCCGAGGGGGGCGAAATTTCTCAAAAGACCGAGGATCTGGTCGGCCCGTACGAGCTGCACGACTTCTTCCTCTACAACGGAATCCGCTGGGGCTTCCCCCCTGCCAAGGTGCTGCGGCTGGCCGAATACGCCTTTGGTGAAGAGTACGACCGGCAGACCATTCTCTCCTGGCTGAAGGTGTTCTACCACCGCTTCTTCGCCCAGCAGTTCAAGCGCTCCTGCCTGCCCGACGGGCCGAAAATCGGCTCGGTCACCCTCTCTCCCCGCGGAGACTGGCGAATGCCGAGCGATGCCTGCGCCACACTCTGGCTGGAGGAAATCGAGCGGCTGTAAGGCCTCTGCCCTGCCGCAGTGGCAAGCACTCCCCTTTTGATTCAACGCTGTTTTTTTGGAGGTTATTCCATGTCATCCAATTTTTTCGCCATCCTCTCCCGCATGAAGTATATCACCCGCTGGGGGCTGATGCGCAACACGAGGGCGGAAAACCTCAGCGAGCACTCGCTGGAGACCGCCATGCTGGCGCACGCGCTGGCGCTGATCGGCAATCGCCGCCTCGGCAAGGATTATGATCCGGGCAAGGCGGCGCTCTTCGCCCTCTATCACGACGCGACCGAGATCCTTACCGGAGATCTGCCGACCCCCATCAAATACTACAGTCCCGACATCCGCGACGCCTACAAGCAGATTGAGTGTTCCGCCGGGGATCAGCTTCTTTCCTTTTTGCCGGAGGATTTGCGCCCCGACTATGCCGACCTGCTCTCCCCGCCTGAGGAATACCGTCCTCTTATCAAGGCGGCCGACAAGCTTTCGGCTTATATCAAATGCATGGAAGAGGGCAAAATGGGCAACCACGAATTTGACGCAGCCGCGGCGGCAACCCGCGCATCGATTGAGCAGCTCGCCCTGCCGGAGGCGGACATTTTCCTGCAGGAGTTTATGGGCGGCTTCGGTCTGACGCTGGACGAGCAAACGGCGGAAAAAGCGGAAAACCCGGTCTGAATTTCCTTTTTGTAAAAAGGATAAACAAGCCTTTTCTTCGGTCATTCAAACGCCGAAAAATTGCTCTGCAGAATCAACAACCCCCGGCGCTGCCGGGGGTTCCCAACAAAAAACGCTCTTTTGGAAAATCCAAAAGAGCGTTTTTTGTATTCTTTCATCAGCGGATGACGGTCATCAGCAGATAGCCGTCATCGCGCCGATCATAGTCGCGGAGTCAGGAGGGAAAAAACCTCCTAATCGTTCGAGCCCTGCACGATCAGAGCGCGCAGCGCCACAACATCCGAGACGGTCAGAGTTTCATCCGTATCGTCCAGGTTTCCGGCCGCAAACTCGCGATCAGTCCAGCTGCCCGCGACGATCAACTTACGCAGCTCGACCACGTCGGAGACGGTTACCTTGCCGTCGCCATCCACGTCGCCCAGCTTGATCGCTTTCTTCTCGGCCTCGACCAGCTTGTCGTAGTTGGTGACCGCAGCCTTCTGCTCATCGGTCAGCGCGTCGTAGGCTGCACGAACCGCGGCAACCTCCTCCACCGTGCTGGCGTCGCTCAACTCGTCGATCAGTCCGATAACCCGGTAAGCCTCCGCCATCGGGTCGGAGGACGGAACCAGCTTGATCGTATAGGTTGTGCCGTTCAGCTGGAATTTGGAGACAACCGTGATCCGGTAGGCATCCTCATCCTTCTGGACGGAGACGCTGCTGCCTTCCGCTGCGGTCATGGTGAGCGAGGGATTCTCGCTGTCGCAAACCAGCGTGTACTCGGTCTTTTCCGGAGAGAAGCCCTCAACCGACTTGCCGTCCAGGAGGAGATCCTTCGCACCCGGGTCGCCGATTTCCTCAATATACTCGGAAATCACGCTGGCGTATTTCCTCGCCATGCACTCATAGCCGTAGTCGTTGGGATGCAGATAGTTATCGGAGAAATAGGTTCTGTAGTCGTCCAGCCAATACTCCGACCAGGCACGCATGTCGATGTATTCGAGGTCGTATTCCTCCACCAGCTGACGGACAATCGGATTCAGCTCATTGACATTGTTGGTCTCCCGTCCGCTGCAATAGGTGTCGGAGGTCACGATCATCGAGCACATGTAAATCACCGGCTTGGAATCCATCGCCAGGTATTTTTCGATCAAAGCGGCATAATCGTCGTGATAGGCCTTCGGATTGTCAACGTCATCCTCCAGATCCCAGAAATTGCTCTGTGCATCGTTGGTGCCCAGCATCATGATTACAATGTCAGGCTTGGAGTTCAGGCCGCTGCTGTAACCGGGGCTGGTGATATAAGGATAGCTGGCATTGGCAATCCGGGTATTAATCGCCGTCGTGCCGCTGATACCGGCGTTGGTAACGAGATAATCGTCGCCGAGGACATTTTGCAGCTGCGCCGGATAGGAGTACGACGAGTTGGTGGCGCCAACGCCCTCGGTGATCGAGTCGCCGACCGTCGTAATCCGGATCGGCGTATCCAGCAGCTCCTCCATCCGAGCGTCGATGGCTTTCAGCTCATCCTCGGTCGAGTAGAGGGTTTTCTGGAACGAGCTCAGCGCGTTGAAGGCATCCAGTGCCTTTTTCGCCTCCGCCTTGTCGGAGCGGTAATAGGGCATCGGAACCGCCTTGGCCAGCTCCTCCGCCGCGCTGATGGCCGCGCGGTCTGCGTCGGTCATGTCCCCCGCGTTATAGGCGGTTACCGTAACCGTGTTGTAATCTCCGTCGGCTGCGGTGATTTTTACATCCAGCGGCGTGGAAAGATTCCAGGTGCCGGCGGCCGGCTCCATCACGGCGTCCGGATCGGTCAGCGTAACCGAGACGGAAACAGCCGATTTGTCCGCTCCGTCAGCCAGAAGCAGGGCAACCTCCTTGCCGTTGATGTAGGAGGCAACGATAGAATCACCGGTAATCTGCGCAAAGGTCAGGTTGCCGTCCTCAAACGAAACGGTGCCATCCGCAAAAACCGTGATTGCAGAACGCTCAAACAGCTGAGTGACGTTGCCGCTCTCATCGGTCACCGCATTGCCGAGCGGCGCACCCAGAGAGTCCAGAATCTTGGACATCTGCGCGGCATAATCGCCTCTCCCACGCTGGAGGTTAAACTTGTCATACAGTACATTCAGAATTTTGCCGCTGATAACATACGCGGCGTTTTCTCTGATAGAAGCCTCATTGTTCGCGTCGGTAGCCGCGATGCGGTCCGCCGTATTTACCAGATATTTGTGGCCGTCCTTATCGGTGTCGAAGTCCTGAACCAGGATGGTCTTTTCCCGATCCCAGACCGCGTCGCCCCAGGCATAGCCGAAGGTTTTATTCTCCCACTTGTGCGCCTGGTTATAGGCGGCATAGGTGTAGCGGAAGGTGGATTTCGCATTGTCTCCGCCGCTTATGCTTCCGGGGAAACGGTTGGCGGACATCATGTTCACGGTGCCGTCCTTCACCTCTACGGTGTCGGCGGTATAGAACTGTACCATTCCCCAGGTCTGAAGCACCTTGAAGCCGTTGTATTCAAAGGGCGAGGAAATGGCGGAGCTATAAGAGAACTTGGTATAGAAATAGCCGTTGTTCGAAAAAGCCATGCCGGTAAAGGGGATCGCAATGCAGGAGACATACCGTCCGGCATGACCCCACGGGTTGCCGAGGTTGGAGCTGTCCGCCGTCTCGGAGGAAACGGCGGGAAGTCCCATCCAGGTGGAAACCTTCACATCGCCCAGCAGGCCGTAGTCGTACCCTTTGACCAGATACTGATACCGGATCTCGTCGGTTACGGCAGCCTGCGTAGCGGCGATTTCTTCTTCAGAAGCGCCGGCAAGCCAGGGCGAGGTGTTCCAGGTTTCGGCCGTACCCCAGTCGACAACCTTGACCCAGCCGTTGGCTATATAGTCATCATACAGCTCCCGCGCCGCGGTCAGGTCGGCCGCGTTGCTCACGTGGGTGCGCGCAGCCTCCGGCACGGCGGCATAGGCAGCCTCGGCCGCTTCGATCTTTTCGCGGCAGCTCTCTCTGTAGCTTACTGTGCCGATGGCCGCGATCTTGTCGATCGCTTCACGCACGGCGTATGCCGCTTCACCCAGCTCAGCCTCCATCCGGGCGGTCTCCAGCTCTTCATAATTATAGACGCTGGCCTTTCCGACCGTCAGCGCGTCATACAGGCTGCCGCAGCGCGTGATGGCGGCGTTCTTCTCCTCCCCCGGCTCCATGTCCGCAAGGAGAGCGATCGCCTGAATCGTTTCGAGGATAGCGCTCGTGTCATATCCGGACATCAAGAACTCCGAAAACTGGGAATAAACGCCGGCGTTGCTTTTGAAAGCCGAGATCACCAGCTTGTAATAGCTGTAGGCAGCCGGATTCTCCACCAGAAAATCGGTGTCGGCGTAAACCTTCCGCTCGGCGGGCAGCTGGTAGTCGTCCACGCGGGAAAGCTCCACATAATTTTCGCCGTCCGTCGAACCGTAGAATACCCAGGATTTGGGATCTCTGTCCGGAGAGTCGTTCGCCGTACCGAAGGTGTAGGCGGTAACGGTAACGGCCTCGCTCGTCCGGAAGGTCAGAACCGCTTCGCTCCCGGCCTCACAAAAAAGGCCCACCTTGGTGCCCAGGTCGCCGTCAAACACTTTGGCCGGACCTTCACCATCTGTGGTTCCGGATTTTGTCCCGCTGGAGGTTTTGTAAACCGTGCTGGAGAGATCGACATACTGTGTCAAAGGATCGTGCGCCGTAATCCGTCCCTCATCCAGATCGGCAGAGGCTGCCAGACCGGTCAGCGCGGCGCCCGGAATCAAACCGATCACCATGCAAAGCGCCAGGAACAGCGCACAGAGTTTTTTTGCCTGCATAAACTTTTGTCCTCCTCATTTTCTGCGCGAAAAAGGCGGTGCGGAAAAGGCGGTAAAGTGCACCGCAAAATTTCGGCAGGCGAATTTCGCAAACGAATATAAAGCACCATACACAGTTTAATGAATTTGCAGCAAAATTTCAAGGTCATTTTAAAAAAATAAAACTTTTGTACAAATACCAAAACGAAAACACAAAGTAAAAAAGGAGGCTCCTTCGACAGAGCCTCCTTTTCCCTTTTTCGAAAAGGCCGAAAAACGCCGCTATTGCTTTGTGAAGGTCTGCGACCGGAGGAAGAATTTATACGCCGCGCTCTCGCTTCGTTCGATGACGGCAGTGTAATTATAGACCTGATCCGCCTCACTGAGCAGCGGGTTGGAGGCATATTTCACCTCACACTGCAGAAGATAGCGGTTGCTTCCAAGATCGTAAATCGCCGTGATTATATAATCGCTCTTCCCGGTGATCAGATACGGCTCAATGCTGTAGGAGGCGTCGGCCGGGGCGGAGGCAATCTCCGCCGGGACGCGGCCGAACAGCGCCGCAGACTTGACCGACAGCTCCGCATACGGGCTGGAGGTCGCCGCGGCGGAAAAGTCCACCGACTTTTCCTGGCAGAGGAGAAGGTGTGAGAACAGCATGAGCGTATCGTCATAGTCCGCGCTCTCCGCGTCGAAGTCGATCAGCAGCGCCGGCATGGCCGAGAGCAGCTCCTTCAGTGATTTTTCCTCCGCCGAGGGGAGGCTGGTCTTTTTCAGCTCCTCGGTGATCGCCGGGAGGGAAACCGTCCTGCTGGAGGTTTCCGGCTCGGAGGAGGTATCGGAGGTCTCCTCCTCCTCGTCCGGCAGAGAGGACTCCCCACCCACCGTGGTCTGCGGCCGGGAGGTGACGGTGGTTGTACCCGAGCCGGTCGAATAATCCTCATAAGGCAGCTCGCGGTACCGCTCCAACGAATCAATGTAGGTGTAGGGCGCAGCCTCATTCACCAGCGAAATGATGTAGTAGCCGTATTCCGCGGTGCTGTCCTTCAGCAGGATCACGCTCAGCCTCCGGCTGTAACGGGCGGCGTCGTCCGCAAATCCGCGCGAGACGATTCCGGTGATTTTATAATAATTCTGCCCGAGGGAATACGCGCCCGTAATATAGCCCGTGACCGCCTGAGGACCGGGGTTCGGCTCGGTATAGAGATAACGGCCGCCGGTGTAAAAAATGTTGCCCAGCCCCTCTTTGGACGAGAGGTTGCGGCCAAAAAATTCCGAAATCCATTTCTGCAGCGTCCAGTCCTTGACCGCATAGCGGCCGCTGCTGTCCATCGCCACATCCTTGCTGCCGCGTTCGATCAGGTAGCGGAAGGCGGTCAGCGCCATCATGCGGTCCTTGTTCGCGCTGTTATAGTCAAAGGAGTCGCATTTCTCCAAAAACACCATCATACGCTGCAGACGGTAAACCTCCGCGTCGGTGAATCGCCAGGCGGCGCCTCCGGTAGGAATGGCGAGCAGATCATTCTGCGGCGCTTCAAGCGTCTCGGGCAAGACGTTCTCCAGCTCGGGGGCGGAAACCACAACCTCCGCGCCCGAGGGAGCGGGGTGAGAGCTTTCGCCGGTTATTTCGGTTACGGCGGCGCCGACCGCCTCCCCCACCGTTTTGGCCACCGGGACGCAGACCGCGACAATAACCACCAGAACAACCGAAAGGGTGGTCATGGACAGGATGCGCTTATACTTATCCTCAATCGGCAGGCGGCCGTAAAGCGCGTCAAACTTCGACCGCGCAAGGCGGAAGGCGCGCACCGCTGCGCCGGCAATCTTTTTCAAAGCCTTTAACAAAGCGGATTTTATCGTTTGAAAATTCAAAAGGATGCATCCTTTCCCTATGCGAAATAAAATTGGACCCCGACGGGCAAAACGCCCTGCCGGAAAAGTCGGGACAATTGCGTACAGGCGCGCTTTTTTTACAAAGGCTGCGCGCCTTTTCCTTTAGGGTATTGTAACACCAAACCGTATAATGTTCAAGACAAAAGCCCGCCGTAAAAATAAAAACAGGCAGGGAATCTATGCCTGCCCGGTCAGGCGGTGTACAACCCGCTGCATTTCCGCTTTTGACTGCGCTTGGCGCGCCTCCTCAAGCAGCTGCAGCCGCTTTTCGTCGTCCATTTGGCAAAAGGCCTGCATCGCCGCAGGATCCTGTGCCAGAGCCATCCCAAAGCCGAGCGGAAGCTCCCCAGAAACCGGATTCTTCAAAACTTTTCACCTCCGGCTATTAGGATATGCAAAAGGCGGGCGCGCCACCTTTTTTGCGGCAAAAAAAGCCCTCCGGAAAATCTCCGGAGGGCTGCGGATAGCTTAATCTCCATCGGGGAAGTTGAACTCTCCCCCGCGGGAGGCAGAGGAGTTATCCCCGCTTTCGGCGTTATAGCTCGAGCTGCCGCGATCCTCAATCAGCTCGGCCGTGATGTCGGCGGAAGAGCCGGAGGATTTCACCACGGTCAGGGTCACCTGATCCCCGGGCGACAAGCCTTCCAGCACCTCCAGCATGACCGAAGGATCGGTAATCTCGGTTCCGTCTATGTGGGTGATCAGGTCGCCGACAGCTATGCCGGATTTTTCAATCGGCGTACCGGCGGTTACCTCCGCCACCAGAAGGCCGGTGCTCGAAAGCTGGTTAAGCTTGGCATTTACCGCCGTGACCGCCTGATACTTGATACCAAGCTTGGCGCGACCGGCGACATATCCGTTGGAAATCAGGCTATCGCAGACCCGGCGCACCGTCGTGGTCGGAATGGCAAAGGCCATATTCTCATACGAGCTGCCGACATATTTCCAGGAGGTGATGCCGATCACCTGGCCGTACATATTTACCAGCGCGCCGCCCGAGCTGCCGGAGTTGATGGCCGCGTCAATCTGGATAAACCGCATCGAATAGTTGGAGGCGTTGGAAGCCCAGCGGTCGGTGGCAGAAATAACCCCCTCGGTCAAAGAGAAGGCGCAGTCGCTTCCGCCCGGATTGCCGATGGTGATCACGTCGTCCCCGATCATCGCCTGCGCGGAGTCGCCAAAGGTCGCCGCCTGCAGCCCGGTTGCCTCCACCTTGAGCACGGCGAGGTCGGTGCGCTGATCTCCGGCGACGAACTGCGCGTCCATGCGGCGGCCGTCGGCAAAGGTGATCAGGAATTGCGGATTGGAAACATCCTCATAAATATGGTCGTTGGTTACGATGTAACCATCCTCCGAATAGACGACGCCGCTGGCCTGCGCGCCCGAGGAGGGATCGTCATAGCTGTACACCTCAATCAGCACAACCGAGTCGACCACCTGATTGTACACATAGGCGGCCGTTCCCTCCTCTGCCTTGTCGGAGGGGCGGTCGGCCAGATCGGGCGAAGTATAGCTGCCGCTGAAGCTGTTGTTTCTGACCCCGTTTTTGACAGAGCCGCGGCCGATAAAATAAAATCCTCCGGCGACAATGGCCAGCGCCAGCACGACCGACAAAACAATCATAAACACCTTGAAGCCGGAGGATTTGACCTGTTCCGCCTTGCCCGGCTCCGGGTCGGAGAACACCACCGCTCCGCTCGGGTTCTGCGCATACGCATGCATTCCGGGTACGGACGCGGGAGGCGGCGTCTGCTGCCCGACCGGGCGGCCGGTCATGGGATCAAAATTATAGCCGGGGTGCGGCCGGCTGCCGGGTCCCGGCGTGTAGGAGGCGACCTGCGCCGCCCCTGCCGGAGGCTGTGCCGCCTGCTGCGCGCCGCCTATTGCAGGCTGAAAGGCCTGCGGCGGCACGGTGCCTTCTGACGTCGTGGACGCGGGCGAAAAATCCGAGCGGCCGGCCTGACCGTCCGGATTTTGAACCGTCGGCTGTGCTGCGGGCAAATCCTCGGCCGATGTCCGCTCTGCGGCCGGCGGAGTCTGCACGGCCGGATTTACCGGATTGGACGGCGGAATCTGCTCGGCCGAATTCACCGGGCTGGCCGAACTCACCGGATTGGCCTGACTCGCCGGATTCACGGGATCGGTCGGGCTGACCGGACTGCCCGGCTGAGCGGCCGCCTCTTCGGAAAGATTTTTATCATCAAACGCATTCATATGCCATGCTCCTTCAAACCGTTATTTTGTCTTTTCAGGAAGGGCGGGCTCTGCCGTGCCTGCCGGAAGAATCACAATAAACTCCGTATACTCGCCAACGACACTGCTGACCGTAATGCTGCCGCCGTGAATATCCACAATGGTTTTTACAATATACAGCCCGAGGCCGGTTCCGCTCTTGTCCTTGGAGCGGGAGCGGTCGGTTTTGTAAAAGCGCTCAAACACGTGCGGAAGATCCTTCGGCGCGATCCCCTCACCCGAATTGCGGATGGCGAGCCGGATGTTCTCCCCCTCCTGCTGTGCGGAGAAGGAGATGTAGCCCCCCTCTTCCGTAAATTTGACCGCGTTGTCCGAGAGGTTGTAGACCACCTGGTGCAGCAGGTCGCGATCGCCCGAGATGGATAAAGGCTCCAAGCTGTCCAGGCCGCGGATGTCGATGTGCTTTTCTTCAATTTTCTGCTCCAGCGAAAGCACGCTTGAACAAATCACATCGGTAAAGTTGAAGCGGGTTCGGTTGATCTTCATCTCCCCTGACTCCAGCTTGGAAAGGCTGAGCATTCCGACCACCAGCCGGGAGAGGCGGCGAATCTCCTCCGACACGATGGTGAGGTAGTAGTTTCGCTTTTCCTCCGGGATGGTGCCGTCGAGGATGCCGTCGATAAAGCCGCCGATGGTCGTCATCGGTGTTTTCAGCTCGTGCGACACGTTGGCCACGAAGCTGCGGCGCATACTCTCCAGCTGAACCAGAGAGTTTGTCATATGATTGAAGCTTTCGGCCAGCTCGCCGATCTCATCATCGGTTTCCACCGGAATCCGGCGGGAGAAATCTCCCTGTGCGATCGCCTTGGCCGCGGAGGACATAAGCTTGAGCGGCCGGGTAACCCGATAGTTGGCGTAATAAAAGGCCAGAAGCAGCACCGCAACCGGGAAAATCATCGAAAGCAGGAAAATGCGGTACATCTGTATCGAGAAATCGCGCAGCTCGGACGCCGGAGAGGACACAATCACATATCCGGCCGTCTGGGAATTTTTCCCCTCAATCCGCAGAGTCGAGGTGTAATGCTTGGCTTTATACAGCGAACCCAGCGTTCCGACCTCAAAATAATTTCCCGCCGCCATTTTGTCCAGAATCTCATCCGAGACGGTGGCGTCAATATGCTGACAGTTGCCGTATTTGAGGAAATCACTGCAATTGCATACAATAATTTTACCCGAAATATCGGTAATAAAAATCTTCGCATTGATGGCCGAGCCGACAACCGAAGCAATACTGCTCATGCTGTAGTTGAAATCGGCGCTGTCCAGGCGGTAGGAGGCCATCTGCGAAACGGTTTGCCCCGTCTCCTGCATGGTTGCTTTTTTATCCTCGGCCATCGTCCGGGCGACCGAGGTGCTGGTAATCAGCATCAGCACGCCAAAGCAGATCACCGTCACGATGGAAAGCAGAATAAACTGCTTGCGAAAAAGCTTCATAAGCCTTACTTCACCTCAAACTTATACCCGACGCCCCAAACGGTTTTCAGATTCCATTCGGGAGAGACGTTCTCCAGCTTCTCGCGCAGGCGCTTCACATGCACGTCCACCGTCCGGGAATCTCCATAATAATCAAAGCCCCAAACCTCATCCAGCAGCTGGTCGCGGGTGTACACCCGGTTCGGGTTGCTGGCGAGGTGATAGATCAGCTCCAGCTCCTTGGGCGGCGTGTCAATCTGCTTTCCGTCGACAATCAGCTCATAATTGGTCAGGTTGATGATCAGCTTGTCGTAGCGCACCTCCTTGACCGAGGCGCTCTCATCCTCCAGCGCCGAGCGGCGGAGGACCGCCTTTACCCGGGCAACAACCTCCTTCGCGTCGAAGGGCTTCACCACATAATCGTCCGCCCCCAGCTCGAGGCCAAGTACCTTGTCAAAGGTCTCCCCCTTTGCGGTGATCATGATGATCGGCACCGAGGAGGTTTTCCTAATCTCCCGGCAGACCTGCCAGCCGTCCAGCTTCGGAAGCATGATATCGAGCAGCATAATATCCGGCTTGTGCTTTGCGACGGCGGAGATTGCCGCCTGCCCATCGTTGACCACAACTACCTCAAAGCCATCCTTTTCCAGATACAGCCGCAGCAGCTCGCAAATATTTACGTCGTCATCCACAATCAGAACTTTGGACGTCATTTTCCCCACTCCCTCAATGTTATGTTCTCAATCTTACTGGAAATTTATGACCGAAGCGCGAAAAAAACATGAATACAAAATGAACTTTTGCAAAACCGGCCTTTGAAAAGCATTTTACAACAATTATATGAACAAAATATGAACGTCTCCACAAGAGGGCGCACGCCGCTCGTCGGACAAAAAAGCCCGCAAAAGCTTCATGCAAGGGAGGCTTTTCTCACCATCCTCCGCCGGCGTTTATGCCGCAGCATCTGTACCATCAGTTGACAAGGGAATACAAGGTTTTGACGGGCAGAAATGCGCCCATACTGCGTCAAGGTACTTGGAAATACGAACAGTATTCCCTGTGTGCCTTTCCTTGTCCAGACACATTTTTACTCCGGCAAAACTGCAAAGCACCTGCCAGCGATGGATTTTCGAGTGATTTTTGTCCTTTTCACCTTGGCGGGCGGCAGCCCGCCTGCGGCTCAAAAGTCAAAAATCGCCGGAAAGATGCGCTGACAGGCGTGTTTGCTCCCGTCAACCGATGGTAATACGGCGACAAACGCAAAAAAGGCCGGCCGCCGGTTATCCGCAAAACCGGCGGCTGGCCTTTTTTTAAATTTAAACGGCGCTTACCGCAGAGGCTTTTCCCTACAGCGCAGCCAGAAACAGGTCGAAGGCCGCCTGCCCCTCGGCAGTGCGTTTAAAGACCCCGGCGTCCTCCAACACTCGGAGGAATACCCGCCCGGTCTCCTGCTCCAGGATCGGCATCACATTTTCCGCGTCGAAACGGCCGTATTTTTGGCGGAGCATCTCCGCCCAGTCGGCGTGCTTCTCAATCTCGGGGATGGCGCGAATATCCTCCCCTTGCACCAGCGCCTCGGCCAGACGGGCAAACTCCCCCTTCAGCCGGGCCGGAAGAACCGCCAGACCCATAACCTCGATCAGGCCGATGTTCTCCTTCTTAATATGATGAAGGTCGGCATGAGGATGAAAAACGCCGAGCGGATGCTCATCCGTTGTGATGTTGTTGCGCAGCACAAGGTCCAGCTCGTACTTCTCCCCATTTTTGCGGGCGATCGGCGTGATGGTGTTGTGCGGCTGGCCGTCCGTCTCCGCATAGATAAAGGCGGCCGGGTCGCTGTAGCTCCGCCATTTTTGCAAAATGTGGTCGCCAAGCTCAATCAGGCGATCAGGCGCCTCCCCGCGCAGGCGGAGAACCGACATCGGCCAGGCGACTACGCCCGCCTCTACATCCTCGAACCCGGGCAGAGAAAACCTCCGCTCGATCTTCGCTTTGGCCATGGCGAAGGTGTAGTTGCCCCCCTGAAAATGATCGTGGCTGAGGATTGAGCCGCCGACAATCGGCAGATCGGCGTTGGAACCGACAAAGTAATGCGGGAACTGCCGGACAAAATCGAACAGCTTGCAGAAGGTGTTCCGCTCAATCTTCATCGGCACATGCTGTCCGTTAAACACGATGCAGTGCTCGTTATAATAAACATAGGGCGAGTACTGAAATCCCCACGTGCTTTTCTGAATCTCCACCGGGATTACCCGCAGATTCTGCCGCGCCGGATGGTCGAGGCGGCCGGCGTACCCCTCGTTCTCCCGGCAGAGCTGGCACTTGGGGTATCCGCTCTGGCGGGCGTTCTTTGCGGCCGCGATGGCCTTGGGATCTTTCTCCGGCTTGGAGAGGTTGATGGTAATATCCAGCTCGCCGTAATCGGTCTCCGCCTTCCACTTGCGGTCCCGGGATATGCGGTCGCGCCGGATGTAGTTGCTGTTCAGATTCATTTGGTAATAGTCGTCCGTCGCCTCTTCCGGAGAATGGGCGTACTGCGCCCAGAACCGCCCGATCACCTGAGAGGGCGGCGGAGTGAGGATTCCCATAATCCGGGTATCAAACAGGTCGCGCCAGGTCACGCTGTCCTCCTCCATCAGACCGTGGGCGAGGGCGTAATCGCACATCTCCCCCAATGTCGCTGGAAGGCTGTCGTCCGCCGTCCAGACGTGCGGCAGATCATCCATGCCGTCCAGCCGGAACAGCTCCAGCAGACGATTGGTTATATAAAAGCGATCTTCCTCGGCAACGAGGCCGGTCTGCACGCCGTAATCTACCAGTTTTCCGATACAATTCAGTATTTGCGTCATTGATTATCCCCCACCTGATTGATGAATAATGTTGTGCTTTTAAAGCTCTGCCCGGCCTGACCCTTAATAAAAGTATAGGCCTCTCCGGTGGCATATATGTGCCGCTTTGCAGAATCTTTATGCTTTAAGCTGACGGGTATCAAGCGCCGCGCTCCCTCCACACAACGAAATTAAGTAAAAGCAAAGAAAAATGCGGCGTTCCACCAAAGGAGCGCCGCATGCAAAGTCTTTCATTTTAGCAAAATCCGATGCGGCGCACCGAAAGTCTGTAAAATCCTTAAGCACACATGTTGAGCAGGACGCCTGCGGCAACAGCCGAACCGATAACGCCGGCCACATTCGGTCCCATGGCATGCATCAGCAGGAAGTTGCCGGGATCATACTCCTGACCGACCTTCTGCGAAACACGTGCCGCCATCGGAACCGCCGAAACACCGGCCGAACCGATCAGAGGATTGACCTTCCCCTTGGTGATGAGGCACATCAGTTTGCCGAGCAGGACGCCGCCGACCGTACCGAAGGCGAAAGCGGCCAGACCCATTGCGATAATACCGAGCGTTTTGGCATTCAGAAAAGAGGGGCCGTTGGTCGTTGCACCAACACTGATACCGAGGAAGATGGTGATGATATTCATCAACTCATTCTGCGCCGTCTTGCTGATTCGATCCACCACGCCGCTTTCCTTCATCAGATTGCCGAGCATCAGCATTCCGACAAGCGGTGCTGCATCAGGAAGAAGCAGAGCGACAACGATGGTAACCAAAACCGGGAAAATGATCTTCTCAATCCGGGAGACCGGACGGAGAGAATCCATGCGGATCATCCGCTCTTTCTTGGTCGTCAGCAACTTCATAATCGGCGGCTGAATAACCGGCACAAGCGCCATGTAGGAGTAGGCCGCCACGGCGATAGAACCGAGCAGATTCGGCGCCAGTTTGGAGGTAACGAAAATCGCGGTCGGGCCGTCCGCACCGCCGATGATGCCGATCGAGCCGGCCTCATTCACGTTGAAGCCAAGTGCCAGCGCACCGACGAAAGCGACGAAAATACCAAACTGCGCCGCCGCGCCGAGCAGAAAGCTCTTCGGATTGGCGATCAGGGGACCGAAATCGGTCATCGCGCCAATGCCGAGGAAAATCAGAGGCGGATATATACCCAGCTTGACCCCCATATACAGGATGTCAAGAAGGCCGCCTTCATGTAAAATGGTATTGTAACTGATATCTGCACTTGCCCCTTGCCAAAGCTCGGGATGATAAAGTCCCGCCCCGGGGAGGTTGGTGAGCAGCATACCGAAAGCGATCGGCAAAAGCAGCAGCGGCTCAAACTGGAATTTGATCGCCAGCACAAAGAGGACACAGGCCACGCCGATCATGATCAGGCTTTTGTAGCCGTCCCCCTGGAAAAAGCCGGCGAAACCGGAATTGGAAAGGATCGAAGCAATCGTATCCACAAATTTCTGAAAAATTTCCATTTCTTAAACCTCGCCGCCTTTCTAAAACGCGCGGGTGTTGCGCGCAACGCCCGCCGCAGCCCACACGCTGCGCGCACCGGCCGCCGGCCGGACATTCCGCACGGCAAAGGTCTTGCCGGCAACTGTTAGTCTGCCGTTCGACAGCGTGACAAGCGGCTTCTCGTTCGGTGCTTCAAACGGACGGGCGGCAAGCGGTTTTCCGAGCGCAAACTGCTTTTGCCCGAGTTTCTTTCCGGCAAGCGAAACCGTGACATTGACAAAATAGCTTGCACCGGCAAGCGGCTCACGCACGGCTGTGTCAAGCGGAATGACCGCCGTTTCATGCGGCATAAGCCCATCAAGCGCGACGCTTTCCGAACGCACTACCCGATA